>Ga0208764_10000075_pt1 | contig 49160 bp, 49 predicted proteins | sample ETNtaG_18_FD_185762 | JGI IMG/M metagenome (GOLD analysis project Ga0208764, IMG submission 185762) | Marine microbial and viral communities from oxygen minimum zone, Eastern Pacific Ocean - ETNP201302SV91 (SPAdes) (version 2) | ecosystem: Environmental > Aquatic > Marine > Oceanic ... | reverse complement strand
GTATTGACTTCCATCTGGCAAATAACCAAGTTCGAATCTATAAGATTGGCATCAGTAACACTAGTGTGTTGAGAATAATTGTTAGCACCAGGCACATATATAATCTGATTTTCAGCATCATCGAATACATTAATTACTGCCGTCCCTGTTGTTGCATCTAATGACTCTACTAAAGTTAAGTTAATCTTTTCTTTGGAGAGTTCTTTTTTTAGTTGAAGGCCAAACTCATCTTTTCCAACTGTGCCAACAAATGAAACTTCATTCCCAAGTCTTGAAGAAGCAACTGCTTGATTAGCTCCTTTCCCGCCCAAAAAAATTTCAAATGCCTTTCCTTCTAATGTCTCTCCTTCGAAAGGAGCTCTTGAAGAATAAAAAACGAGATCTAAATTGATACTCCCAAAGACAATAATCTGTGACATATCAATAAAAAAAATGATTAAGAAAACTTCGAAACCAAAGCATTTGTTCTGTCTACTAAGTCTTCTAGTTTTAATTCACCTAAACCAGAAATAGCTGTTGATACTTTTCCTTGCCAGGGTTTGGTCCATTTTTCTGGAACCTCACCAAGATCAAGTCCAACTAACCCACCCACGGTAGCACCATTACAATCTGTATCCCAACCAGCAGCAACTGCTTCTCCAATGGCTTCGTCAAACGAATCTTGGAAGCTTAAGAAAGCCCATACAACGATAGCTAAATTATTCAGGCTGTGAACTGGAGACATGCCTTCGTATTTTTTTAGGATTGGGTCTAAATTTTTAGACTTATTTTCTTGGGCTATTCTAACTGCCTCTACGGCTTCAGAATCTTTATTAATAAAATTAAGAGCCTCTTCTGCTGCTTGATCTCTGCTATTACTACCAGGTATGCAAGCTGCTAAAGCGGCAATATAAGCAGAACATTCCACGGCACACCCCCTGTGAGATAACTGAGCATCCCTTCTAGCAAGATCAGCTGCCAAACTAGCGTTCCCGGGAAGAACCCATCCATACATATCAATTCTAATTTGAGCTCCTATCCAATCATTAAATTCATTTTCATTGATTAAATCTAAATCAAATTTTCTTTCACCTCCAAATTGATATGCCATATCTATATGAGTCAGGAGTTTTAAGTAGGCTTCTCTTTCGGCAGTGAAAGTAGCTCCAGCAGGAAGAAGATTTATCCAACTTCTTGCTACATCATCAGTGTTTAGATCTAAGCCGTGATTTTCTAGCATCATAAGAGCAAGAACTAGATAGGTAATGTCATCATCTTGTTCTGCCTTTTTTATCTTACCTTTACAGCAACCTATGTTGACTCCTCTAATATAAGGACTCTCAATATAATTAATATAATCTCTTAAAGGAAAAGAATTTGCTTCTTTGAGAAAGACCTCAACGTATTCTTTGCCTTCTCTCATAGACATCATTTCAACAGGTTTGCCCAAGAGACATCCTGAAATCCTTCCCTCCCAAGCAGCTTTTATTCTATTTTTTTCTATACTCATATTTAATCTATTATTTCTTCTTTTGAAACTACTAATTCCTCTTCGTAAGCTAATGTAGATAAGTCTTCCATTCTATCAATAAACAACTTTCCAAATAAATGATCTAACTCATGCTGAAATACAGTAGCTAAGAAATCATTTAATTCTATAGAGTCTGGTTCTGCTTTTTCATCTAGAAAATCAATCTTTATCTTCCTTGGTCTTGAAACAAGTCCTCTTAAACCTGGAACACTTAAGCACCCTTCCCAAAATTCTTGTGGGGTTTCATCTAAAATTGATATTGAAGGATTAAAGATCACGAACTTCTGAGAAGTCTCTATATCTGGATATCTTTCTGAATCCTCCTCTAAATGAATCACAGCCAATTGTTTAGATATTCCTATTTGAGGCGCTGCCAAACCTATTCCATCATAAGCATGCATGGTATCCCACATATCTTCTACAAGCTCCTGAACTTCACTAGAAAGAATTTCTTCTTTTGTAAACTCTTCAGCAACTTCACGCAAAAGCGGATTTCCCATTTTGATAATCTTTTGAACAGTCAATATATTTTCCTTTCGTATTATTATACTAATAACCTATGACTTGATTAAAAGCATGTTGGTGATAGATTAGCTTTAGGAGAAAAAAATGATATATAAAAATGCGTATGAACTTGTTGAGTTAATAAAGAAAAAAGAATTATCGTCAGTAGAACTCTTGGAAGCACTACTAGATAGGGTTGCAAAAGTTAACCCAGATTTAAATGCTGTGGTTCAACTTGATGCTGACAAAGCATTAGAAAAAGCTAAGAAAGCAGATAAAGATTTAGCAGAAGGAAAAGACTTAGGTCCTCTTCATGGACTGCCTATAACCATTAAAGATGCTTATTCAGTTGAAGGCATTGTCTCTACAGGAGGAAACCCTCTCTGGAAAGATAATGTACCCGAAAAAAATGCCGAAGCGGTTCAACACTTAGTAGATGCTGGGGCCATAGTCTTTGGTAAAACTAACGTTCCTCTAAATTCATCTGACATCCAGAGTTACAATGAAATTTACGGAGTCACTAATAACCCATGGGACCATGAAAGAACTCCAGGGGGTTCATCTGGAGGCTCAGCAGCTTCTTTAGCCTCAGGCATGACTCCTTTAGAGCTTGGTTCAGATATAGGTGGGTCAATAAGAACGCCTGCTCATTTTTGTGGACTGTTTGGTCATAAGCCAAGCTACAACATTATTTCTGAAGTAGGTCATTTGCCTCCTCCCCCAGGCCATATATCAACAGGAAATGGATTATCCGTTGGAGGGCCTTTGGCAAGATCACCAGAAGATATAGAAATTGCTATGGATATCTTAGCTAAGCCACAAGCTCAAGATAACTTGGCTTGGAGTTTAAAACTACCCGAAGCCAGAACAGAGAAGATTGAAGAAATTAGGATAGCAGTTTGGCCTGAAGAAGATTATGCTGAAGTTGATTCAGAAATATCTGCTCTTATTTCGAAAACAGCTTCTGATCTTAAAGCGGCCGGAGCTAACATTGAAGAAGCCCCTCCTCCTTTTACCTTCAAAGAATCTGATGATGTTTATAGCCAACTGCTAAATCCATTAATGCTAGCTGGAGCTCCAGAAGAAACGCTTAACCAACTTGATCAAGTTGCTAAAGAAGTTGACGATGAAGATATGTCATCTTTGGCTAAAACTGCTCGATCAGCCAGTCTTTTATACAGAGATTGGGTAATAGTAAATGCAAAACGACAATATATGAGACAACAATGGAAAGAATTCTTTACTAAGTACGATGTGATTCTTGCTCCTGTTTGTGTCGTTCCTGCCTTCAAGCATTCTCATGGTCCTTTTAATGAGAGATATTTAACAATTAATGGAAAAAAAGAAGAATACTGGAATTCAACTTTATGGGCAGGTCCTGCGGTAATGGCAAACTTGCCAAGCACTAGCACTCCTATAGGGTTAACAGATTCAGGACTACCAATTGGATTACAAGTAACCGGTCCTTTTCTAGAAGATAAAACTTGTTTGGCAGTTTCTAAAATGATTAGGGATGTCAGAGGAGGATTTAGAATACCTCCAGGATATGAAGTAGAGTAATTAGATTATGAGAATGGTTATCATTTTGAGATAGCTTCTCAAACAGAATTTCATTAATCTTTTATGCTACATTTTCTTTCAATAGAGAGTAAAAAATGGCAGAAACAAAAATAGTACAAAAATTTCCTTTTAAAGAATCCGTAGAAAAAGGGAAAAGTTATTATTGGTGCAGATGTGGGTTAAGTTCTAAACAACCATTTTGTGATGGTTCTCATGAAACAACAGAGTTTTTACCTGAAAGAGTGGTTTTTGAAGAAGATAAAGCCGTATTCTTTTGTGGCTGTAAGAGAAGTTCAAATGGTGCTCTCTGTGATGGAACTCATAAAGATCTATAAGTTAATCAGTTTTATTATATTTACTTCCCCCCTTACATGAAGGAGGTAAGTTAATAGTTGGATTTTTATCAAAGAAGCCAACAGGAATTAATTGAAATCCACAATACTCTACTGGCATGACAGGCCAATCTTCAGGCCTAGGAATATGAGTTACTCCAAACGTATGCCAAGTTACTAAATCACACTCACTGATGTCTCTGTCCGATGAAGTTATATCATCTAATCCTCCTTGACCAGAATGCATAACTGAGTGAGGTCCGCCAGCTGCAATTTCATTTTTATGAAAAGGAGTGGCCCATAAATTATGCTTTGAAAAAGAAGCTCTTTCCCCCGGGGGGGAATCAGGTTGTGCCAATAAAGTTGGCGTATTACCAAGTAAAACTTTATAGCCTGCGGGCAAGCCAAAAGAGTTTAATTTATTAGCATTAATTATTTTCCAAGCTCTACTTGAAGAAGGCAATATATTTCTTTTGGCTTCACTTTCTTTTTTTAAGTGTGTAGAAATAACTTTTAACTGCGTCCCGTGAGGATTCTCATCACTGACAGGTAAAGTCTCAACATTAGACTCAAATAATTTATTTTTTCCGCCATCTAAGTCCCAATCTAACCTCACGCAAAATAAGTGCTGATGAATAGGAGAGACTAATTCGTCGGTTATCCTAAAATCTTGATCATCTTTGTGCGTATTTTTATCATAAGCGCTAATACCAACTATGCCTGTTAATTTAACTTCACACTGTATATTGCCATCAAGATATAAGTACCAAAACAAGCCATAATCGTAATTGCCTATCGTGGCAATAGAACTTATAACCAATCTTCTCGATCTTCTAACTTCATTTGCTCCTCCATTAGAATCTGTATGCTTCCATTGAATTCCAAAATCTTCCTCGTGCACACATATGGCGTTCTCAATTGTATTAACAGAACCATCAAAATTAAGCATATTTGCATCTATATAATGGATTTCACCTAAGCAATCACATCCCAAAGTTAAAGAATTTACCAAACTACCAAATCCATATTCTGTTCCATCATGAACCGCCTTCCAACTATGCATTGGATCTGCAGTTCCGTAAGGCACAACCATATCTGATAGAGCTGCTCTGTGTAATATAGACCTTCCGTCTAAAGACAATTGATGAAGAACAGGTCCTTCATCTGGGTTAACTGACACTCTAACTTCCCACCCTTCCCAACTGATTAGATTTCCATCCACCTTAAAACCTGGGCCATCTGGCTGAGTAATATCTATCTGCTTTGGTTGTTCTCTAAGTTCAGATTGAGAATCTACATCATATCTTGCATGAGCTTTTGGTAGAGGCACAACTCCATGATCCTCAACACAGGTTACCTCTTTTAAAGTTAAATCAACATGAGAAATAACTCCTTGAATAGGCTTAGCATAGCCATTATCTGATTCATTTTCTTTTAAGAAAGATATCGTTTTAAGCGCTCTATGACCTTGTGGAATGGTCTCATGAACTATCCCTCCTCCTGGCCAAGGGTCTATCTGAACTAGAGTTAGATCAGAAATTCCTCTCTTCTCTAAAGCCTTTTGATAATCCTTGTTGGCTTTAGTTAATTCTAAGGCAAGAAAAACTTCTGCAAAACTATAAGGAGCTTGAGCTTTATCAGAAATCCTATCTAAATTCTTTACTTCATTATTTGTTAGGTCTACCAAGGCCAAAAAGCCTCCATCTGGAGTTGAATCAACCCCCAATATTTTTAGTTCTCTAGCTGGTAATTCTTGGCTAGACTCATATTTTCTTATAAGTTCTTTTTCTGGTTCTATCAAACTAATATTGATAAACATAGTACCCTCATCAAATCTTTCATGAGATCTACATAAATTAATGGCTTGAGTTATTTCTTCTGATGTTATCTGATCTAAAGGGTGCGTCATTTCTATATGCCTATATTATTTCCATTTGTTTAGCTCTATTTAAAGCAGATTTAAGCAAGGGGTCAATGATAGGTTTAATATCTCCTATTTCTTTTTCTCTATCTTCTACCCACTTTAAAATCTGTAACTCTCGGATCAAATAGAAGAGATCAATATCTGCTAAGACTTGATCTGCGTTATCTCTTATTGAACTGTATCCTTTTGATAAAGATTTTCTAGATATATTTTCTAATGAAGAATCTCTGGGATCACTACTCCAAAGTGCATTAGCTAAATCTGAAGCATGCCACCCAAAGCAACAATCATCAAAATCAATTATTGATAAAGAATCTTTATCCACCAGAATATTTCCTCCATTCATATCAGCATGAATCATGCTGTAATAATTTCCTTTAGGTAATTCTTTAAGTTGTAAATATAAATTATCTTGAATTCTTGAAAGTTGAGATCTTTCTTCTTGAGTAGCGTTCTTTATGTCTGCAAAGGTACCCCAAGTTGGATCTTTCCCCATTAAGCCTTCTTCATCCCATGAAGGGCGCTTAAACCCTTTGGGCTCTGTCCAATCTAAAGAAATTAAATGAAAATTAGCTATTATTTCACCAAGCTTTTCAAAAATTGAAGAGACTGCTTTTTCTGAAGGGTTTTTTAATAACTTTTCTTCTAGAGTTTGACCAGATATCCACCTTACTAATCCTACATACCTATACTCATCACTGTTTCTAAGTGAAACTTTTGTATACGGCTCTTCTTTCTTGTTATTGATAAATTCTGGAACCTTTAACCCTGACTCACTTAAATAAGAAGTCCAAATGTGTTCAGATTGAAGCTCTACAAAGTCATGATATCCAAACCTATGGATCCTAAGGGCATAGGAATTACCGAGCAGATCTTCTACTTTAAAGACTATATTTTCAGTATGAATAGAAAGGAGAGATAAATCTTTTACTTCCAAATTCCAATATTCAAGGGCATCTGATGCTAGTTGGTATTTTAATTTGTCGGTTAAGATCATTAACTAATTTCTCTAAAAACCTCTTCTAGAGCAGTCAACAAAAGATCAGCATGATCGCTATCAAAGACCAGTGGCGGCCTAAATTTAAGGACATTTCTGTACTCGCCTGCATTGGAAATTAAGAAATACTTATTTTTTAAAGTCTCTACTATAGAGGCGGCTAATTCTTTATCAGGATTTTTATCATTTTTATTATCTACTATGTCCAAGCCCAAAAATAAACCTGGGCCTCTTACATCTCCTATGAACTCATATTGATGTTTGAGCTTAATTAATTCTTCTTTGAGATAAGCTCCAACTTTATTAGCATTATCTACAAGTTCCTCTTCGTCTATTATATCGATCACTGTACTTGCAACTGCAGCTTGGACGGGTGTTGCTGCTGTGGTGTTAAAGTAAGACCAGTTTTTATGAAACTTATCTGAGATTTCTGTTGTTGAAACAACTCCACTTACAGGAAGTCCTGCTCCCATAGGTTTACCCATTACACATATATCAGGAGTTATGTTGGATAATTCATATCCCCACCAAGTTCCCGTCCTACCAAATCCAGCTTGGACCTCATCTAAAATGATGACGCCCCCTGCTTCTCTAACTAATTTGGAGACCTTTTCTAGATAATCTTTTGGGAAATCAGGCAAGCCTTCATTGGCAAAAATAGAGCAAAAGATTAGACCAGCAAATTTAATCCCGTCTTTATTAAAAGCTTCTATCTGATTTTTTACTTCTTGAACATAAAACTCACACAATTCTTCTGGAGATAGATCTTTTTTGTCGGGTCTATAGCTCTGAGGATATAACACTCTCCTGAATTCTGGTTCAAAAGGACCTATAGTCATCCTAAAAGTTTCATAACTATTGCCATGATAAGTAGAACTGGAGCAGATAATTCCTTCGCCCTCTGTATAAACCCTGGCCATTCTTAACGCCAACTCTACTGCTTCTGTTCCACTGCATGCCATTTTTAATTTATTGAGTCCATCAGAATGGCGAGAAACTATTTTCTCAGAATAATCTAAAACCACGTCACTAATGTACCTGCTATGCACATTAAGTTTAGAGGCTTGCTCTGATAAAGAAGAAACCACCCTTGGATGACAGTGACCAACTACTGGGACGTTGTTGTAAACATCTAGATATTTCTTTCCTGATTTATCTTTTAACCAGACTCCTTCTCCGGATTCTATGCTTACCGGTTCTTTATAAAATAAATATCGATCGCCCATAAATTGGACTCTTCGATCAACGTCCTTTGTCATTCCTAAGCTAGTTAGCTACACACGAAGACCTTGAATCTCCAAGATCTAAGGCAGAAAGGATTGCTCTATAAACATCTGTGTTGTCTAAAGTCCCAGTGAAATTCTCAGAACCTGGACCATAGGCATAAATAGGAACTGGAACTCCAGTATGAGTACCTCTTCCTACAGCAGTGTTAAAAGAAATTTTTACTTCATTGCCTTCGTACTTGGTTGGAGCTGGAGGTTCTATAAGCAATCCTCCCGTTTCGTGGTCGGCAGTTACAACAACCAAAGTATCTCCTTTGCTTTTAGCATATTCCAAAGCCCATTCTGCTGCCGAATCAAAGTCAGACATCTCTCTTTTTAAATACTCAATGTTATTTACATGGCCAGCCCAATCAACTTGGGAGCCTTCTGCCATGATAAAAAAACCATCGCAACCTTCATCAATAAATTTCTCAGATCTTTTCAAAGCAAAATCTAACATTTGTGCTAATTCTGGTTCAGTAGAATGATTATCTGGTGTCTCTATATTTCTAAGATGTTCTCCAGAAAAAAGTCCGAATAGTTTTCCTTTTCTACTTAAATCAAAATTAACCATCTCTTCTTTATTGGTTAGCAATATATGGGTTGAATTTACCTGATCGAGTAAATCTATTCCGTCCTTCCTTTTTCCTCCTTTATCTTCCGGTAGAAAGAAACTTCTTCCTCCAGCTAAAAAAGTAGAAACAATAGAATCGTTTACCATTTGTAAACTTATTTCATCAGTTTTCCATCTAAGATCAACATGAGCAGCAAAAGCAGCTGGAGTAGCGTGAGTAATTTCTGAAGTTGCTAATAAAGAGCTAACGAAACCAAATTTATCTAAAGTTTCTGTTAGATTTTCAAGATTTTTCTTTTCTTCGTCCAACCCTAAGGCTCCATTATTTGTTTTTTTACCCGTGCTGTAAGCAGTAGCAGAAGATGCAGAATCAGTAACTATGCCATTTGCTGAATGAGTTAGCACAATACCTGTCACGGGAAACTGATCTAAAGATATTCTGGAATTTGCTCCTCCATTTATAAGTCGATATGCTGATATCTGACTTATACTCATACCGTCTCCAATCAATAGAATAATATTCTTGGCTTTATTTTCTGGATTTAATAATTCTTTGGGTTTTAGTACAGAATCAGGTACTACTTGAATAGATGAATCTTTTTCATCTAAAGTGGCGGTGCCCACTAACTCCCCTAAAGCAAGGTCCTGAATATAGTCTTTTAATAGATAAGAAGATATAAGACCTCCAGCAATAAAAATTACTATTCCTATAACAATTGATTTTATATTCATGTTAGCTCCTCATAGGGTTAAATCTAATTTTTTCTGGTGAATCTTCTGCGCCGGGAATTCCTCTAGCAATCATAAAAGGTCTTAATAATTCAATCGCCTTTGGTTCGTCAAAATGGCATATATTTGGATACATGTGGTGCATTACGTGTATTTGCATGGAATGATTAAAGAATCTTGGGATTCCATTAGTCCAAAATTTAGTATCTTTGTATCTACCTATTGTTAAGCCTTTATGAGGCATGTGCGAGAAAACTATTCCCAAGTAAGATGTTGCAATTTTTCTCGGTAGCCACCACAACAAAAGAGTTTCCAAAGGAAAAAGTACAGCTAGAATCATATTTGCCATTAAGAAACCAAGAGCTACATTTCCACCTCTTTCCATTGCTTCTCCAAATTTAGGATCCTCTATAGCCAATTTTTCAACTATTTTAGCTAATTTCCCATCTACTCCTGTCTGAAAATTAATTGCTACCGCTGAGTCCCACCAACTGTCTACATGAGTATGAAAGTAATCAGGGTCTTTTTCTGGATCATTGGTATAGGCATGATGTTTCAGGTGAGTGGCTTTTAAAATATCATGTGATTGAGAAAGTGGGATTAAAGAAAGCTGGCCAACTATATAGTTAACCCACTTTAGATTCTTATTCTTTCCGGATAAGTGACCATGTTGTCCTGCATGCGAAGGCAAGTAGGCACTCATCGTAGAAATCGTAGAAATTAAAAAACCCACCCATAAAGGAATTACGGCATTAATCACCAAGGTCCAAGTGGTTATCCAAACAGATAATTGACCTAACCCTATTAAAATCATCTCCCATTCGATTCTTCCCATTAAGGTTCTTGCTAATTTTCTTTCAGCATCAATAGATAAATCCAGATCTTTTCTTAATTGATCCATGACCAACCTCGATATTTAGCTATTATTCCAAAGACTAAACCTAGAAGATAAGGAATTATTGTCAGAAATGTAATTTCTGGTGCAGGAATAAATGAAAAAAGGATTGCATTAAATATACTTCCCCAGAATATTAATCCTAATAAAGCGTAGGACATAAGTTCGAAGTTTTCAGAGAACCATTCAGATATTCTTTTCATAATTTATTATAAGCTTAACAAAAAGTCTTCTCAATTATAGAAATCTAAAGAGGTTTCCCAGGCCACTTTCTGTAGATTTAAAGCTATATCTCTTTCTATTCCAAAAAGATAGGGGCTGCCTATTGGTGACTCTTTAAATACGGAAGAGAAAATAACACATGCTGCAAGGTAAGTTCCTTCTTTTGAGGGGTGTCTTTTATCGGGGGTGTAAAGATTTATTGAAGGATAATTTTTATTTATTTCATCAAATGCCAAACCCACTGGCACAACCAGTGCTTTATTTCTATTCCCTGCTTTTATATATTCCTTGGCAAGGCCATTTATCATGGAAGGCATGTCTTTATAGGCCCAAGTCATCATCAAAACCGGCTCTACATTATTTCCTCTAAGCGTTTTTGAATGTTCATCAACAATATCATGGAACTTTTGCCTTCTAGCTTCATTTACAGGACATTGACTGCAATCTTGCATAATGGCTATATTAAAAGGTTCCTGCTTTCTGGCTTTGTACTCATTGGAAGAAGTTATTGAAAAGGACCCCATGTTTCGATTATTAATATAAGAATTAACATCGTGCCAAGTTAGGGAAGATCCATTTATGGTAATTGACCTTATTTTGTGCCCCTTACCTAACGTTTTACTTGAACGTATTAAATAGTTAAGAGGTTTATGCATGCTGTCGTTGTAATACATAAAACTATTCCCAACCATAAGAATTTGTTTAGGGTTTGGCTTATTTAGTTCCTTAACAATGGGTTCAGGTAGAGCGTTTACAAGAGAGCTAAGGCTAAAAAATAAAATAAATACTATTTTCTTCATTTGAATATAAGATGAGATAAGTTGTAGGATATCAAATTAAAGAAATTAGGAGAACAAGATGATAGAAGTCGATACAGGTACTAATGACCTTTTAATTGAATTAAAAGATAAAGTTGCCGTAATTACCTTAAATAGACCTGAGGCTAGAAATGCCATGTCAGGAGAAATGAATGCTGCTCTTCAAAAAGCCTTGTATGAGGCCGAACTTGATCCCCAAGTAGGATCCATAGTTCTAACTGGTGCCGGAAAGGGGTTTTGTGCTGGTGGAGATGTTAAGGGAATGGCTTCATCTGGGGATGGAACTGTAGGCGTAAATACATTGGATGGTGCAATTCATAAACAAAGAGATAATCAAAGGGCCACTGCAGGAAAATTATTTAAAATGCCTAAACCCACTATCGCTGCACTGCCAGGCGCGGCAGCTGGTGCTGGACTCTCTCTGGCTTTGGCTTGCGATTTAAGAATTATGTCTTCGTCTGCTTTCATGACAACTGCTTTTGCAAAAGTTGGATTCTCAGGGGACTATGGTGGGACTTATTTTATGACTCAGCTCATAGGCTCTGCCAAAGCTAGAGAACTCTATTTTCTTTCTTCTAGAGTAGGTTCAGAAGAAGCATTAAATCTAGGATTAACCAATTGGGTTTGCGAACCAGAAGAACTACAAGAAAAAACAATGGAGATTGCAAAAGAACTTGCGAACGGTCCTACCGTGGCTTACAGATACATGAAAGAAAACTTAAACAGAGCAATGGCAGGTGAGGTAGATGAATGTATGGACTTAGAGGCTTCACACCATATACATTGTGGTCAAACACAAGATCATAAAAATGCTGTTAAAGCTTTTGTAGAAAAGAAAGAACCGGTATTTGAAGGGAAGTAATAAAAAGCCCTTAATTTAAGGGCTTTTTTTAAATTAAATTACTTATAGGCCCCAGTTATTAGCCATCATCCAAGCACTACCTAGATAGATCGCCCAAATAGACTGCACTATCATTATTAAAAGAGTACTGACAGCTCCTATGGTTCTAAGAATGCTTGTTCCATCTCCTTTAGAGAGGCCAATGGCATGAGAGATTCTCGCTAATAAAAATAAGTCTCCAAAAACATAAAGAGCAAGAACAGATACTCCTGCCATTTCCATACAGCCCAATAAGATTAAAAAGAAAGGCGCATATTCAACTAGATTTCCTTGTGCTCTTGCTGCTTGGTGTAACTGTGAGTTATCACCTGTACCTTGTAGAATGCCATTTGATAGCCTTAGTTGGATTACTCTAGATGCCAGAACCAGACCAAGAAAAGTTAAGGCTCCAGCGTAAAATAATGTAATCATTTATAACTCCTTATTAGATTGTTTTAGGCATTCCAAAGAATTTTTCTATCAAAGGATAAAAAGACTCTAAAGAATCGCATTCATAGTCAGGATCAAAAGCTTGCTGATCCCAATCATCCGTAAATTCTTTTGCCATTTCATACCAAGGTTCATCTTTATATTGATCTCTTAAATCTCTGGGTTTGCCCTGAAAATGATAATAGTGCTCACCCTGAAAGTCCTGATGAGTTCTTATTGTGTGATAAGCCCCATCACTAACATAAGGCTTAATTATCTCAGCTGCTATCTGTCCATGATTCATTACACTTATAACCTTTCCTATGTCGTGTATAAGACTAATCAAGACCATCTCATCATCTGCATCAGCTCTTCTTGCCATGGTAGCAGTTTGGAGTGCATGGTGAAGCTGATCCACTGCAAATCCACCTGAAAAACCTTCTAATTCTTTTAACATAGCAATAACCCTTTTGGGCATATCAAATATATGGGGAGCGTGCTCCTTTCCTATGTGATCCCACTCTTCTTTAGTGCTTTCATCCATTCTAGTAAACATAAATACCTCCAGAAAACTAATTAATAACTCATAATACTATATAAATAGTATTCATCTAAGGTTTAAGAATTCCTATAGATTGTCTTTTAGGGTCAAAGTTAGCAGAAGAAACACTTGATCCATCATGGCCGCCCAAGGTACCAAAAGAACTAAATCCTAAAATATGCTTCTGCTTTTCTGTTATTTTTTCAAGGACTTCATCTCTTATACTGTAATGATGATACTCTTGTGGCTTAACCCAGGGCTGTAAAAATGCTGTTGAAATATTACTTCTTATAGATCCAGATCTATTAAGTCCATTACCGTGCCATACTCTTCCTTCCCAAACTATCGCCGTACCTTTAGGAGCTGTTAAGGATAACGCCATGTTTTGGATTTTGTCTGAATTTGCTGTCTTGTAATCAACTAAAGGCCACTTATGTGAACCAGGAATCAATCTGGTTCCTCCGTTTTCAGGAGAATTATCGGAAATTAAATACATAACATTTGCCATAAAGGCAAAATTCATGGGATGAGGTACTAAAGGCCATTGATCTTGATGCAAGGCCATTCTTTCATTTCCACTTCCATTCATATGTGCGCCCATAGAACAAAGACATACTCTTTCTCCTATTAAATGTTGGATCAACGGTAATATTCTTGGGTGGTCTATAAGCTTTAAGAAGCAATCGCCTTTATTAATTAAATTCCAAACTAATCTGCTGACCTTCTCTTCTTCAGATGACTCTTTTCCTAAACCTTCGTCCCCTCTTAGCTTGGAACCAACCTTATGTTTTTCTTCCCCATAAAATTGTTCATTTAATCTTTTATCCATTTCTTGGACTTCATCTTCACTCAAAGCATTTTTTATTAAAGCCATTCCATAAGTATCTAAATGACTTTTTGCTTCTTCTAAGTCCTCTGTTAGAGGCGGATAGTCTAAAGACACTAAATTGTTTAAATCTACTTGATTCATAATTTTTCTTTTCTCAATGACTAATTATTGAACATTTCTTACCAAAGATAAATATTTTTGGTTGATTGATGGGAAAGAAGTTAAAAATAAACCATAATATGTTTTATGAAAAAATCTATATTAACTCTAGCTATACTATCTTTACCTTTCCAATTGCTAACCCATGGAACTGTAAGTTCATCTGCTAAAAATGAATCTTCAGAAAGATATATAGATTTTCCAAACCCTAAAGGCTATGAAATTATTGTGAGTGATTTGCATACACACAGTGTCTTTTCTGATGGTCATGTCTGGCCAACTATAAGGATAGAAGAGGCAGTAAAAGATGGCCTGGATCTCATTTCTTTAACAGAACACCTAGAATTTCAACCTCATCGTCACGATATTCCTCATCTAGATCGAAATAGACCTTATCAAGAAGGTAAAACAGCGGCATCAAAACACGACCTTATTGTTATCAATGGTGCAGAGATAACCAGAGAGATGAACGAAGAGTATGATTCTCCAGGTCACATTAATGCAGTATTTATTAAAGACGCAAATAAGTTATATAAATTTGATGAAAATAAAATAGAAGAAGCATCAGACTTAGTTAAATGGGGTAAAGACTTAGAAGGAAAAGTCATTGAGTTTTATGCCGTAACTAATCTTTGGCCCGCTGAAAATGCATTAAAAGAGGCAAATAACCAAGGAGCCTTCTTATTCTGGAACCATCCATCCTGGACAGCCCAAAGATCAGATGGGATTGCTAAATTAGATCCTATTCATGAAAAATTAATTAAAAATAAAATGCTTCATGGGATAGAGGTCATTAATGGAGGATTCTATTCAGAAGAAGCTTTCCAAATAGCGCTAGATAATAATCTAACCGTAATGGGTACTTCTGATGTTCACAATCTTATTGACTGGGACTACAAGCCTCATCTTGGGGGACATAGACCAGTAACTTTAATTTTATCTAAAGCTAGAACTAAAGAATCTATAAAATCTGCACTTTTTAACAGAAGAACAGTTGTTTGGTACGAAGATCTTCTGATAGGAGAGAAAGAAAATGTAGCCCTTCTTGTAAAAGCTTGTTTAGAAATAGATTCAGCTTCTTATATTTATGACTCAGCTGTACTAAGAGTAACCATAAAAAATTCTTCGGATACGAAGTTTAGTCTTAAGAATTTAACCAATTATACGATTGCGAATGATGATGATTACTTTGAGGTTCCTCCTCAAGGTAAGGTTGTACTAGAAATTAATACTTTAGAAAGACTTTCAAAAGTTGATCTAGATTTAGAGGTGATAAATGCAATTACAGAGCCAAAGAAGAATTTAAATTTACAACTTTCTAAAAGAATAAAATAAGTTATTCAGAATCCTCAAACTCTTTAAGGTTCTCTTTGTAAACCTTCGCTAAAGTGAAATCTTGGTTTAATTCTTCTTCTGTTGAATCAGGTGAAAGCTGACCTACCCTTACGTAATCCCCTTCTTCACATGCCAATCTAAAGTTCTTTATTAATCCTGATGCCTCTCTTAATTTTCCTCCAGATCCCATACCAAAACCTTCTATGGTTGCTCCGTAAGTTAGAGCTTGCATTCCCATCCTGTGCATAAGCTTTGGACTAGCGTTTTTAAGAACTTCTGAGTCAACAGTAATAATCCAGTTCTCTTGTTGCCTCATCCATGACTTAACATTGCTCATGGTAGCTACGAACCTTTGTTTATCTGTTTTGTTAACTCCTGTTCCGTGAAATATCCTTCCATCGAATAACATTATCGTTCCCGCCTTGGCTTCTAAATTAATTGTAGGTGCCAGTTTTCCAATTTCGCCTCCACTACCTGCATTAATAAATGCTTTGTGGCTACCAGGAATAAAGAGAGTCCCTCCATTTTCTTCGTTCACATCTTGAGGTATGTACATAGTATTAAATAATGCGGGAGCCTCTTCAGTTACCCATGGTAATAATGGACCCTGGTCCATGTGCATAAATTGAGGGTAACCACCGGGATCAGCACCGTTAGACAGAAAACTATGACAAATCCAGCCATGCCCTAAAGTTTCATTAAGTATTTGCTCGATAACTGGTCCTGCTTGGACCGAATTTGGATTTTGTTCTATGCACTCAGCAAAAACTTGGCCTTTGTTGATTAAGCTATGCAAATATTGACCGGTTGGAGATTTTGCATTTATACCAGCAAGTCTTTCTCCTTCTGCCTGCTCATGAATTCTGGTTATGAATCTTTCGCATTGCTCCTTAGACATTGCATCCTCTATTAAGCAATATCCCCATTCGAGTATATCTCCCCTCATTTGATTTATATCTTTTGTGGGTTGAGGCAGGTCAAAGTCTTTCCAATATTCATGTTTGCGAGCAACGGTTGTATCCCAATACATACCTTTGCCCCACTCCAAAGGCTTTGACATATCTGGAGGAATTAACCAGGGATTGTTCTTAAAAATTGATTTATAAGGTTCTCCAGATTTTAGAAAATCAGAAAAAAGTTGATCCTCACCTGAAGAGTTTTCTTCTACATATTCTTTGGTAAATTCATTTGGTATGGTCATCTTTTGTCTCCTAAGAAATATCTCATCATTCTGATGACTGTTCCTTATAAGTTAATAGTTTTACTTTATTCAATAACCAAACAGCAATCAAATAATTGGCAACGGTCTTAAGTGAGACCATAATAAAAGCTGGAAATTTCCACCAGAAATCTAACCAGGAATTCCAAAACCAAGAATAGATCCAGTCTCTAAGCCAAGGAATTTTTTCCATCAAAAAATCATTAGAAGAAAAAGACATCAAGGTGTGGTCAGAAGAGAAAATAATCACCAGGATCCAAATAAGAAAGGCTACTTGAATTGGAGTTGTATAAATTAAGAGATATGCAAATCCTCTTAAAAAAGTAATCATGAAATTACTTTATACCCTTAAAGAAGTTTTTTAAAGGGAATCCAGGATTTAAGGTTGATTAAATTTTAGACACCTCAAGAACAAATTTAAGAATCTGATCTTCTATTTCTTTGGAGTGTGTAGCACTCATCATATGATCTCCTTCAGCAACAATATGCATCTCAGCCTGACTAACCCTATTTTTAACTTCTTTTCCGTGATTTATATCTACGTTTATATCTTCACTCCCATGTATTACAAGTGTAGGAGCTTCAATGTCCTCTAAAGGGATAGATAAATTTTTAAATTGTTCATAGTCATTTTCTGCTCCTTCTCTTCTTAAATTTATGGGCCAAATTGACCATATTACTTTTTTTAAGTTTTCTATATTTTTTGGTTTAGATAAAAGCTTGTCTCTGTTGTTTGGATTAGGCAGCATTATAGAAGCCAGTCTTTCATTACCAAAAAAAGATAATAAAGAGAGTTGTACCCACAGCTTAAAGTCTGAAGCCTCTAGAATGTCTGCATCTTGTGTATTGGAACTATAGTCTTCAGAATAACTAACTGCTTCATATGCAATCAAACCCATTGTTCTCTCTGGAAATAGTGCTGCAAATTCCATTGACGAAGGCCCTCCTCCTGATATCCCCATTATCACTACTTTATCAACTCCTAATACGTCTATTAATTCTTTGTAAGCCATAGCCTGTTCCTTTGGAGTCTTCCCGACAGAAATTGGAGTTCTCAAAAATCCGGGCCTAGAAGGAGTCAAGACTCTAATTTCTCCAGTAACAGATGTGGTTTGATCATATCCTCCTGGAGTTCCGTGAATAACTAATAAAACTGGACCGCTTGTACCTTCAAAAGAATATTCAATTGTCCCTAAGTTGGTATTAACTATCTCAGAATTGGTAATTAAACTCTTGGTAATTGAATGCTTAGAATACAAATAGTAAGAAAAAAATAAACCCGATAAAGATAGAATAATGAAGAAAAACTTCATACCTATTCTTTGGGTGGTTCTTTATTTTGACTTAAAGAATAGCCTGCCCTAAATCTAAGGTTTTCTGGAAAAGAAGCTGCTTTAAGAGTTTTTTCTCCTTCCCAACGTATATCTTGAAAAGGCATCTTTGGAAAGCCTTCTGCCCCATGTTCCGCCGACTCAATTCCCTGCGGCTTCTTCAAAACACATGCTTCTTCTATTTCTTTTTCTGAAGGCATTTCTATCTTATCGTCTTCATGGCCCTTTCCTAATCTCTTGGGTTCAGGCAGACCCAATCTAATATATTGCTCTGAGGGACATTCATTTCTGGCCATCTCCCTTAACATTAATTTAATCATTCGTTTTTCTATATCCTCATCATCTAAAGGTTTAATTTGACCTGGATCAGATTTCACATCAAATAGAAGAGTTGAAGTCCTGCCATAACCTAATGGATTGTCTTTTGTATATAAGACTGGATGAGTTCTAGTGGGTATTTGCATTACCTTACATCCTTTCATAAAATCAAACCCTTCTACTTTTTCCCATTCCTGTAGCTCTCTAGGCGAAAACCTACTCTTCATATGGGTAGGCATCAATGTATAGTCATAAAGAGGTGAGTTGTCTTCCGTGGTATGAGCTCTCATATAAACGTATTGACCATCTGTAACATTAACCTGACCTCCCATCACTCCGTAAAGGGAAGCCTCTCTTAGTCCTTCATCATTTTCCATAGAGTTAAATATGGGCTTTCCTTGCATGTCTTCGGTTAATGGTATGTCAAAGAAATCTAAAATTGTTGGTCCTAAATCTATAGTCTGAGCTAAAGCTTCTCTCTTATGATTTACATTCTTTGGACTTCTTGGATCATAAGCCCAAAAAGGAATATGGGCTATTTCTTGAAAAAAAGGCGTTACAACTTTAGCCCACCAATCATGCTCTCCCATAAGAAACCCATGATCAGTATTTACTATTAACATAGTGTCATCCCATAGATTATGTTCATCAAATGCATCTAAAACTCTACCAAGTTGCTGATCACAAAAAGTGACTAGAGAAGCATACATATATCTAATGTGCTCAACCGTTTGTTCATCTTCTCTTATTTCTCGATAAGGTGGCCAATCAAATGGCGGGCCATCGTATTCGTGTGGATAAAGGTCTTGAAATTCTTGTTGCGTGAAGAAAGGCTCATGAGGATCAAACGTTTCTATTTGTAGAAACCATTTATCTGCATCTTTGTTCCTTTCAATAAACTCTAAGCCTAAATCGAAAGTAATATGCTGGGGTTGAAGTTCGGATTTACCCATATATTCACGATTTATGTTGTCTTGCTTTTGGTTGCTTAATTTCTGAAGTTCTGACCATCTTTCAGCCCCATAATTAGGGTCTCTAAGCTTTTCTACATCTCCTTTCCACTTATCTCCTTCTTGACCTCTTACCAAATCGAAGGTCTTGTATCTCTGGTGATATGTTGCCCCTCCATCTTCCCAATAATGTAGGTGATCTGTAACTTTATGAGAATGAACTCCACTCCTATGAAGAATTTCAGGCATAGAATCATCAAATGGCTCAAGAGGACCCCAAGAGCGATGGAGAAAATTATACCTTCCGGTATGCATCTCTCTCCTGGCAGGCATACAAGGCATAGAGCCGACATAGAAATTCTCAAATTGAATGGATTTTTTAGCCAATCTTTCGAAATTAGGTGCCTTTATCCATTCATTGCCATAAGTTGGCATGAAGTGTCTACATAAAGTATCGTACATAACAACAACGCACCTCTTTCTTTCCGTATTTTTTGACATAGTTAATTCACAATTTCATTATTTTCATTAAACATAGGGTATATTTTCTCATCCCAAAAGACTTTGGAGGTGGGACCTCCATCTTCAAGAGTAGCTAACATCTTTGCCGTTGGATATGTTTCTATAGGGTCTTGTAAATGATCCACCTTCCTGCCCCATATTTTTGTATTAGTAGGTCCAGGTATCAACATGTTTATTAGTATATTTGAAGCTGAAACCTCATTGGCAGTAACTCTAGAAGCAGACCATATTCCTGCCTTAGCTGCTGAATAAGCTGAAGTTGTAGGTGTATTGGTTTCGGCATTCCTAGAGATGGTATTAATAATCCTGCCTCTCTCCTGTTTTTTCATGATTGGAATAGCATACTTCATCCCGTAAACACAGCCAAAGAGATGCACTGCGACATGCTGCTCGAAAGCACCTTCTGGAGAATCTTCTAGTTGATAGCCATAACCTAAACCGGCATTGTTAAATAAAACATCTAAACTTCCATTTTCACTTAAAGCAAAATCAATCATTCTTTTTACTTCTAAATCCTTTGAAACATCTACTTCAATAGTTTTAATCCCTAATTCAGAAAGGGTATTAAGATTTCCTTTATCAATATCGCAGGCAATGACTTTAGCTCCTTCTTTATGAAAGTTTTCAGCCCAAGCTCTACCTATTCCGTTGGCAGCCCCTGTAATAACTACTGACTTGTCTTTGATTCTTAAAGCCAAATCTATTCCTGAAGTCCATCAAAGAAACTAACCATGTCTTCTATGACTAATGGAAGGACTTCGGGAGGCAGGTTATGACCCATATTCTCGTAAATCTCTAACTTTGACCCTTGAATCAGTTCAGCCGTGTGCTCTCCATGATCTGGTGGAAGAAGGGTATCGTTAATACCGTGCTGAATTAAAGTAGAGGCTTTAATTGATCTAACTTGATTAGAGCGATCTCCTGCTTTCATTATTGCCGTTACCTGTCTCGGCATGGCTTCTGGATAAAAACCATAAGCATGAACTCTTTCTCTATCAATTTCTCCAACATTGCTGAAATTTTGTTCGTTTCTCTCAGACATAGAAGATAAATGCGGGGCTCCAGTGGTAGACATAATGGAGATCAAACTTTTCGTTCTTTCTGGATAGCCCGATGCTATAGTCTGAGCAATCATTCCTCCCATAGAGGCTCCTACTATATGAGCCTTTTCTATATCTAAATGATCTAGTACTCCTAGACCGTCTAGTGCCATATCATTGAGAGTATAAGGAGAACTAAAATTAACTCCCAAATAATTCATAGCAAATTTCCAATATAAATTTGGTTTGCCTAATCTATCTAGATTCTCAGATTCACCAGTATCCCTATTGTCAAAAAGAATAACCCTATAACCTGAATCTACGAGACCATTTACTATCTCCTCTCCCCAAACCTTATGAGAAGCCATTAAACCCATAATCATTAAAACCGGAGGGTCATCTTTTTCTCCTGCACTTGTATAGGCAATTGATACTCCATTGATATCAATGGATGTGGTTGGTTGATCTATAGAATAATCGGAATATAAACTTAGAGAACCTAACCATATAAAAACAATCAACAATAATTTCTTCATCTTATAACTCCCATTTTCATAATCTATTCTTCAAAACCAACAAAAGTGGTAACTTCGGATACGGACCTTCTATTTGAAACAACTTCATTAGCTGGAAAACTATCATCGGGATAACCCATTGCTACGCAAATCATTATTACCTGATCGTCTGGTATGCCAGCATGTTCTCTTACTACGGGAGATTGCATGATTCCCTGACTGTTGATAACTGCTCCTAGGCCTCTAGACCAACCTGCAGTTACTAAGCCATTAACAATACCTCCGCAGTCAAACTTAGAAATATCGTCCTCCAGTAAATCCCTATCAAATGTAACCACAATAGAAAGCGGTGCATCAAATTGACGGAAACCTCTAAGCACCCAATCTTGCCTCCCTTCTTTATCGTCTCTTTCTATCCCCATCTTTTGGAATAGCTGAACAGCTATTTCTATCTGCCTTTCTCTATGAAGGCCTTCATATCCTTTGTTTGGGGTTCTAATCTCTCTTGAAGGAGGCACCCCAGAAACATTCCTTTCTGTATTTTCTTTTCTAATTTTATTTAAAGCTTCACCAGTGACAACATATAGATGCCATGGCTGGGTATTCATTGAAGACGGCGATCTTACGGCCAGCTCTAAAACTTCTTCTATAACTTCTTTGGGAACTGAATCAGGCTTATAGCCCCTTATGCTCCTTCTTCCCAATACAACTTCATCAAATTCCATATTTTTACTCCTTGTTAGGAAATATTAATCTAGATCGCTTGAGTCATGACGTTCAGCTATTCCATCAGATCCCCAAGGACGATTGACTCTAGAACCTCTTTTGTAAGCCGGTCGTTCAGTGATCTCTTTTGCCCATCGAACAACATTCTCATAAGAAGCTACATCAAGAAACTCAGCAGACTCATAGATATTACTCAAAACCAGACTTCCATACCAAGAATGGACAGCAATATCAGATAAGTTGTAATCATCGCCACACAAATATTGCCTAGATGATAGATTTCTATCTAAAACATCTAATTGACGTTTTACTTCCATCGCAAATCTATTAATTGGATATTCAAGTTTATCTGGTGCATAAGCATAAAAGTGCCCAAAGCCTCCTCCTAAATAAGGAGCACTCCCCATTTGCCAAAAGAGCCAAGACATACACTCCGCTCTTGCTGAAGAATCTTCGGGTATAAATTCACCAAATTTTTCAGCTAAATAAAGCATGATGGCTGCAGATTCAAAAACTCGAGTAGATGGTTCTGTACTTTGATCTAATAAAGCTGGAATCTTTGAGTTAGGATTTATGTCTACAAATCCACTGCTAAATTGATCGCCCTCTCCAATGTTTATTAAAAAAGCATCGTACTCTGCTCCTTCATGACCTAAGGATAAAAGTTCCTCTAATAAAACGGTTACCTTAATGCCATTAGGAGTGCCTAAAGAGTAGAGTTGAAGGGGGTGCTTTCCAACAGGTAGTTCCTTTTCATGAGTTGCACCAGCAATAGGCCTATTGATGTTGGTAAACTTTCCACCGCTTTGGTTTTCCCATTTCCATACTTTAGGTGGGACATAATCTGAAGAATCGCTCATTTAATACTCCTTTTCTAATTCTTTATCTAACTTAACCAGTAATGATATCCCTTCTGGGGTACCTTGAGAAATTAAAGTATAAATTGGTGGGTCTGGGAAGACTTGAACTTCCGACCTCACCCTTATCAGGGGTGCGCTCTAAACCAACTGAGCTACAGACCCACTTGCGTGGATGGCGCATCTTACAACGAAAAAACTAATTTCGTAACCTTTTTACTGTCCAAATTACTGGTCCAGATAAAACGTAAATAGATGTGCAAATTACTAAAACAAGAGGTGGATCTAATGCCAATAAGGCAACAAAGAAAACAACTCCTAATAAAAATATGAAAGGCACTCTTCTCTTATTTTCTATTTCTTTAAAAGCGTAATAAGGAACGTTTATGACCATCAATACAGCCACCGAGCCCGTTAAAATTGCGCTTAGAATTGATAAGAGATCTGGTACTAAATTACCCTGAATTCCTGAAGCAGACATAGCCCACACAAAGAAACCAATCATTCCTGCCGCTGCAGGACTTGGAAGTCCTTTGAAGAAGCTATCTTCTGACCCCATATTTGCATTAAATCTCGCCAACCTTAAAGCGGTGGCAGCTACAAACAGGAATGAAAAAATCCATCCAACTCTTCCTAAATCTTCTAATCCCCAAAGAAAGACAGCAATAGCTGGCGCAAGTCCAAAAGAAATTACATCGCAAATACTATCGTATTGAGCTCCAAATTCACTTTGAGCCTTAGCCAGTCTTGCTACCCTTCCATCCAATCCATCAAAAATTCCAGAAATAAAGATTGCCATACCCGCAGAAATAAAATCACCTTTTATTGAAGAGATAATTGAAAAGAATCCAAAAAATAAAGCGGCGGTAGTGAGTAGATTAGGAAGAAGAAATACTCCTCTTCTTTTAACTTTTTTTCCATCCCTAGAAACCACTTCTTCAACTTCATCAAAGAGATCAAGATTTTCGTTTTCTTCAGGCATAAGAATTTAGTTTTTGGTTTTATCTACAATTTTGTTCTGAGCGATCCAAGGCATCATATCTCTGAGCTCTTGACCCACTCTTTCAATAGGATGATTTTGAGTTTCTTGCCTAAATTCCTTCATTCTAGGCCCTCCTTTTCCGTCATTACTTTCTCTACAATCATCCATAAATTGCTTTGCAAACTCACCAGATTGAATCCTGCCTAATATAGCCCTCATCTCTTCTTTAGTTTCTTCATTAACCACTTTAGGTCCGCTTACATAATCTCCAAATTCAGCTGTATTTGAAATGCTGTAACGCATATTCTCTAAACCGCCCTCATAAATAAGATCTACAATAAGTTTAACTTCATGCAAACATTCAAAATATGCCATTTCAGGCGGATAACCTGCCTCAACCAACACTTCGTATCCAGTTTGGATTAATGAAGTAAGGCCTCCACAAAGAACTGCTTGTTCACCAAAAAGATCGGTCTCTGTTTCGTCTTTAAAATTTGTCTCAATTATTCCTGCCCTACCTGAACCTATAGCAGAAGCATATGAGAGGGCGATGTCTTTAGCATTTCCTGAAACGTCTTTATGAATAGCCACTAAACAAGGAACTCCAGCTCCACCGACGTACTGAGATCTTACTGTATGACCTGGTCCTTTAGGAGCTATCATTACAACGTCTAAATCATCTCTAGGTAATATCATGTCAAAATGAATATTAAATCCATGAGCAAAAGCTAAAACAGCTCCTTCCTTTATATTGTTATGTATTTCTGCTGAGTAAGTAGAAGACTGAAGCTCATCAGGCATAAGGATCATTACTAGATCTGCATCTTTAACTGCATCGCTTACTGGAAGAACCTTTAGGCCTGCCTCTTCAGCTTTCTTAATTGAGCTTGAGTCTTCTCTTAAAGCTACAGTCACGTTGGCTCCTGAATCTTTTAGATTATTAGCATGCGCATGTCCTTGAGACCCGTAACCTACTATGGTCACTTTTTTAGATTTTATTAAATCTTGATCTGCATCCTTATCATAATAAATTTGCATAAATTCACCTTTCCTTAAATTGTTAATACCCTTTCGTTTGAAGAAATGCCTGAAAGCCCTGTTCTAACTATTTCTAATATTTCACTCTCTGGGATTGAGCCTATAACAGAATCTAATTCATCAGATGTTCCCACAAACTGAACATTAATTAGCTCGTCTGATTCATAAACAACTACTCCCTTAGAGTCACTCATACTTTTCTTTATATCTTCCGAAGACTTAATCTTTATTAAAAGAAGCTCTCTTCCAACAAACTCCTCTTTAGAGAGGTCCATAACTTTTACAACATCAATCAGCTTATTAAGTTGCTTTGTTATTTGCTCTACTACTTTTGAATCACCTTCTGTTGTCATGGTAAGTCTAGATAAACTAGGATCGTCAGTTGGAGCAACTATTAAAGACTCGATGTTGTATCCTCTTTGAGAAAAGAGACCCACAACACGAGAAAGTGCTCCTGGTTGGTTTTCCATTAGTAAAGCTACTACTCTTTTCATTCCCAAGTTTTTTTGTCTTTATCTAGCCACATAGCGTTCATTTCCTTTCCTGCTTCAAGCATGGGATATACATGTTCAGCTTCATCTACAACAACATCAAGAAAAACTAATTTATCTTTTAAAGACAAACATTCCTTCATGGCATCTTCTAAATCTTTGAATTCTTCTACTTTGATACCTACGTGGCCATAAGATTCAGATAGTTTTACAAAATCTGGTAATGACTCACCATAGGTACTTTGAGAGTGCCTTCCTCCATATTGCATATCTTGCCATTGCTTAACCATCCCTAAGGCTGAATTATTAATATTTACTATCTTTATTGGTAGACCGTACTGTAAACAAGTTGAAAGTTCTTGAATACACATTTGGATACTTCCTTCACCAGTAACGCAAGCTACGTCTGCTTTTGGAAAAGCTAGCTGGACGCCCATTGCAGCAGGCAAACCAAATCCCATGGTTCCCAAGCCACCGGAATTTATCCATTGCCTGGGTTTATCAAAATGATAATACTGAGCAGCAAACATTTGGTGCTGTCCCACATCTGAAGTGATATATGCTTTACCTTTAGATTCTTTATATAAAGACTGAATTACTTGTTGAGGAAGTATTTTTCCATTCTTGGGAGCGGACTCTAGCATGGAATGATTTAGACCGTGCTTATCTCTCCAATCATTTATCTGATTCCACCAAGGATTTATCTTAGCAGTATCATAATCTGGAGACCTTCTTTCTAGTTCATTTAGAAGTTGATTTAAACAAGTCTTGGCTGACCCTACTATAGGCACATCTATTTCAATTATCTTGGACAAAGATGCTGGGTCTATATCTATATGAATTTTTTTTGATTTAAGAGAAAACTTTTCCGGTTCATTTGTGATTCTGTCATCAAACCTAGCCCCAATGGCAATTATCAAGTCACAATGATGCATAACCATGTTTGCCTGGTAAGTTCCATGCATACCTAGCATTCCTAGAAATTGTTTATCTGTTCCTGGATAAGCCCCCAGTCCCATTAAAGTATTTGTTACAGGAAAATTTAGTTTTTTAGCAAGCTTAATTAATTCTTCAGAAGCATCGTCTTGCACAACTCCCCCGCCTGTATAAATAACTGGTTTCTCAGAATTAAGAATTAATTTAGCAGCCCTTCTGATCTGGCCAGAATGGCCTTCTTTTACAGGCTTATAAGACCTAATATCTACTTCTTTTGGATATTCATAATCAAATGTATATCCTGGGTCGCTTACATCTTTTGGTATGTCTATAACAACAGGTCCAGGTCTTCCAGTTGTGGCTATATGAAAAGCCTTTTTAACTATCTCTGGAATTTCTTCTGCTTTTTGCGCTAAAAAACTATGCTTAACTATAGGTCTTGAGACTCCTATCATGTCTGTTTCTTGGAAAGAATCTGTTCCAATTAAATGAGACTTAACTTGTCCGGATATGACCACAACTGGAATTGAATCCATATAGGCTGTAGCTAAACCTGTTATGGCATTTGTAGCGCCTGGACCTGATGTAACAAACACGACTCCAGGTTTACCACAAGATCTTGCATATCCATCGGCTGCATGAACAGCCCCTTGCTCATGCCTTACCAATATATGCTCTACATGTTCTTGATTAAAAAGAGCGTCATAAATGTGCAATGAAGCTCCTCCAGGATAGCCAAATACTAGATCTACACCCTCTTCTTTAAGAGAACGCATTAGAGCATCAGCTCCAGATAATTTTTCTGTACCCATTTTCCTAATTTTCTTTATTTAATCACTTTAAATTAAAAGGAGGCGAATTGTGCCATCCGAACAGCTTAAGTCAAGAAAACTCCACTAAAATAAGGCTTTAAGGAGATTTTGAAAAGCTAAAATTAAAACTTTCATCTCTATCTATAAGAATATCGCAATAATCTGGCATCTCTTTCAAAATATGCCTAGTTAAACGCTCATAGTGCATAACAAACCTATAAACCTGAGCTTTAGTCATTATTTTTCTTAACATATCAGGATCTGTTGTATTTTTTTTAAGAGTTTGTTCTTGTAGCCATCTGCTCTCAAAGACATGATCCATACTAGGAACTCTAATTAAAATTAAAATATCAATCATCGAGAAAAAATCTTGGTAATCTCCGGACAGTTCCATATTGCTCCATCTAGACCAAACTCCCTTAGGGTCCATTTCTTCTTCTAATTCATTTATTGGAGTTGGCCAATCCTCTTCTTCCATTGGCTTTACTCCGCCACACCAAGCATCCAAAAAAATAAAATCTGGTTTTCCTCTAAAGCTTTTCCAATTTTCTTCTGGGTAATGCCTATCAAGAGGCTTATTAAAAGCTGGAATTAAGGTAACGGAATCATCATTTGCTCTATAAAGAGACTCTAATATAGAAAATCCAAGTTCAATATCATGGGTTCCAGGCATTCCTCTTACTTCACATAAAGGATGAACTTTTTCTGCCAGATCCCTTCTCTCTTCTTGGGTTTTATAAATATCATCTATTGAAAAGCCTATAGTCCTCTTCTCACAAAAATTATTTAACACCAATTGAATAAATTCAGACATAGTTGTTTTGCCGGAGCCTTGTCCTCCAGTTAAGCAAATTAGATAAGGATCATCTCTTTTTGGAAGAGAGTTTAGGTTGTGCACCAAGGGAGCAATAATCTTTAAAAAGAAATTGTCTGATACTCCGTTAATATTATTATTTTTTGCATACTCCTCTAATAATTCTTTAGAAAGAGAGAAAAGACTGGATATTCTTTCTCCTTGAACTTCAAAATCATTCATTTCTTTTTATTCGTTCTAATAAACTAGATGTGTCCCAACGACCTCCTCCCATGGACTGAACTTCTTCATAAAATTTATCAATTAACTTAGTTAATTCCATTGAAGCGCCATTCTTTTTAGATTCTTCTAAAGCTATTTTTAGATCTTTTCTCATTAGGTCAACAGCAAAGCCATGCTCGTAATAATCTTCTAACATGGTCTTCCATCTATTCTCCATTTGCCAGGATTGAGCTGCCCCCTTAGAAATTACTTCAATAACTTCAGAAGTATCCAACCCTGCTCTTTGTGAGAAATTAATAGCCTCAGATAAGCTTTGAATTAATCCTGTTATGCATATCTGATTAACCATCTTAGTTAATTGTCCTGAACCAGAAGGACCCATTAACCTTATAAATTTAGAATAAGATTTCATAATCTTCTTAGCCCTTACAAAATCTTTTTCTTCCCCTCCACACATTATTGTTAATTTACCTTCTTTAGCTCCCGCTTCTCCGCCTGATACTGGTGCATCTAAATAACTTATTCCTTTTGATTGGCATTCTTTTGAGATTTGAATAGACAACTCAGAAGAAGTAGTTGTATGGTCAATTATTAAGCCCCCGCTCTTCATACCTTCTAATACTCCTGAAGAACCGGTGATCACTGATCTAACATCTTCATCATTTCCTACGCAAAGAAATATTAAATCTGATTCAGAAGAAAGGCTTGAAATCTTCTCAAAGGATCTTCCTCCAAAATAATCTACCCAAGTAATTGCTCTTTCAGGGGTTCTATTAAAGACAGCGGTCTCATGACCTTTCTTCTTAATATGACCAGCTATTGAATATCCCATAACACCCAAACCTATAAAACCTACTTTTTCCATCGCTAGCCCTCTAACTTTTTTAAAGAATTAATTAAATCTTTAATGTCTTTTGCTATAGGCGTTTTAAAGATGACTTTCTTTTTTGTTCTAGGGTGATTAAATTCAATCGAAATGGCATGAAGGGCCTGTCGGTTAAATCTTATTATTAATTCTCTTGCTTCTCGCGAGATACCTTTAGGAAAAAACCTTTTACCTCCGTAAGTTGAGTCTCCAAGAATCGGTGTTTTATCATGAGAAAGGTGTACTCTTATTTGATGCGTTCTACCGGTCTTAATCTCAACATCTAAAAGCGTAAATCCATTAAATTTCTTGTTTATCTTGTATTGAGTTATGGCTTCCTTTCCGTTTTTTATAACTGCCTGCTTTGTTCGTTGCTTAGGGTGTCTGTCTATTGGAAGGTTAATTATCTTTCCTAAAGAGATATTTCCTATTACTAGAGCCTGATAGAGCTTGATAACCTCCCTGTCTTTCATTTGATTTATTAGATCTAAATATGACTTTTCTGTTTTGGCTATAACCATAACTCCAGAAGTATCTTTATCTAAACGATGAATAATTCCTGCCCTGGGAAGAAGTCTTAGTTCTTCGTTATGATTAAGAAGACCATTTAATAAAGTACCTGATCTATTTCCAGCCCCCGGATGAACCACTAAGCCTGCTTGTTTGTTGATAACTAATATTTCTTCATCCTCATGAATGACCTTCAGAGGAATAGATTCTGGTTGATCTTCAACAATAGGCTCAAGAGTAGCGTTTACTTCTATTTGCTCGCCTCCTTTTAAAATGAATTTAGATTTAACTTTTTTTCCATCCAAAGTTACGTTGCCTTGTTCTATCCATTTTTGGATATGGTTTCTTGAAAATTCTGGATAAGAAACACTTAATAGCTTATCTAACCTGAAGCCTGCTTCAGAAGTTTCTATTTTTCTGCTTAAAACAACATTTCTAGACATATTAATTTTTTAAACCTTCAGGTTTCTTTTCTGTCAAATAACCCCATAGATAGGTAGAATTCAGAATTAATGAAAGCACAGCATAAATTTTACAGCCATATTAGTCCATCTATAAGCAGATCATTAAAGCTATTTGCTATTCTGTTTTTGATAGTTTCTTGCTCATCAAGCGATGAGGCTCCTGATGAAAGGCTGATGGAAAAAGAATTGTATGACTCTGCCCAAGCTAGGTTGAAAGCGGGTAATTATGAAGCTGCGGTTTTTAATTTAGAAGCTCTTGAAAGAAGGTTTCCTTTCGGAAGGTATGCTGAGCAAGCCCAAGCAGAATTAATCTACGCCTACTACATGAACTATAATTTTGAACAGGCTATAGCTGCAGCCGATAGATTTATTAACCTTCATCCAAGACACCCACATATTGATTATGCATACTACTTAAAGGGTTTATCTGGTTTTAGAGACGATGTAAATTTCTTCTCAAGATTTATTGAAGACAATGCTTCAATGAAAGATGTTTCAAAAGCTCAACAGTCATTCTTAGATCTAAGTGATTTTTTATACAGATTTCCTTCAAGTGATTATGCTCCCCATGCCAAGCAAAGACTTATTTATTTAAGAAATCTGTTAGCAAAACATGAAATGTATGTATCAAATTTCTATATAGAAAGAGGAGCTTATGTTGCTGCCGCTTCTAGGGCCAGATATGTAATAGAACACTTGCCTAGCACTCCTCAAACTCCCTATGCTCTTAGTAACTTAGTTACTTGTTATGAGAAGCTTGGATACGAAGACTTAAAAAATGAAACTTTTTCAATTCTAGAAATAAACTATCCTGACTTTGCGAAGTTAGAAGATTATGAAAAGAAAAGAAGTTGGCTAAATAAATTATCTTTAGGATTATTGGGTAGTGAAGAAGTTCCCAGCCCACCAAAAAATAATTAAAATCTGTATCTGACTTTCACCGTAAAATTATCTCTATCGGGTTCTAACCAGGGCCTTTTGATTATCTCACTAAAACTATCCTCTTCATCAAGAGCAGTAACACTGCCGCCTTTAGTATAAACAACATAGAGATGAGATAAGGGAAGGATTTCATATTTATAACGAACCTGAAAAGCTACGTTTCCAAGAGTAAAAGAAGTTGCATCAAAACTAGAAGGAGATAGATTTCCATGAAAATCAGCTTCAAAAGGCAAACCATCCCTAGCAGTAAAGCTTACTAATTGAGCTCTCAGTCTTAGCTCGTGCTTATTTCCTTTAAACCACTTAATAGAAGAGTGCAAACTCTTTTGTTCTCTGTCGTAAGTGGCTAAATAATTATCTCCAACCCAATTCAACCATTGAGATTCACTTTCTTTAGAAAATCCTAGATGGTAGCTAAGGTTATTAGAGGGTTGATAGCCAAGCCCAATATAATAATTTGATTCCCAGCCTCTATTTCCTCCGTGATCACTGCCGTTACCTCTTCTTCCGTATAGAGAATAAGTAAATTTATTATTCCTCGAGCTGCTGTATTTAAAAGAAATTCCTTTTCCTTCTGGTCTATTAACATATAAAGCCAAGGGGTCATTTCTGGTGATGGTTACATCTTTTCCAGGAGTTGAATAATCAAGTTCAAACCCAATTGAAGAATTATCTTTAAAGTCATTCTCAAAATTAAACTCTAAACCTGCAGGCTCCCTGTCTCCTCTATTGCTTGATTTCCACATATAAGAAATTCGATAATTTCTCTTTAAACTAAGTTGATCTTTAGAAAAATCTGTTTGCTCGTAAGAAGTCCTTCCTCCTATAGAAATACGATTATTTCTAGACTGATAACCCATGTCATTCATGTCAATGTGTTCATCCATAAAGAATAGCCCTAAACCCGTGCTCAATTCATCATTAAACATATGGGAAAGCATGATTCTCCCTCCAAAGCCAGATTGACCATTAACGTTTGAGTTAAGTAAGACTCCGTATAAGAAAGTCTTATTTGTTGGGCGGTAATCAAAATCCAATGCATTGACATTTGCATTCCTATCTAAAACAGGGTTATTGGTATAGGTCCCTAAATATCCATAAGTTAACTTGTTATAGGTTTTTCTTATCCTGGTCGCTGCAAAATCTCTTCCACTTGTAAAAGGAGAGTCTGATTCAAAGGCACCAAGAAAACCTAAGTCATAGTTTTCTCCTAAAGTTGTGTATCGAAAAGCAGCATCTATATCTGAATAATCATCTTGTTGAGAATCGCATAAGTTCTCTAGTTCTGCAGAGTACTGAGAACAGTTATAGTCTGGTCTGGCACCTATTCTTCTGGTATTAATTACATGAAAGAACCTATAGCCATCAATCTTAAATAAAGATTGGTTTTCAGCAAAAAAAGGTCTCTTATCTTGATAAAAAGTTTCTGTTGCAGAAAAATTTATTACCACATCATCACTTTCTACTTGTCCAAAATCTGGGTTAAAAGTTACATTCAGTTGACTGCTCGAGTCAATTTTCCAGAAGATTTCAGCGCCTCCATTAAAGTCAGTTGTATTGAGGGTTCTTTCATTTGACGCAGTAATGTAAGGAAAGAAGTCTGTCTTTGAAGCCTTAACTTTATTAAATTCATAAGTATCAAAATAAGACAGGAATTGACCTCTATAAGGGTTTGATTTGACAGTTGAAAAAGCTCTAGAGATTTCATAAGCTTGCCTCCAGACACCTAACCTTACCTTTCTTGCTTCTCCTGATTGTTTTTTCATCGGCGCAACAGACCAAGGGACAAATATCTCAGCATACCAACCATTTTCTCCTACTGAGGTTGCTGCATTCCAATCTCCATCCCAATCAGAGTTTCCTTGATCAGAATTTGTATAAACAGCATCCCAAAGTGAGCCACCTAAGGAAACTGTGAAATCATAAGCTTGGAGAGATTCTCCATCGAAATCTATTGAAACTCCTACTCTATCTGCTTTTGGGTCCTTGTCATCTCTCTGGTGCAGTTGACTCCTTAAGGTATTCTTAGGTTGAGAATTTATAAAACCAAAATATAAACCTTCTTCTCTCTCTAATATTAAGAGCCTGGTATCGTAAGCAGGATCATTAAGAGTAAAGGGAAAAATTTCGTAAAATTTTTCAACCTGAATAGCCGATGACCATTCCACTTCGTCAAGTTTTCCGTCTATTTTTATAGCAGAAAAACCTAAATTAGAAAAAATTAAGGTAAAGAAAAAGAAGATGCTCTTTGTAAAACTTATTTTTCTAACCATTAAAATCTATATCTTAATTTGACAGTAAAAGTATCGGTCTGAGGATCTTCCCAAGGTCTTTGATAAATCTTTCCAAGACTGTCTTCTTCATCAAATTGAACTACTCTTCCTCCTTTAGTGTAAACCAAGTAAAAATAAGAAAGAGGTTTAATTTCATACCTATATCTTATTTGAAAAGCTAGGTCGCTAAGGGTAAGTGGAGGTAATTGGATATTTGAAGCTAATAAATTTCCCGTGTTATCAGCTAAAAAAGTCTGAGGATTCCGAGAAGTAAAAGCAACTAATTGTGCTTTTAATCTTAATTCATGCTTATCTCCTTTAAACCAATTGATTCCTGCAACAGTTAACCTTTGCCTCATATCATAAGTTCCTAGTATGTTATTTTCAATCCAGTTGAGCCAATCTTGCTCTTTTAGATCTTGATAAAAAATAGAATAGGAAATTGAGTCCATAGGAGTGTACTCAACTAAAAAGTCATAAGCCTTATTCCATCCTAATGCCGAAGAATACTCTTCGCCCTTTCTTCTCATAAGATGAAACATATATTTAAATCGTTTACCTGACATATTCATATATTGAAGCTCATATCCATAACCTTTAGGCATATCAATATAGCTTGCTCCTTCAAAACCCCTAGTTATTTGGTTATCTCTACCTGAAGACCTAAAAAATAATTTCAACTCTAAATCTGTAAAATTTTTAAAACCATTTTCTAGGGTTAATGAGATTGATATTGGTTCACTATTCCAATCTGAATCTTTATTTAATGAATAAGTTAAAGAATAATTTCTATCTCTACTCGACGACTCTTTTGGAAGATCTGAATTCTTCCATTGATATCTTCCAGCAAACATAAATAAATCATTTCTATAAAGATACCCCATATCACTTAAATCTAACTTTTCGTCAAAGTAATAAATACCCATGCCTCCTGAAAAACTCTTGCTAGGTGTACGAAGATAACCTGCCCTAAAGCCATAGCCATTTTGGTCATCAATTTTTGAATTAAGAAGAACTCCATTTAATCTTAAATTCTCATTAGGTCTATACTCAAAATCACTTGTGTGTACTTTGGCCTCTCTGTTTAATACAGGCCTATCTACATAGGTGCCCAAATAGCCCATCGTTAAATTATCTGAGTTTTTTCTTAATCTAACAGCATAGAAGTCTCTGCCTTTGCTGTAATCCTCATCAGCTTCCATTGCACCCAAAAAACCAAAGTCTAGATTTTCTGTTTGCTGGATGTATCTAAGTGCAACATCAATATCAGAAGTTCCAGCTTGATTCTGGTTGCACAAAGTTTCTATGTTAGAAGTGAATTGTGAACACTGATAGTCTGGTGATGCACCAATTCTTCTTGTATTAATTACATAAAAAGTTTCATACCCTTGAACATTAAACAAGGATTGATTTTCAGCAAAGAAAGGTCTTTTATCAGAATAGTAAGTCTCATAAGCAGAAAAATTTACAACCAACTCGTCACTCTCTACTTGGCCAAAATCAGGATTTATAGTTGCATTTAGCTGCCTAGAGGAATCAATCTTCCAAAATAATTCAGCTCCGCCTTTGGTATTAGATACTTCAGTTGCTGAGTCGTCAGAAAAGGTTAAATAAGGAAATATATCTAACTGAGAAGTCTCATATTTTTTAACTTTTATCTTAGGAAAGATGGATAGGAATTTTTCTTGGTAAGGACTGCCTCTGCATGTGGCAAAAACTCTAAACTCTGAAATTATTAGCCTATAGAAACACAGTCCTATTTCTCTCTCCTCAGAGCTAACAGATTTCATTGGTGCTATTGACCAGGGAATTAATATCTCTGAAACCCAACCTTCATCGTTTATTGAAGTTGCTTGAAGCCAATCTCCATCCCAGTCATCGTTCATTTCATTCTCATTAACAACTACACCATCTATGATTGAGCCTCCTGCATTAACTATAAAGCGATATCCAGTACGTCCATCATTATCAAAATCAATGGTTACTCCATTCTGATCTCCTACCGGAGGTCTGGCTCCTTGATCTCTTTGATGCTGATTTAACCTTAAAGTTTCTTTTGGTTGTTTATTTATGAAAGCGAAGTAGATGCCCTCTTTGTCTTCTTTGATTAAAACTTTTGTATCTTTATGATCGGGATTTAATGAGAAAGGGTAAACTTCATAAAACTGACTAACTTCTCTAGCGGATTCCCAATCTGCTTCATCTAAAATACCATCAACCACAATCTCAGAAAATACCGAGGAACTTAATAATAAGATTAAGACTAAATATTGCTTCCTTGCTAACATCTCTTTTACTTTTAAGGGTTAAACGTTATAAGAGCCATTATGGTAAAGCAGAGGGTCTCTTGAGTCATTATTAATTAGAGATAAAACTTTACACAGATATATACGATGAGTTTCATATTTATACGAATCTACACATTCACAGAATAAGTTTGAAACTGACTTGGGAGAATAAGGTATATCTTCATGATAGTCCCAGTGCTCTCCATCAAACCTAAGCTTCTCTTTTGCTTTATCACTACAAAGGTCTGATAAATCTTTTTGTTCTATACTTAGGATATTAATTGAAATCTTCTTTCCTTTTTCTAATATAGATTGAATGGAAGCTTCATTATTAATACAAATTAGCATTGATGGAGGTTCAAGGGATAATGAAACTACAGAAGTAGCAGTCATGGCTTGCTGAACCTGGTTATCTTTTGAAGCAATTACTGTCACTGTGGAAGTCGTTTTCTTCATTGCATCAAGAAAATCTTTTTTTAATTCTTCTTTCATATAACTTAAACCTTCTGTTAATAATTAATTGATAAAATAAACAGCAAATGTCTCAAATAAGAATTATAGCCGGTAAGCTTAAAGGTAGAAAAATTACTTTTAATTCTAATTTTGCAATAAGACCTTCAACCAACAGATCTAAAGAAACACTTTTTAATTGGTTAATGTTAGATATAGAAGGATCTAGATGTCTTGACCTGTTTGCAGGATCGGGTTCCTTGGGAATAGAGGCTTTATCTAGAGGAGCAGAGTTTGTTGTTTTCTGCGAAAAGAGTAAGAAAGTAGCTTCTAGTTTGAAGGAAAATATTATTAACTTAGATTGTGAAGAAAATAGCAAAGTTTTAAACATTGATCCTATTAATTCTAAGGAATGCCTTGTGGAAGGTCCATTTGATATTGTCTTTATTGATCCTCCCTATAGAAAAAACTTAATAACAACTTCTTTAAAGTTAATAGAAAAACAAGGATTAATTAAGACTGATACACTAGTTTATATTGAACATGAAAGAAATATGGATCAAATAGATAACTTTGATGAGTGGTACAAAATTAAATATAAAATTGAAGGCGAAAAGGAATATTCGCTATTAAAAAAGAATGTCTAGAATTTATCTCTTAGCAATAATAATAGCCGTACTTTTGGCTTTAACATTAAATAATGAGACTCTTCTTTATGAGCCTTATCTGGTTTCGATTTTTCAGAAAGAATTTCTCTTAAGTGGTCAAATATTGATAAGTGCTATGCTTTTTCTTACTTTAATTCTTCTAATCTTTATAGGTCTTATTGAGAAAATAATTATGACTTTGAAAAGTAGGCCTAATAAGAAACCAAAGGAAATGGCTAAAGCTAAAAAAATATAGATCTATTTTCTTTTCATAGACTCAAAGAATTCAGCATTGGTCTTATAATCTTTGAGTTTATCTAGAACCCACTCTATTGCCTGAGCGTCTTCCATTTCATTAAGAAGCTTTCTAAGAATCTCTATGTGCCTTAATTCAACTTCTGAAGTTAAAAGATCTTCTCTTCGAGTTCCGGTTCTTCTTATATTGATTGCAGGAAAGAGTCTTCTTTCTGCAATCTTTCTATCTAGGTTAATTTCTGAATTTCCAGTTCCCTTAAATTCTTCAAATATAACTTCGTCCATCCTTGAGCCAGTATCTATTAGAGCTGTAGCGATAATTGTAAGACTTCCACCGCCTTCTATATTTCTGGCCGCTCCAAAAAACCTTTTGGGCTTCTGTAATGCATTTGCATCCACTCCACCAGTTAAAATCTTTCCTGACGCAGCCTGAGTTGAATTATAGGCCCTTGCTAACCTGGTTATTGAGTCTAATAATATAACAACATCTTCTTGGTGCTCTACCAATCTTCTTGCTTTATTTATAACCATCTCAGCTACTTGAACGTGTCTGGATGGAGGTTCATCAAAAGTACTGGCGATAACCTCTCCTTTGACTGAACGAATCATCTCAGTTACTTCTTCTGGCCTTTCATCTACCAATAAAACCATGATCTTGCATTCCGGGTTATTTTTAGCAATTGAATGGGCTATGCTCTGAAGGAGTAGAGTTTTTCCTGCTTTAGGAGGGGAAACTATTAAAGATCTTTGGCCTTTACCAGTAGGAGCCGTCAAGTCTATTACCCTTGCCGAAAGGTCTTCTGTACTTCCTGATCCTGATTCAAAAATCATTCTTTGATCGGGGAAGAGAGGTGTTAGGTTCTCAAAAGAAACTTTATTCTTATCTTTCTCAGGTGGACCAAAATTGATCTCCTCAATTTTTACAATTGCAAAATATCTTTCTCCAGATTTAGGTGGTCTGATAAGGCCCGATACGGTATCTCCAGTTCTTAAACCAAATCTTCTAATTTGACTAGGAGATAAATAAATATCATCTGGTCCAGCCAAGTAAGAGGAATCTGGTGATCTTAAGAATCCAAAACCGTCTTGTAGGATTTCTAAAACCCCTTCTCCTTGAATGTCCTCTCCTTCCTCGGCTTTATTTTTTAACAAAGCAAAAACAACATCTTGTCGCTTCATTCTTGAAGCATTCTCAACGCCCGCTTCTTCCGCCAGGGAATTTAACTCCTGTACTGGTAAATCTTTTAAATCTGAAATCTTCATTTCTTAAGTGTAAAACTGGGATTTTGCTCAAAAAAACCTTGAGCACCTTCAATCTATCACTCAAATTGAGTGACGTCTAGCTATTTTAATTAAATATTAGATTCTATAAATTCTGATAACTGAGCCTTACTTAAGGCTCCAACTTGCGTTGCTACAACTTCACCTTCTTTAAAAATAAGAAGAGTTGGGATGCTCATAACGTTTTGCTTAGCTGCTGATTCTTGATTTGAATCAACATCTAACTTACCTACTTTTAGTTGATCTGAATATTCAGAAGCTATTTCTTCTACAATTGGGCCAACCATTTTACATGGGCCACACCAAGTGGCCCAATAATCTACCAATACTGGTTTTTCTGAAGAGCTTACTTCCTCTTCAAAATTGTCATCCGTTAAAGTGACAACACTCATACTTTCTCCTTTGAATAATAAAATAGAAAAATCATCTTATATAATTATTATGTGGTCAGTTATTTTTTTTTCAAGTACTTTTAAGTTGTTACCGCGCCCTTAGAAGCAGAAGAAACTGAATTGGAGTATTTAGATAACACGCCTTTTTCTTCTTCTCTCTCTTTTGGTTTCCATTCTTTAGTTCTTTCAGATAATTCTTTTTCGTCTATGAGAATATTGATTTCGTTCTTATCTGCATCAATTTCTATTTCGTCCCCACTCTTAACTAACGCCAAAGGTCCTCCAAGGATGGCTTCAGGAGTTATATGTCCCACCACAAAACCATGAGTTCCTCCTGAAAATCTTCCATCAGTTAAGAAAGCAACTTTATCTCCTAGCCCTCTTCCCATAATGGCCGAAGTAGGACTTAACATCTCCCTCATTCCTGGTCCGCCTTGTGGCCCTTCATATCTAATAATAACAACATCACCTTCTTTAATTTCTCCTCCCAGGATACTCTCCATTGCTTCTTCTTCTGAATCAAAGGGCTTGGCTTTGCCTTTAAATTTTGTACCTTCCTTACCAGAAATTTTTGCAACTGCTCCTTCTGGAGCTAAGTTCCCATACAAAATCCTTAAGTGACTATCTTGTTTAACGGGTTCATCAAAGCTTTTTACGATTAATTGTTCTTCAGGGTAAGCATCTACATCCTTTAAGTTCTCTTTTAAGGATTTTCCAGTGACTGTCATACAATCTCCATGCAACAACCCCTTGTCTAGAAGTAACTTCATTAAAGGCATGATTCCACCAATTTCAATCAGTTCTGACATTAAAAAGTTTCCACTTGGCCTAACATCGGCTAATACAGGAACTCTTTTTCCTATTCTAGTGAAGTCGTCTAACTGCAAATTAACTTCTGCTTCATGTGCAATAGCTAAAAGGTGTAATACGGCATTTGTTGACCCACCAAGAGCAATGACAACCGTTATAGCATTTTCAAAAGCTTCTTTTGTAAGAATATCTCTAGGTTTTATATCCTCATTAATCAAATAACCTAACGCCTTGCCTGCATTAAAAGAATCTTCTTTTTTTTGCGAAGAAACAGCTTCTTGAGCAGAGCTATTAGGCAGGCTCATACCAAGAGCTTCTATAGCAGACGCCATGGTGTTTGCCGTATACATTCCTCCACACGATCCTGGTCCTGGTATTGCCTTTGACTCTATATCTAGAAGCTCTATATCTGACATTTCGCCATTTGAATGTGCTCCTACTGCTTCAAAAACTGAAACAACATCAGTCCTATTTTCACCTGGCTTTATACTCCCCCCATAAACAAAAATGGCTGGTCTATTTAATCTGGCCATGGCCATCATGCACCCAGGCATATTCTTATCGCACCCACCTATAGCAACTAAACCATCAAATAATTGTCCAGCAACAACTGTTTCTATTGAGTCAGCAATTACTTCTCTAGATACCAAAGAATAGCGCATCCCTTTTGTGCCCATAGAAATACCATCTGAAACTGTAATGGTATTAAAGATAATTGATTTATTTCCAGAGGAATCGGCTCCTTTAGCTGATTCTTCAGCTAACTTGTCTATGTGCATATTGCATGGGGTTACCATACTCCATGTAGAGGCTATGCCAACTTGAGGTTTAGAAAAGTCTTCATCTTTAAACCCCACGGCTCTTAGCATTGCCCTAGAGGGAGCCTGTTGCACACCATCAACTATAGTAGACGAGTATTTCCTTTTTTTATCAGACATAATTAATGTATTGCTGCTGAAATTAATTCTTTAGTGTATTCATTCTCAGGGTTATTGAAAACCTGATCTGCCATACCTCTTTCAACAACTTCTCCATTTTTCATAACATATACTTCATCAGATAAAGCCCTTATGACTCTTAAATCGTGACTTATGCATAAATATGAGAGGCCCAGCCTCTCTTGTAACTTTGATAAAAGTTGGATAATTTGCATTTGTATTGATACATCCAATGCTGAAGTGGGCTCATCAAGCAATATTAATTTGGGTTTTAAGATAATAGCTCTAGCAATAGCAACTCTTTGTCTTTGGCCGCCTGACAGCTCATGAGGAAACCTATTTACAAAACTTTCATCGAGCTCAACATCCCTTAAAGATTCAAGTATCTTTTCTTCTCTTTCAACTTTGGATAAATCACTAAAATGGACTTTTAAACCCTCTCCAATAATATCGCCTATTGTCTGTCTAGGAGATAAAGAACCATAGGGATCTTGAAAAACAATTTGAAAATCTTTTTTTGCTTTCCTAAATTCTAAACTTGAAAAATCCATTAGCTCTTTTCCATTAAAATATATTTTTCCTTTTGAATCTTCCAGGCCTAATAAAGCCCTTGCAAGTGAAGATTTACCAGATCCAGATTCACCAACTAAGCCAGTCGTACACCCTGGATATACATTTATGTTAACTTCCTTAACTGCCTCTAGATAATCATTGCTTCGAAGCATATTCTTTTTAGTTAAATAACTTACCGAAACATCTTGGGCTTCCAATAAAGGAGCTTCTAACTTATTCAATTCTTCTTTTTCTTTTGGGATAGAATCAATTAATTTCCTTGTATAAGGATGCTCGGGATTAGCAAAAACATTATGAACACTTCCTTTCTCAACTATCTTCCCTTTCTGCATAACATTAACTCTACTTGCAAATTTCTTAACTATATTTAGGTCATGAGTAATAAATAATATCGACATACCTAGATTTTTTTGGAGATCTCCTAATAATTCTAATAATGATTTTTCAACCGTTACATCTAGTGCTGTTGTAGGTTCATCAGCAATAAGGAGTCTTGGTTCGTTTGCTAATGCCATTGCGATCATGACCCTTTGTCTCTGGCCGCCTGATAACTCATGGGGAAAAGATTTTACTTTATCTTCTGGGTTAGGAATATTAACTTGCATAAGAAGTTCTATGGTTTTTTTTCTAGCATCTTTCCTTGAAAGAGCTTTATGAATAATTAAGGTCTCGTCTATCTGGTCACCAACTTTCTGATAAGGGTTTAAAGAAGTCATAGGTTCTTGAAAGATCATTGAAATAGAGGAGCCTCTTATTTTTCTTATTGATTTAGTATCAATGCGTAAAAGATCTTTATTTTGAAAAGAGATAGAAGATTCTTCAGAATAAATAGAGCTGTATATTGGCAATAACTGAAGTAAAGATAACGCCGTCACAGATTTTCCCGATCCGGATTCTCCCACTAAAGCCACTGTCTCTCCTTCCTTGATGTCAAAAGATATGTCATCAACAGCTCTAAACAGCTGATCTTTAGATTTAAAATCTACAGTTAAGTTTTTTACTTCAACTAAATTGTTTTCTTTAAGCATTAATATTATTTTAAAGGAAAAGACCAGTAAGTCTTATTCTGATTTACAAGCACTGAACATTCTATTTTATTATTGGATCCAAAATCAGGAGACAAGCCCATTATCATTAAATGATCACTCATTGGAACAAAAGCCTTTTCTTCGTTTGGTTCTAGCTCTATAAATTTCATCATTTCCATCTTCATGGTACCAGTAGATTCATCTAAAAGTATTTTATGGAAAGATGTTCTTTTAGCTTCATTGCAGTTTATTTCTTCTATTACCACCTTTCGATCAGATAAATTCTTAACCTCAAAATAAGCGGAAGTTGCATTAATTCCTATTAGGGGCTTCTTCACATAATTATTTTTAATTTCTAAAATGCTCTTTTTCTCTATTAAACTGGAGCCAGACAATATTATTAACAATAAAATGAAGAAGGAATGATTACGAAACATATTATATTTTACCTGTTGAATGCACTTATCTGTCTTGGAATTTTAGGGTTCTCTGCCTTGAAGGGGGAAGATTACAGCAATAGCTTAACTAAAGAAAATTTATTTGAGCCCGATAAGATTCTTCCTGTAAGTGAGGCTTTCAGGCTTAATTATCAAATAGATGATGAAAATATATACCTTATATGGTCCATAAATAAAGACTGCTATTTATATAAAGATAAATTTACTTTTTTTAAAGATGGGAAACAAATAAGTGCCCCTATGCCTGAAGGTAAAACAATAGAGGATGAGTTTTTTGGAAGAGTTAAAGTTTTTTACGATAAAGTTGAGACTCAAATAAACAAAAAAAACTCAGAAATCCTACTTATTTCTTACCAAGGATGTCATAAGAAAGGTTATTGCTATACACCTGTTAAAGAATCAATAAAATTATCTTCCTTAAAATTTAATTAATTTCTCTTATTTTCTGTTAATTTCTTATAAAATTAGCACAAATTATTATGGCAACCTTTCTATTACTCAACGGACCAAATCTAAACCTCTTAGGTACAAGAGAACCTGAAGTATATGGTCAAGTAACTTTAGAAGAAATAAAAAACAAGCTTGAAGTTATCTGTGAGGAAACAGGGAATAATTTAATATCCTTTCAGAGCAATGCTGAACATGAGCTAGTAGAGAAAATCCAAGAAGCTCAATCTGATGGGGTAAGCTGCATTATCTTTAATCCCGGAGCATTTACTCATAGCAGCATTGCTTTAAGAGATGCATTAAATGGGACTGACCAAAAATTTATTGAAGTACATATTTCAAACATATATGGACGAGAAGATTTTAGACAAAAATCTTTCTTATCAGATATTGCTGAAGGCGTTATTTCTGGGTTGGGAGCTAAAGGTTATGAATTGGCTTTAGAGGTTGCAATAGAGAGATTTAGTTAAAGGAGAAATTGTGGATATAAGAAAAGTTAAAAAACTTATCGAGATGTTGGAAGCTTCTGATTTAGAAGAGCTAGAAATTACAGAAGGTGAAGAGTCTGTAAAACTTGTAAAAAAAAGTTCACGCTCAGAAGTCTTAATTCAGAACCAGTCAGAACCAGTAAGTGCTACCGAATCTGAGGTAGTAGAAGAAAAGAAGGTTTCTGAATCTGCAGGAGAAAAAATTACATCTCCTATGGTAGGAACCTTTTATTCATCTTCCTCTCCAGGCTCAGAACCATTCATTAAAATAGGAGATGAAGTAAAGGAAGGCGATGTGGTTTGTATAGTGGAAGCCATGAAAATGATGAATGAAATTAAGTCTGACTTTTCTGGAAAAGTAAGTGAAATCTTAGTAAATAATTCTGATCCAGTAGAATTTGGGCAAGCCCTCTTCATAATATCCTAAATGATAAAAAAACTTCTCATTGCCAATAGAGGCGAGATTGCTTTACGAATACTCAGAGCCTGTAAAGAACTGGATATAGAAACAGTAGCTGCTTACTCTGAAGCTGACAGAGAACTTATGCATGTGAAAATGGCCGATGAATCTATTTGTATAGGTCCAGCTGAATCTAGTAAAAGCTATTTAAATATACCCGCTCTTATAAGTGCAATGGATCTTTGTGGAGCAGACGGAATCCATCCGGGTTATGGATTTCTTTCAGAGAATGGTGATTTTGCTGAACAAGTAGAAAAAAGTGATTTCCAGTTTGTGGGGCCTTCTTCAGAAATTATAAAAATGATGGGAAATAAAATCTCAGCCAAAAAATTTGCAGCAGATATGAACTTACCAGTAGTTCCTGGAACTGGTGGAGCTATAGATGAGAACTTAAAGGAAGAGGCAAGAAAAATAGGTTACCCCATTATCTTAAAAGCTGCCTCTGGAGGAGGAGGAAGAGGCATGAGGATTGTTAGAAAAGAATCAGAACTAGATGATTCTGTAGCTTTAACTCAGGCAGAATCAAAATCAGCCTTCGGAGATTCAACTATATATATGGAAAAATTCTTTTCATCTCCCAGACATATAGAAGTTCAGATCATGGCTGATAGATTTGGTAATGTAATACATCTGGGTGATAGAGACTGTTCCTTGCAAAGAAGACATCAGAAAGTGATTGAAGAAGCTCCAGCTATTGGCATTCCTCAAGAAGAGAAGGAAGAAATCTTTTCTAAATGCGTAGAAGCATGTAAAAAAATGAAATACGTAAGCGCTGGTACTTTTGAATTCCTTTATGAGGATGGAGAATTCTATTTCATTGAAATGAATACTAGAATTCAGGTTGAACATCCAGTTACAGAAAGTATAACTGGGTTAGATTTGGTTAAGCTTCAGCTAAGAGTGGCTAGGAATGAAGAACTAAAAATAAAGCAAAAGGATGTTGTGTTTAGTGGACATGCAATTGAGTGCAGGATTAATGCAGAGCATCCTAAAACGTTCTTTCCTTCTCCGGGCCAAGTATTGGATTATCATGCTCCAGGAGGAATAGGCGTCAGAATGGATTCTCACTTATATAACGGGTATGTTGTACCTCCTCACTATGATTCCTTAATCGCCAAGTTAGTCTGTAGAGCTTATGATAGAGAGGATGCCAGAGCTAGGCTCCTAAGAGCCCTAGACGAGATGTATATATCAGGAATACATACCAACATAGATCTACATAAAAACCTTATAAATGATCCAAATTTTATCAATGGAACTTTTAACATTAATTATCTAGAAGAAAAACTTGCTCTAAATAAAGATGACTAAAGAGTACATTCCAAAAGATATAGAAAGCAAGATTCAGGATACTTGGGAAGAATTAGATGCCTTTTCAGTAACTGAAGATCCTGATAAAGAGAAATTCTATTGTTTGAGTATGTTTCCTTATCCAAGCGGTTCTGCTCATATGGGTCATGTTAGAAACTATACTTTGGGTGATTCCATTAGTAGATTTCAGAGGTTGCTTGGTAAGAATGTTATGCAGCCAATGGGGTGGGATGCCTTTGGACTTCCTGCTGAAAATGCAGCTATAAAGAATCAAGTTCAACCCTCAGATTGGACAGAGAAGAATATAGAAAATATGAAATCCCAACTTAAAAAAATGGGATTTGCATATGACTGGAAAAGAGAACTAGCTACTTGCGACCCAAACTACTACCAATGGGAGCAATGGTTCTTTATTGAAATGTTAAAAAAAGGCATAGCCTATCAAGATGAAGCTGAGGTTAATTGGGATCCTGTAGAACAAACTGTCTTGGCTAATGAACAAGTGGAGGATGGAAAGGGTTGGAGATCAGGAGCAAAGATAGAAAGAAAGAAGTTAACTCAATGGTTCCTAAAAATAACCGACTTTGCTGAAGAGCTTTTAGAAGAGACTGATAGTTTAGATGGATGGCCCGAACAAGTCAGAACTATGCAGAAAAACTGGATAGGAAAGTCAGAAGGAATGGAGTTTATTTTTGAGGTAAAAGATGAAAAGCCTTTAACCGTATTTACTACAAGACCTGATACTATAATGGGAGTAACTTTCGTAGCTATTTCTGCTGACCACCCAATAGCTCAGCAAACTGCTGAAGGTAATGAGGAAATAAATTCTTTCCTAGATGAGATAAATTCAACTAAATTATCTGAAGCCGATATGGCAAAATTAGAAAAAATAGGCCTAGATACGGGCCTAAAAGCAATTCATCCTTTCTCTAAAAAAGAAATTCCTATATGGATAGGAAACTTTGTTCTCTCTGGGTATGGCTCGGGAGCCTTAATGGGCGTTCCTGGTCATGATCAAAGAGATTATGAATTTGCTAAAAAATATGAAATAGAAATAAAACAGGTGATAGAAGGATCTCCTAATGAAGATATTAATAAAGAAGCAATTACAGAAAAAAATATTCTTATAAACTCGGAAGAGTTTAATGGCCTAAATTTTGATGAGGCATTTAAAGCCATTGAAGAAAAGACAAAGAAGAAGAATTGTGGTGAGCCAAAAACTAATTACAGATTGAGAGACTGGGGAGTCTCTAGACAGAGATATTGGGGCGCTCCTATTCCGGTGGTAAAAAATAAAGAAGGAGTAATAGAGGGCGCAAAAGAAATCCCAGTTATTCTTCCTAAGCAAGTAGAGTTCTCAGGTGTTAAATCCCCTCTTTCGAATATGAAAGAATTTATTGATACTACTTATGATGGAGAAAATTACACGAGAGAGACAGACACATTTGATACTTTTTTTGAATCCTCATGGTATTACGCAAGGTTTGCTTCATTTGATAGCGATAAAGCCATGCTTGATGAAAGAGCTAAATATTGGCTTCCTGTAGATCAATATGTAGGAGGAATAGAACATGCTGTACTTCACTTGCTCTATTCAAGATTTTTTTATAGATGCCTTAGAGATTTAGGTCTTGTTGAAGGGTCTGAGCCATTTAAAAACCTTCTATGCCAAGGAATGGTATTAAAAGACGGGTCTAAAATGTCAAAATCTAAAGGAAATACAGTTGACCCTAATGAAGTAATAGAAAAGTATGGTGCAGACTCTTTGAGATTGTTTGTTATGTTTGTAGCTCCGCCTGAACAATCTTTTGAATGGTCAGATAAGGGATTGCAAGGGGCATCAAGGTATTTAAATAGATTATGGAATATGGTCAATAATCACATAGAATCTGGAATATTGGGAGATTGGGTATTTACTAATAGTAATAATGAAATAAATAATTTAAGACAAAAAACCCATAAGACTATTAGCAAAGTAAAGGATGATTATGAAAGAAGACATTCTTTTAATACTGCAATTGCAGCGATTATGGAGCTTACTAATTACATCTCGAAAGATTTCCTATCTGAAAAAGCTTCTATTGAAGCTCGCTCAGCTGCAGACGAAGCTATAAAGAGTATTCTAATAATGCTATCTCCTATCGCCCCACACATAAGTCAAGAATTGTGGGGCCTTCTAGGGGAGCAAAGTCTAATAATTGACTGTACTTGGCCCGAAGTAAAAGAAGAGCTTTTAAAGGTAGACTTAGTTGAACTAGTTATTCAAGTTAACGGGAAGGTTAGAGGGAAAATTAGAGCTGAAGTAGATATGAGTCCTGAGAACTCAAAGAGATTAGCCTTGGAGAATGAGAATGTACAAAAATTTATAGACGGGAAAAAAATAAAGAAAGTCATTAACATCCCAAATAAATTGATAAATATAGTGGTATGAAAAGTCAGAGGATTAACTTTGCCCGATTTATTTTTATACTCTTTATTTTTATTACTTCATCTTGTGGATATCAGCTTAACAAGATAAATAAAGAAACTGTCTATGACTTATATATTACTTTAGAAGAATCTGATTTAAACAATCTACTTCTACAAAATATCAAGAGAGGAAATAACTTTAAGCTCCTAAAAGAAAAATCTCTTTCAGATAATTCTATTTCTATTGAAGTAGAAGAGCATTCAATAAAAAAATATTCTGCAGCAATAGGTCAAGACGGCAAGACAAAAGAAGTTAGAATTGAATACTTATTTAGATTTACTTTGTACAAAGAGAGTGAGGATCGGCCTATAAGCAAGGTATTCAAAAGCAATTCTTTCTATACATATGATGACTCAAGCTTGTTGTCGATGGAAGATGAGGAAATTCTAATAACAAAAGAATTAGTTATCTCGTCCTTGCAAAATTTAACAATCCTTATATTTTCTTTGTAAAAGTGAAGATTTCTGAGTCCCAACTTAAGGCCAAGCTCAACAAGGAACACTTTGATGTTTTTATAATACTAGGTGATGAGCCTGTGAGAATACAGGAACAAGCAAATGAAATAATTAATCACTTTATTAAAGAAGGGTTTAGCTCTAAAGAAACTTACTTAGTTACTCCAAACATGGATTGGTCTTTTTTACTAGAGAGTAAAGAAAATATGGATCTCTTCTCCAATAAAAAGATAATTGAAATAAAAATGATAGACCAGGGCCCGGGGAATAAGGGAGCAAAGGCTATAAAGAATTATCTTTCTGTAGATAGAGAAGATTTACTTCTCGTATCGGTGGAAGGTTTAGATAAAAGAGGAAAAAGTTCAGCCTGGGTTAAGACCTTAGAAAGCAATGGTCTGATGGTAGATCTTCAACCCATCTCAGGAAAAAGTCTTTTGAAATGGATAAAAGAAAAAGGTTCTGAAGTTAAGATAAATATAGAAGAGCAAGCGGGCGAACTATTAATGCAAAAAACTGAAAGTAACCTTATGGCGACCTCTCAAGAAATCAAAAAACTATCTTTACTCTATCCAGGAGAATCCATATCTTTAGGAAAGATGGAGGAGAGTATTTCTAATGCTTCAAAATATTCTATTTTTGATTTCTCTAAAGCATTCGTAGGTAAAGATAAAATTAGGTGTTTAAAGATACTTGAACATCTTCGAATGGAGGGAACTCCTGAAACACTAGTTCTTTGGTCACTGGCTAGAGAATTATCTAATTTACATAAAATTCAATCTTCTGGATCTTCTAATGGCATTTGGGGACCTAACTTTTATATCTCTTCACTGGAGAAGACTTCCAGAACAACCACCCGAAAAACTATAGATAACTCTCTTAAAAAGATAGCTCTTATTGATTCTAGTATTAAAGGACAGAATAATAACAATCCCTGGATGGAAATAAGAGAATTGGCTATTAACTTTGTTAATTAGTAAATATCTACTCTTCTTCTCTTAAAAACTGGTAAACAAATAATTTAAGATTTGACCAAGTCTGTCCAAAAAATCCTACAGAGTCTACTTCTTCTCCTGATATAA
>Ga0208764_10000071_pt1 | contig 49750 bp, 52 predicted proteins | sample ETNtaG_18_FD_185762 | JGI IMG/M metagenome (GOLD analysis project Ga0208764, IMG submission 185762) | Marine microbial and viral communities from oxygen minimum zone, Eastern Pacific Ocean - ETNP201302SV91 (SPAdes) (version 2) | ecosystem: Environmental > Aquatic > Marine > Oceanic ... | reverse complement strand
GTTGTTATAATTTCCTTAGGATGCGCAACTCTTAGTAAAAATAAAATTGGGCTTAGAAAAATACCTCCTCCAATTCCAACAACTCCTGAAACAAAACCTAAAGCTCCTCCAATGATAATTGAAATTACATATGGAACTTTTCTATAACTAAAACTAAGTGTTCCTTTTTTATAGGTTCTAAAGTTAAATAATAGTAATATTCCACATGTTGTTAAAACTAAAAATAACAAAATCTCAAATATTTTTTTTTCTATAAATAAAGTACCTCCAATATAAGCTAATGGTATTGATCCTATCAAATATGGAATTAGTATCTTTAGGTTTAGATTTCCCGCTCTAATGTAATTAATACAGTTTCCAGATACTACGATAATATTGCATGACAAAGCTATTATAGGAAAAACAAAATATGGGACTCCCCAAATTAAAAGAAGAGCCAGATAAGTAGACCCGCCCCCAAATCCAACGCTAGAATATAATGTCGCTGTAACAAAAAATAATATAGCTAGTAATGTCATTAATATTTACATTATAATATACTTATGCAAGTCAACATAGCGCTTTTAACTGTAACAGACACACGAACGTTAGATACGGACAAATCTGGAGCAATTTTAGTAAAAAAAATTAAAGAGCAAAATCATAACCTCTTAGATAGAAAAATTGTTAAAGATGATAAAGATGAAATAAAAAAAATTTTAAAAGATTGGACCAGAAATAATAAAATAGATGTAATAATTACTACAGGAGGCACAGGTTTAACAGGTAGAGATATTACACCAGAAGCTATTAAGGAAATTAGTGATAAAGAAATACCTGGCTTTGGAGAATTGTTTAGGGAGTTAAGTTACAAGACTGTTGGTACTTCGGCTATGCAATCAAGAGCTTGCGCGGTAGTATGTAATGGTAAATACATTTTTTCTTTACCTGGTTCATCTGGGGGTGTGACTGATGCTTGGGAAGGTATACTAAAATATCAACTAGACATTAATCATAAGCCATGTAATTTTGTAGAATTATTTCCAAGATTAAAAGAAAAGTAATTTTTATGAAGATAAATTCTGTAAGAGCAATGCTCATAATTTCACTACTTATAATTTTGTTATACATTTTAGGTTTATTTCTTCCTATAATTAAAAATACCAAAACATCTAAAATTTATTATTATAATTATATTGAAAATATGATTTTACAAACCTAATAAATACTATTCTTGATATTTTTTTTTCCAATCAGAATAAGGCATTCCATAAACATGTTTCCTAGCCTCGTCGTCTGAAACTTCAATTCCTTTTTTTTGAGCTTCTTCACGGTACCATTTGGACAAGCAATTTCTGCAAAAACCTGCGAGATTCATTAAATCAATATTTTGAACATCTTTTCTTTCTCTTAAATGCTGTACTAATCTATCAAAAGCTGCTGATTGTAATTCTTTTTTTGTAGTGTCATCAATCATAGCTTTTATTATATACTATTTTAATAATTATGAAACTTACAGGGTCTTATAAACTAAATAAAAAAAAAGAAACTGTATGGAGTGCGTTAAATAATCCAGAAATTCTGAAACAATGCATTCCAGGATGTGAAATTTTTGAAAAAGAAAATGAAACCACTTTTATTATTACTGCAACAAACCAAATTGGTCCAATGAATGCAACTTTTTCTGGAACAGTTAAATTATCAAATATTAAAGAAAATGAGAGTTATACTTTGTCAGGAGAGGGTAATGCGTCAGTAGGATTTGCAAATGGTAGCGCAAATGTCAGATTAGATGAAGAAAATGAAATTACAACTTTAACATACGATGTAAATATTGATGTGGGAGGTAAAATTGCACAACTAGGGTCAAGATTAATTAATGGTGTAGCAAAAAAAATGTCAGATTATTTTTTTGGTCGGTTTGCAGACTTGGTGTCACCAACTAACGATAATAAAAAATCAGATACTTCTAAAAATGAAAAAAGAGTTAATGAACTTAAATCTAACTTCTTAAATAAGTATATATATTCAGCATTTATTTTTCTTATTCTAATATTAGTTGCAATTTTTTTATTTTTTTCACATTAAATTTTAGTTGATCTATTTAATGGATTAAGTTCTAATATTATTATTACTTGATATTATTTTAGGGGGTAATATGGCAGTAATCAATTTAAGTGTTAACGGGAAAAAAATTCAAAAAGAAGTATCTGATAATACTCTTTTATCAGATTTTTTAAGAGAAAAATTATTATTAACAGGCACACATATAGGATGTGATACTTCTCAATGTGGGGCTTGTGTCGTGCACCTAGATGGAAGTTCAGTAAAAAGTTGCACTACCCTAGTTGCCGATTGTGATGGTGCTGAAATAAAAACAATTGAGGGTCTAGCAAATAATGGAAAAATGCATCCAATGCAAGAAGCATTTAAAAAACACCATGGTTTACAATGTGGTTTTTGTACACCAGGCATGGTTATGAGTGCTATTGATTTATTAAAAAAAAATAAAAATCCGAGTGAACAAGAAATTAGAGATTGGTTGGAAGGTAACATTTGTCGTTGTACAGGTTACCAAGGTATTGTCGCTGCAGTAAAAGATGCTGCATCGAAAATGTAGAGGAGTAATAATATGGCAAACTTAGTTGGGGCAAGAATAGAGAGAAAAGAAGACAAAAAATTTCTTACAGGTAAAGGAAGATATACAGCAGATATTAATCTACCAAATCAGACATACGCTTACTTCGTGCGTTCACCTCATGCAAGGGCAAAAATTACAAAAGTTGATCACTCTAAAGCTATGAAAGCTCCTGGTGTGGTTAATATTTTTACAGGGGAAAGTGTTACTAGAGATAAAATTGGTGGGCTAATATGTGGATGGAAAATTGTAAGTCAAGATGGAAAAGATATGAAGTGTCCACCCCACCCGGTTCTCGCTAAAGATGTTGTAAATTTTGTTGGAGATCATGTTGCTGTTGTTATTGCAGAAACTCTTGAACAAGCAAAAAATGCAGCAGAGCTTATTAATGTAAGCTACAAACTATTAAAACCAGTAATAAAGACAGCAGAAGCAACAGGATTTGAAAACATACATGAAGGAATTGATAATAATTTATCTTTTGACTTTTTGTTAGGGGACAAGGGCAAAACTGACGAAGCTTTTTCTAAAGCTGATAAAGTTGTTAAACTTGATTTAATAAATAATAGATTGATACCTAATGCTATGGAGCCAAGAGCTGCCATTGGTGACTATAACACATCTTCGGATGATTTAACTTTATATACAGCAAGTCAAAATCCACATTTGGATAGATTAATTATGTCAGCTTTTAATGCCGTTCATCCAGAACATAAATTTAGAATTGTGTCTCCTGATGTAGGCGGAGGTTTTGGCTCAAAAATTAATGTTTATGCAGAAGATGTAGTAGTTGCTTATGCATCAAAAAAAATTGGAAGACCAGTTAAGTGGATAGCTGAAAGGAGTGAATCTTTCTTGACAGATAACCATGGAAGAGATCATGTTACTCACGCTGAATTAGCACTTAAAAGTGATGGAAAAATAATAGGTTTAAAAGTTGATACAATTGCAAATTTAGGAGCTTATTCTTTAGTTCTAGCTGCTGTTACTCCAACGTACTTATATGCTCCTTTAGTTTTAGGAATTTACGATATTCCAACAGCTTGCTGTACAGTAAAAGGTGTTTATACAAATACAGCCCCAACTGATGCTTATAGAGGAGCAGGCAGACCGGAAGCTACTTATGTAATAGAAAGAATTGTTACTGAGGCTGCAAAAGAAATTGGGATGGATCAGGCAGAATTTAGAAAGAAAAACTTTATTAACAAATTTCCACATCAACAATGTTTAGTACACAATATTGATTCAGGTGATTATAATGCTCATTTAGATAAAGCATTAGAAATATCAGACTATAAAAATTTTGAAAATAGAAGATCGCAGTCTGCAAAAAAAGGAAAATTAAGAGGTATAGGTTTCTCGACTTATTTTGAAGCATGTGGAGTTGCTCCATCTGCTGTAGTAATGTCAATTGGAGCTGGAGTTGGTTTATGGGAATCAGCTGAAATAAGATTTAACCCTACAGGAAATGTTTCTGTTTTTACTGGAACTCATAGCCATGGACAAAGTCACGATACAACTTTTGCTCAAATAGTTGGTGATAAACTCGGTGTTGCTATTGAAAATATTGATATTGTTCATGGAGATACTGATAAGGGACCTTTCGGTATGGGAACCTACGGATCAAGATCACTCGCAGTTGGAGGAACAGCTATTGTTAATGCTTGCGATAAAATTATTGCAAAAGGTAAAAAAGTTGCTGCAAAAATGTTAGAGGGAAAACCTGAAGATATAGATTTTAAGGGAGGAGAATTTATATTAAAAAATTCGAATAAAAAGAAAACAATTGGAGAAATAGCATTTGCTTGTTATCTACCAGGAACATTTGGAGATGTTAAATCTCCACTTCCTGAAGGAGTTGAGCCAGGTCTAATTGAAACTTCTTTTTTTGATCCTTCTAATTTTTCTTTTCCTTCAGGATCACATATTTGTGAAGTTGAAGTAGATGAAGAAACAGGGGAAACAAAATTAGTTAAATATACTGTGGTGGATGACTTTGGAACAGTTATAAATCCTTTAATTGTTGAAGGTCAAGTATATGGAGGTGTAGCTCAAGGAGTTGGGCAAGCTCTCTATGAAAACGCTCACTATGATGAATCTGGTCAATTAACATCTGCATCATACATGGATTATACAATGCCAAGAGCAGATAATTTTCCCCAAATTACAATCGATTATACTTGTACTCCCGCTACTTCTAATCCAATAGGAGCTAAAGGTTGCGGTGAAGCTGGAACAATTGCAGCCCCTGCAGCTGTAATGAATGCAGTGATTGATGCTGTTGGTAATGACGTCTCTATGCCAGCAACTGCAGAAAAAGTTTGGAAAGTTCTAAAAAAAAATGGTTCTAAGAAAGCAGCTGCTTAAATATGAAAAACTTTAATTTTAAATCAGCATCAAATACTAAAGAAGCAATAAAACTAACTTCAGGGCGTTCAACTTTTTTAGCTGGAGGCATGACTCTTTTGCCAGCTATAAAACTTAGATTAGCTGCATATTCAGACCTTATTAATATAAAAAAAATAAAAAGTTTGTCGGGTATCAAAGTATCAAGTAAATCAATTAGAATTGGAGCAACAACAACACATGCTGAAGTTGCTAATTCAAAAGAAGTTGGAAAATCAATTCCTTCATTAGCTGTCCTTGCTGATGGCATCGGAGATCCTCAAGTTAGAAATAGAGGAACTATAGGTGGTTCTGTCGCAAACAACGACCCAGCCGCTGATTATCCGTCTGCTTGTTTAGCCTTAAATGCTACAATTCATACAAATAAAAGAAAAATCAATGCTGACAAATTTTTTAAAGGAATGTTTGAAACAGATTTAAAAAAAGGCGAATTAATAGAAACTATTGAATTTGAAGTTCCAGAAAAATCAGGATATGCCAAATTTCCAAACCCAGCTTCAAGATATGCTATTGTTGGAGTTTATGTAGCGCAACTAAAAAAAGAAGTAAGAGTTGCTATAACAGGTGTTGAAAGCTGCGTATTTAGATGTAAAAAACTTGAAGATGCTTTATCAAGTAATTTTTCAACTTCAGCAATTGATAGTGTAAATATTTCAAGCAAAGGGTTTAACTCTGATATCCATGCTTCAGCCGATTATAGGGCGCATATTATTAAGGTAATGGCTAAAAAAGCAGTATCAAGCTGCTGATATTTAAAAAATATTCATTTTAAATTAAACTTAAAAAAATGAAAAATGCATTTGATGAAAAAATTTTAGAGGAAGCGCAAGATTGGATAAGAGAAAAAAGAAATGTGATTTTGGCTACTGTAATTCAAACGTGGGGTTCATCACCAAGACCAATAGGTAGTAAAATGATAGTAAACGATAAAGGTGATTTTTCAGGCTCAGTATCAGGTGGATGTGTTGAAAGCGCCGTAGTAAGCGAATGTTTATCATTAATTAAAAATAAAAAAAATTTTAAAAAGATTGAGTTTAAAATATCTGATGAAAGCGCATGGAAGGTAGGTCTAGCCTGCGGTGGTGAAATTGCGATCTTTTTGGAACAGATTTATTAAATGAAAAAAAATATCACTCTATTCAGTTTTCTTTTTAATGTATGAAAAAAAAATTGCTTGAAAAAATTATAAAAAATAAAGAAACAAAAATTGAATTTGCAATTATTACTAACCTTGAAAATGGTGAAAGTTGTATTTTTGAAAAAAATAAACCTATAGATAAAAATTTTGAAAAATATAAAAATGAAATTAATCTTCAATTTGAAAAAAAAAACAATGGTGTATTAGATGGTACTAATGTTTTTGTTGAAACATATATACGTCCAATAAAAGTTGTCATAGTTGGCGCTGTTCATATTGCCCAATATTTAGTAAATTTTGCCAAAAGTTTAAATTTTGAAATTTTAATTATTGATCCTAGAGGTTACTTTGCGTCAAAAAAAAGATTTCCTGATATAAAAATAATTAACAAGTGGCCAAAAGAAGCATTTGCTGAAATCAAGACAAATAAAAATACAGCTCTAATCGCTTTAACTCATGATCTAAAAATTGACGATCCTGCGCTTCAACATGCATTAAATAATAAATTTTTTTATATAGGTGCTCTTGGTAGTAAAAAAACTCATGAAAATAGATGTTTAAGACTTAAAGAAGCGGGGTTTGCTGATAGTGATATAAATAAGATTTTTGGACCCATTGGAATAAAAATAGGCGGAAAATCAGCTCCTGAAATTGCTTTATCTATTATTTCACAACTAGTTTCTGTAATTTACAAAAAAACATGATTTCAACTATATTGTTAGCGGCAGGCCAATCCTTAAGAATGAATGGTGAAAATAAGCTGCTAAAACAAATAAATGGTATTCCTCTAATAAAACGCACAGTTAAAAATATTTTAGCTAGCGCTGTAGACGAACTAATAATTGTTCTTGGTCATGAAGATAATTTATTGAAGAACACTATTGGTATAAATAAAAAAACTAAATTTATATATAATAAAGATTTTAAAAAAGGAATGTCTTCTTCGATAAAAGTTGGTTTAAATGAAATATCAAAAAAATCTCAGGGGTTTTTTATAAGCTTAGGTGATATGCCAAATATCAATCAAAGCATTTATAACAAATTAATCAAATCTATGAGTAGCTATAATAATAAACTTAAACCCATTCATAAAAAAGAAATTATTATTCCAACTTTTGAGGGCCAGGAAGGTAACCCTGTTTTATTCTCTAAATTTATGAAAAATAAAATTATGAATTTAGAAGGTGATATCGGAGCCAAAAGAATCATAGAACTGAATAGAGCAAAAGTCTTAGACGTACCTTTCGATAACAAAGGGATAATTCTCGATTTTGATACCCAAGAACATTTTAAAGTTTCATAATGTTATTTTCTGGGTCGTGCAATGGCTTAGGCTCTAAAATTACTTTATATCTCTTTTTTTCAACTTCAATTTCTAGTTCCTCATTATTTATATTTTTATTATCATCAATATAACCGAAAGCTATATTTTTTTGAAAATTAAATGAATAGTTTCCTGAGGTTGTTCTTCCAACTATTTTACCACCACTATATATTGGTTCATCGTGGAGTATTAGGGGTGAGCCAGGTTTACTTTTTGATAAACTTAAAATAACAAATCTCTTTCTTAATTTTTTATCTTTTATTTTGCTAAGAAATTCTTTTCCTATAAAATTAATATTTTTTTTATAACTAATAGTAAAGTTTAATCCAGCTTCATATTGGTTTTCTTCAGGAGAAATATCATGTCCCCAATGCAAATAACCTTTTTCCATTCTCAAAGTATCCATTGCATGCACTCCTGCATGACATAATTTATATTTTTTTCCTGTTTTGACTATTATGTCATATATTTTTCTGGCTTCTTTCATTGGTATATACAATTCCCAACCTAACTCGCCCACATAAGATAATCTCTGAGCCCAAATTTTAATATTTTCAATATTTATATTTTTTCCTGTAGCAAAAGGAAAATCTTTAGTTTTGAAATGATCTCCTGCTATATCTGTAATTAAATCTCTGCTCTTGGGTCCAAATATACCAAGACAAGCATAATCTTCTGTAACATCTTTGAACTCTATCTTGCGATCTAAGTGTTTCAATATATGGTGTTTATCTCGAATACGTGTGGCAGCAGAGCTAACAATTCTAAAATGATTTTTATCAAAACATACTACAGTTAAGTCTGCTTCTATTCCTCCATCTTCATTTAACATTTGAGTATAAGTAGTTCTGCCTTTTTCATTTTTAATATTTGCCGTACAAATACGTTGAAGTTCTGCATGAGTTTGTTCTCCTATAAGTTCAAACTTTGAAAAGGGAGTTAAATCAAATAACCCAACATTTTTTCTGGTATTTTTAGTTTCGTGTTCAACAAAAGGATACCAATTTTGATAGTTATAACTATATTCATATTTAGGCTTGCTTCCATCTTTTGCAAACCACATAGGTCTCTCATATCCCGCAACAACACCAAAACAAGCTCCTTCCTTTTTTAAACTTTCGTGATATGGAAGTGTTTTTTGATCCCTTGAAGTTTCATGTTGTTTGTATGGCCAGTGCATTCCATATAGATCTCCTAGTGTCTCAGTTATTCGTTCTTTTATAAAATCTATCTTTGAATGAAATCCTTCAAATCTTTTAATATCATAGATAAATAAATCTTCGTTAATATGACCATTCATCATCCATTCTGCTGTAACTTTACCAACGCCTGCCCCGCTTCCAATTCCAATACTGTTTAATCCACAGCAAACGAATAAATTTTTAATTTCAGGAGTTTCTCCCAAAAGAGTATTTGTGTCAGGAGTAAAAGATTCGGGTCCTGCAAAAAATTTTCTTATTCCAGCTTCTTTTAAAATTGGAACTCTTTTTAAAGAAGCATTAAGATAAGCTTCAAAGTGTTCAAAATTTTCAGGAAACTCACCAAATGAAAAATCTTCTGGGACTCTATTAGTTTTATTAAAAGCTGGAATTGATTTTCCTTCAAAAATACCAATTAACATTTTTCCGGCATCTTCCTTTAAATATAAGCTATCATCAAAATCCCTTAATACAGGAATATTTTTTGGAAGGTTTTTAATAGGTTCTGTGATTACGTAAAAATGCTCTGCGGGATATAATGGAACGCTAACTCCCATATCTTCACCGATTTGCCTAGACCACATCCCGGTAGCGAGAACCACATATTCACATTCAATATTTTGATCTTTTAATTTTACTCCATGGACTCTACCATTTTTCGTTAAAATTTTTTGGACGGGAGTGTTTTGATAGATATTGACACCTTCATTTCTTGCAGCTTTTGCTAATAAATTGGTAACACCTACTGGATCTGCTTGACCATCTCCTGGCATAAATATTCCACCTAAAACATCTTTTTCATTTATTATTGGATATATTTTTTTAATTTGATCAATATTTAAAATTTCAACATTTACATCAAATAATTGTGCTGTTGTTGCTTGTCTTAAAAGCTCTTGCCATCGTCCTTGTTTGGTCGCTATAGAAAGAGCTCCGTTCAACTTTAACCCACTTGAAAAATCCATTTTTTTTTCTAATTCTTTGTAAAGATCTAAGCTGTATTTTCTTATTTTGGTAATAGCAGCAGAAGGACCTAATTGACTTACTAATCCAGCCGCGTGCCATGTTGTTCCTGAGGTAAGTTGATCTCTTTCAAGTAAAATTGTATCTTTCCAACCAAATTTAGCTAAATGGTATGCAGCTGAACAACCAATTACACCACCTCCAATAACAACAACTTTTGCGCCATTGGGAATTTTTTTCATTTAAAAAGTTTGAAAACCTACTCCAGTTTTAGGATAGGTATAAAGATTATAGTTTGCAGTTAACTCATCACCAACTTTTATATCTTTTACACTTATTAAATACATAAACCTAGCTATTACATTTGGATATAATCGTTCTCTTGAAGCTTCTATATTTTTTACTTCACTTAATGCATCAGGATTGGGTGCTGCTTCTCCAAAATTAAGTTTTGGTAAAACATTTGTTACCATCCTCTGAACATTTGGTTTGTCGGAATGATTATAGAATCCACCAAGAGGTGTTCTTAAATAATTATTTTCAAATCTTTCATCTAATACATGAGTTATACCAATAAATATATTAGACTTAATATCTTTTGTTGCATACAAACCTAATCCCTCTATTGGAGATTTTTTAATTGTTAAACCATCAGGTAGCGGTCGGTACATTTTTTTTCCTCAAAAAAAATCATATTATGCTCCTATAGCATCAACTGGCGAAGTGTATTGGTGACCAAATATATCTGCTACAGCTTTATATGTTACTTGACCTTTAAAAACATTTAATCCCGCCAAAAAGTTTTTATCCTCTTTAAGAGCTTTTTCATAACCTTTTTCTGCTAACTTAGATAAAAAAGGAAGAGTTGCTTTATTTAATGCAAGAGTAGAAGTTCTAGGAACTCCTCCCGGCATATTAGCTACACAATAGTGAACTACATCATCTACTACAAAAGTGGGGTGAGCGTGTGTAGTAGGTTTGCTTGTTTCTACACATCCTCCTTGATCTATAGCAACATCAACAATTACAGATCCTCTTTTCATTAATTTTAACATATCTTTAGTAACCAATTTTGGCGCTTCTGCGCCAGGTATTAAAACTCCACCAATTAATAAATCACAATTAGAAATTAATTTTTTTAAGTTTGTTGTTTCGCTTAGTTCTGGAATAATTTTATCACCAAATATTTTTTTTAATTGATCTAAGCGTTCTTTTGACTTGTCTATAATATGCACTTTAGCTCTCATACCTGTTGCTATTAAAGCAGCATTTTCGCCTACTACACCTCCACCTAAAATAACTACAGTTGCTGGATCTACGCCTGGAGCTCCACCTAGTAATAATCCTCTACCTTTTTGATGTTTTTCTAACGAATGTGCTCCCGCTTGGATAGACATTCGTCCTGCAACTGCACTCATTGGTGCTAATAATGGTAAGCGACCATTATTATCTGTAACAGTTTCGTATGCTATGCAAACAGATTTTGATTTAACTAATCCATCAGTTAATTCTCTTGCCGCTGCAAGATGTAAGTAAGTAAAAACAATTTGATTTTCTCTTATCATTTTAATTTCATTACTTAATGGCTCCTTAACTTTAACAATAATTTCTGCATCATTAAAAACATCTTCTGCTTTTTCTACAATTTGTGCTCCAGCACTTATGTATTGTTCATTATCAAAACCAGCCTCATGCCCACCATTAGTTTCGATTAAAATTTTATGACCATTTGAAACAAGAACTTTAACGCTATCAGGTGTTAAACCAATTCTACTTTCTTGAGGTTTAATTTCTTTAGGAACACCTATTTTCATGAAAATTAATTTTTTATATTTTTAGAATAATTAGTTATTCCAGTTCTGAGTTTATTTATTATTTCATCAATATGTTTTTTTTCACAAATGAATTGTGGAGCTATAATTAAACAATCGCCAGTAGCTTTAAAATTAACTCCGGCTTCATAACAAGCTTTGAAACATTCAAAACCAGCTTTACCGGGTTTAATATTTGTTTTCATATCAATTCCACCCATCATTCCATAACCTCTAATATTTTCTACAACATCTATATCTTTCAATGTAAATAGTCCTTTTTGAAAATAAGGAGCCATTTCTTTTGCTCGAGTGAATATATCTTCTTTTTCAATTATATTTTGAACTGCTAATGCCGCTGCAACAGCTACAGGAATTCCTGAATATGTATATCCATGAAATAATTCGACCGCTCCTTTTGGAGACGCATCCATTACAGCATCATAAATCTCCTCTTTACAAGCAATCACCCCCATAGGCACAACACCATTAGTTGTTGCTTTAGCCATTGTCATAATATCAGGAGTTACACCGAACTCTTGTGAAGCAAAAGCAGATCCCGTTCTTCCCCATCCAGTAATTACTTCATCAAAAATTAAAATTATTCCATGTTTATCACAAATTTCCCTAAGTCTTTTTAAATATCCTTTAGGTGGAACTAGTGTTCCTGTAGATCCTGCGATTGGCTCAACTATGCATGCAGCAATATTTTCTCCTCCAAAATTAGTTGCTATTCTTTCTAAATCATCTGCTATTTCTGCTCCAGTATCAGGCTGTCCACTTATAAATTTATGTTCTGGCAAGTGAGTATGTCTCATATGAACAACACCAGGCATTAATACACTTGCAAATGTCTTTACGTTATTAATCATTCCTCCAACCGAAGTGCCTCCAATATTCATACCATGGTATCCTCTTTCTCTACCAACAAATCTAAACCTTTGGCTTTCTCCTTTTGCTCTATGGTAAGCAATTGAAATTTTAATTGCTGTTTCAACCGCTGAAGATCCGCAAATTGAATAAAAAATCCTATTTAAATTTCCCGGAGTGTGTCTTGAAATTTTTGTTGCGAGATCAAATGATCCGCCAAATCCTTGTTGGAAAGGTTGGCAATAGTCAAGTTGTTCTAATTGTTTTGCTACTGCTTCCGTAATTTCTTTTCTGCCATGACCGAATGGATTACAAAATAATCCTGAGCTAGCATCAATCATAGTTTTTCCTTTATGATTAGTTAAATATACGCCTTTTGCTCCAGTTATTAATCTTGGATTTTCCTTAAAATCTCTATTTGAAGTAAACGGCATCCAGTGTTCTTGTAAAGAATTTGGTATTTTTGATGTATCTGCTGAACCCATAATTTCACTCTCTAAAATTATTTGTAGACTATCATTTTATCTAAAACTACCAACATAAATTTACTTAGCACAACCTAGAGTAGTAAATATTTTTGTTTTACTTCTGTGGCATTATCTAATTAAATAGACCACTTAACTTAATAATTATTAAGAGGAAAACATGAAAAAAATAATAACAATGATACTAGGAAGTATAGTTGCTTTTACTTTAAGTATGTCAGCTGCTTTTTCAGCTGCAAATGAAGTAAGAGTTGCTTTCTTCTTAGAATGGCCTACTCCAAACCAAGAAGATAAAGTAAAAAAAACTTTTGAAGATGCTTTAGGAGTTCCTGTAAAATGGACTAACTTTGCAAATGGTGGAGCAATGACTGATGCTATGTTAGCTGGAGATATTGATATCTCTTACTCACAAGGTTTAGTGCCATTTATAAACGCAGTTAAATCTAATGCACCTTTGAAGCTTGTTGATATTGCTATGGAATATGGAATGGGCGGTACAACATGTGTAACATCTAAAGCTTCAGGCATTACAAAAGCTAATGCTTCTGAATTAGAAGGCAAAAAAGTTGCAGTTCCACTTGGAACTATGGCTGAATATGTTTTTGATGAAAGTATGAAAGTTGTAGGAGCTGATAGAAAAAAAATGGAAGTTATTCAAATGGATCCAGAAGAAGGAGCTGCAGCAATAGTTTCCGGCGATGTTGTTATGGCATGTCTATTTGGTGGTAACTCTATTAAATCAGCACTAACTGTTGGTACAAGATTGTTAACAGTCCAAGAAGCTCGTGATGCAGGTATCTTAGGTATAGATATTACATCTGTTACTACAAAATTTATGAAAGAAAACCCAGGAATGGTTAGAACTTTCATAGAAGTAACTCATGAAGCTAATGCTAGATACAAAGCAGGAAAATCAAACCTTAATATCATAGCTAAAGATGCTGAGATGTCATTAGGCGATATGAAAGATACTATAGGTGGATTTAAATTTCTAACACCTGCAGAAACTAAAAAATCTATGGAAAGTGGTAATCTTGATGGATTCTTAAAAGGAATGGATACTCCACGTGGTTCAGTAGATACTAGTTTTTTACCTTTATAATTTAAAAGGTAATATAAAATTAAAATAGGCGCCAATCTAATAAATTGGTGCCTATTTTTTTAAAAAAAAATATAAAATTATTGCTATGAGTGATTTAGTTTCTCAAAATCTAAATATGATTTTTAAAACTCCAAAAGGAGATACTGTTCACGCATTAAAAGATTTAAACTTTACTCTTAAAAAAGGAGAGCTTTTAACTGTCCTTGGCCCTTCAGGCTGTGGAAAAACAACTTTATTAAATATTGCTGCTGGCTTTCTTAGACCTACTTCAGGATCAATTGTTTTAGGAGGAAATGAAATTGATGGACCAGGTGTAGAAAGAGGAATGGTTTTTCAGCAAGGCGCTTTGTTTGAATGGCTTACTGTTGCTGAAAATGTAGATTTTGGACTAAGAATGAAAAAAGAAGACCCTATTAAAACAGCAAAAAAAGTCGAAGAATGGTTAGAGATTGTAGGGTTAAAAGGGTTTGGAAATACTCCAACTTATCAATTGTCTGGTGGTATGCAACAAAGAGTAGCTCTTGCTCGCTGTCTAATTAATGATCCAGATTTGATTTTAATGGATGAGCCACTTGGTGCATTAGATGCTCTTACAAGAGAAAAAATGCAATCTTTAGTTCTAAAAATTTGGAAAGAAACAGGCAAAACTATAATTTTAATTACTCACTCAGTAGAAGAGGCATTACTGCTTGGCGAAAGATTATACGTAATGGCTCCAAGGCCAGGACGAATACATAAAGAATATAAATTACCTTTTGCCTCTATGGGATTAACAGGTGATTTAAGAGAAATTAAAAAAAACAAAGAGTTTGGGAATAAAAGAGAAGAAATCCTAACCATGATTTGGAACATGGAAGAAGAAATAATGGGTAAAGACATCTGATATGATTACAGGAATTATAACATTTTTAATAATTTTTTCTGTTATAGGCTGTATACTTTACGGAAGAAAATTAATTAAAACTGAAAAAGTTGATGCTGTTTTTGGAAACCCAGAAAAAGCTAAGGGAGGAACCCACTGGGTTATTGTGGGAAGTAGTTTTCTACTATTAATATGGCTTTATTATTCATGGGATATGGCAAAGTCTTTTTATCCCAAATCTGCTAACGAACTTTGTCAAGTTGCTAAAGTTAATGAATCGTTGCGTTCACTAAAATATTTATTTCCAATAGAAGAAAGAGAGCTTAAGAGCACATCTATAATTAAACTTGAGGGAAAAAATATTAATAAATATAATTTACAAATTAAAAATTCTCCAAATTTAAATGAACAAAACAGAAATAAACTCTTAAAGCTTCTTTCAAAGACAAAAAATACTATCCCTTTATTGACCAATGAAAACCTTTTAGAAAATGAAACTAAAATTAAAATTAAAGAAATAACTAATAAAATTAATAGTTTAGCACTGGAATTTCAAAAAATAGATTACGTCACTGAAACTTCTGAAGAAAAAAGTAAAAGAATGCAGGCTTTAAATGAACAAGGCAAATGGGGGGCTTCAGGAACTGCATTAGATAATAAAGCCGAGATTCCAGCCATCCCGGATTCAGATAGAGGTTTAAAATTTGATAAGGCTTCAAAGGAATTAATTCTAATCAGTGATGAATTCTTTAAATTGAGAAATCATAATTCTCAATACAAAAGTGCGATAAAAGAAATAAAAGATGAAATTAAAAAATACAGATCAGAGCTAGGCGAGTCTCAAGAAGTTGCTTCAACTTTTGCAAAAGATATTCTTAAAATAGCAAGAAGAATTGAGTATGGTAGTATTTTTCCACCTGAAGCTTTAAAAGATTTGGAAAAATCAATTGTAGAATTCAATGATACTCAAAAAAAAGAGCAGGGGAATTTAAAATTAATTGATATTTTTCTATTTCCTACAGGAAACATAGAATACAGCGGACGTGCTTGCTTTGAGGCTGGTTCTGGAAGATGGCTGCCTAAACCTTCAGATACCATAAACAAATTTGCTCTTTTGTTAAAACCCAGCGTAGGATTTAAAAATGTTCCACTCATTTGGTATGAGATGATGGATGTAAGCAAAATAGTTGGTTTCATACTACCTGACTGGATTGCAGACGTTATACCTGGTAAGTACCCAGTTCATAGTGAAGATGGTACTGTAAAACCAAATCTTAAAAGTAAAATTTTAAATATTGTAACAGGAGAATTTGAGGCATTTAAAATACCTGTGCCCATAGGCCATATATGGGACTCTTTTTTAAGAGTGTTTTTAGGTTTAATTTTTGGAATAATTCTTGGCGTACCTCTAGGTTTATTTATGGGTCTAAATAGATTTGCCAAAGGATTCTTTGATCCTTTAATTGAATTATATAGACCAGTTCCACCACTTGCTTGGGCACCATTAGTAATTACTGTATTTGGAATTGATAATGTAGGTAAAGTATTTTTATTATTCATGGTGTCTTTATCTATCATGATTATCTCAGCAAGAGCTGGGGCTTCTGGTACCCAATTGTCAAAAATACATGCAGCCCACTCTCTCGGTGCTTCTAGGTGGCAAATTTTAAGGCACGTAATTTTTCCAAATTCACTTCCTGAAATATTAACTGGTGTAAGAGTTGCTATAGGAATGTGTTGGGGAACTTTAGTGGCTGCTGAATTTTTGGCAGGAACTACTGGTATTGGTTTTGTTGAAAACGTTGCAAAAAAATATTTTCAATATGAGGTGATTTGGATAACTATCTTTATAATGGGTATGTTAGGTCTTTTATTTGATATTACTCTAAGAAAAATTATAGACAAAACTATTCCTTGGAGAGGTAAAGGATAGTGAAAAAACTTTTAGGGATAAATGATTAAACCTTTTAAAGTGAGGATCCCAAGTAAAACGATTAATGAAATATATAGAAAAGTAAAAAAATACCCATGGTCCAATATTCAAAATATAAACGGGTGGGAATACGGTACAAATTTTAATTATTTAAAATCTATCTCTAAGTATTGGGCTTCAAAATATAATTGGAAAAAATATGAAAAAAAATTAAATTCTTTTTCAAACTATACGACAAAAGTAAATGGTATAAACATACATTTCATTAAAGAAAAAAGTAATAACCTAAAATCAAGACCTTTATTACTTTTGCACGGTTGGCCTGGTAGTGTAATAGAGTTTTTAGATATTATCCCAAAACTAGCTCATCCAGAAAGGTTTGGAGGCAAAGTAGAAGATGGCTTTGATGTAATTGTTCCATCTTTACCTGGATTTGGTTTTTCAGCGCCAATAAAAAAAGCAATGGGTCCTAGAGAAATAGGGAAAGTAATTAACAAATTGATGATTAAAAATCTAGATTATAAAAATTATGCTGTTCAAGGTGGTGACTGGGGAGCAACCATTGCTGGTTGGATAGGATATGATAGTTCAAATAATTGTAAAGCTATTCATATTAATTGTTTACCTCTGAGACATCCAAAAGGTCCTTTAAATAAAAAAGAAATGAAATGGCAAATTAAATTTCGTAAAGATCAATTAACTGAAGAAGGTTATAGAACTCAACAAGCAACAAAACCTCAAACTTTATCTTATGCTATGGCTGATAGTCCTGTTGGCACTGCTGCTTGGATCTTAGAAAAGTTTCATGGTTGGTCAGATCTAAAAAAAGGAAATATGGAAAGGACATATTCTAAAGACCTTATGCTAACAAATATAATGATTTATATTTTAACAAAGAGTTTTGATACTGCGACATGGATATACTTTGGAAGAAGAAAAGAAGGTGGAAGAGCATTTCCTAAAAATTTTAAAAAAATTGTAACGCCAACCGCAATAGCTGAATTTCCTAAAGAAATGTTAGGTTGGCCACCCAGATCTTATGTAAATCGAATTTTTAACGTAAAGAGATGGAGTAAGTTTTCTAGAGGGGGTCACTTTGCAGCTTTAGAAGCTCCTGATTTATTATTAAATGATATACAAACATTTCTAAATAAAGATTTAAAACTATTTATATAAATGAAAAAAAATGAATTAAAAAAATTAATTTCTAAAATTCTTATTAAACATAAATTAAGTAAAAACCATGCAATTATTTGTGCAGAAGCATTGGTTAATGCTGAATTAGTTGGTGCTCCTTCACATGGTTTATCAAGACTTAAAATGTACTGTGATAGAATTAATAAAAGAGTAATTAATCCAAAACCTAAAATTAAAATTAAAAAGATTACTCAATCAATTACACAAATAGATGCAAAAAATAGTATAGGGTTTGTTGCTGCAGATATTGGAATTAAAAAAGCAATTGAAAGTGCAAAAAAAACTGGAATTGGTTTGGTTGGAATAAATAATAGCGGTCACTATGGCTTATCAGGATATTATGCCGAACAAGCAGTGAATAAAAATTTAATTGCGATGTGCTTTACAAACGCACCCCCAGCAATCGCTCCTCATGGAGCAATTAAAAAATTATTTGGAACAAATCCCATATGTTTTGGAACTCCAACTTCAAATAAAATTCCATTTATTTTAGACACTTCTGTTTCAATGATTAATAGGGGCAAAATAAGAGTAGCTGCAAAAATTGGAAAAAGGATACCTGGCGGTGTTGCGCTTGACAAATTTGGCAATCCCACAACTGATGCAAAAAAAGCTCTAGCAGGTGTACAATTACCAATTGCCAGTTTTCGAGGTTCAGGACTGGCATGGATGGTTGATATATTGAGTGGAGTTTTCACTGGAGGAAACCATGGAGGAAAAGTTAAAGATCCATTTGATGATTTTACTGGACCTCAAAATATTGGACATTTATTTTTGGTGATGAAACCTAATTTATTTGTCGGAAACTATAGTAAAAGAATAAAAGAAAACATAAAAAGGATAAAAAAGTTACCTAAAATCAATGGTGTAAAAGAAATACTATATCCGGGTCAAAATAAATATGCTAGATATAAAAAAAATCTTAAAAAAAGTATAGAAATACCTAACAATATATTAAAAGAAATTAATAAACTTAATGCTATCAAATAAAAAAATTATCTGCCCTACTAATTTAATCAATATCGCTAAAAAAAAAGGAACTATTGATGCCGCAATAGTAAATGCAGGCGAAATATTTCCTATGGAATCAGTTCATAAAGCTGTTCAAAATAATTTAATTAATCCTCTTTTTATTGGAAATAAAAATGAAATTATAAAATATGCTGAAAAATTAAATTGGGATATTTCAAAATATAAAATTATAGATGAAAAAGATGAAAATAGCACAGCACCTATTGCAGCAAGCCTTGCTAGTGAAGGTAAAGTTAAAATAATAGTTAAAGGTCATATTCATACAGATGTATTAATGAAAGCTGTCTTAAAAAGAAATTTAAATTTAATTGGAAAAAAAAGATTAAGTCATGTCTGGCATATGACTTTGGGATCTGATGACAAGCCATTTATCATTACAGATGGCGTTGTAAACGTTTTGCCTAAACTGGAAGTTAAAATGCATATTCTTAGAAACGCCGTAGATTTTGCACATAAGATTGGAATTTCTAGACCTAAGGTTTCTATTCTTTCTGCAACAGAAGAAATAATTGAAAGTGTTCCAAGCTCTATAGATGCTGACCTAATTACAAAAAAAGCTAAATCGGAAAACATTAATGCAGACGTTTTTGGTCCTCTAGCTTTTGACAATTCAATTTCTAAAAAATCTGCCGCAATTAAGAAAATTAAAAATGACGTAGCTGGTAACTCAGATATATTGCTCGTTCCTAATGTTGAGGCTGGTAATGCACTTGTTAAAATGATGATTTATTTTATGGGAGCATGTGCGGCTGGAGTTGTTATAGGTGGAAAAACTCCCGTTGTAATTACTAGCAGATCTGACGAATCTGAGGCAAGATTAGCCTCTATAGCTGCTTCAATAGTTGCTCTTGGTTAGTGTGCTTAAAAAGTAGTATTATTATTTATATTTATGCTAGCCTCATTAGGAAATTTATCACTTTGGTTATCTTTAATTTTTTCAATTTTACAATTTATAGTTTCAAAAAAAAATAATAATCTACCTCTTCTTAATATTAGTGTTTTAAGTTTATTGTTCACTTCGCTATTATCTTTCTTTCTATTAATGTATTTATATATTGTTTCTGACTTTACAGTATCAAATGTATTTGAAAACTCCCATACTACTAAACCTTTAATTTATAAAATCGCAGCTGTTTGGGGTAACCATGAGGGATCAATGTTAATGTGGATTCTTGTTCTAGTAATTTTTAATTATTTTATTTTTAAATTGTTAAATAAAAAAAACTCAACTTTCATAGCAAAATCCTTAGAAATTCAAGCAATTATAATATTTGGTTTTATATTATTTACAATTTTCACTTCAAATCCGTTTGAAAAAATTATTCCACCTCAACCTGACGGCTTAGGATTTAATCCTATTTTGCAAGATCCCGCTTTAGCAATTCACCCTCCTCTTTTATATATTGGGTATGTGGGATTTTCTGCCGCCTTCTCAATGAGTATTGCTGCTTTAACTTTAAATTCTAATGAAAAAATACTTTGGTATTATTACATGAAGCCTTTTGTGCTTGCTGCTTGGACTTTTTTAACTATAGGAATCGCTCTAGGTTCTTTTTGGGCATATTACGAATTAGGATGGGGAGGCTGGTGGTTTTGGGATCCAGTAGAAAATGCTTCCTTCATGCCATGGCTAATTGGTACCGCTCTTCTTCATTCTCTTATTATTGTTGAAAAAAGAAAATCCTTAAAAAATTGGGTCTTGCTCCTATCAATTCTAGCTTTTCTTTTAAGTGTTGTGGGCACTTTTCTTGTAAGATCTGGAATATTAACTAGCGTTCACACTTTTGCTTTAGATCCAACTCGAGGATTATACATACTTATATTTACTGCATTTTTAGGTGCATATTCTTTTATACTTTTTGCAAAAAACTCTAAAAAATTTGAAGAGGATAGATATTTTAAATTTTTCAGTAAAGAAGGTTCAATACTTTTAAACAATATAATTATGCTTGTTGTTTGCTTTACGGTCTTATTAGGTACAATTTACCCTTTGATAATAGAAGCTTTAACTAATAATAAAATTTCTGTAGGCGAACCTTATTATAACTCAACAGTTATACCAATAGTAATACCAGGTATTTTAATTATGGGCATAGGGCCAATTTTAAGTTGGGGCAGCGAAAAAAAATTAAATCTCTTAAAAAAAATATTTCCAAATATATTGGTTACAGGAACGCTTACATTAGTAATTTTTACAATATACAAGTCGTATAGCATCATAGCACTAGTTGGCATAATATTAGCATTTTGGATTATTTCAAATAATCTAAGCCTTTTAATTAAAAAGGATAAAAGTGTTTCAACAGGTATGCTTGTATCCCATTTAGGAATTGGCTTATTAATATTGGGAATTACAGGATCAAGTGTTTGGCAAAAAGAAAAAATTTTAAATATGAATATTAAAAATGAATTTAAAATTGAAAAATATAATGTAATTTTTGAAAACGTTGAAGAATTAAGAGGCAAAAATTATATTGCCTTAAGAGGTAATTTTTCAGTTTTTGACCATAAAAATATTTTTATAACAAAACTGAGACCAGAAAATAGATACTATCCAATAACAAATAATTTTACTACAGAAGCCTCTATTCACAGTAATTTAACTAGAGACTTATATATTGTTTTAGGAGAAGGCAATGAGAAAGATGGTTGGACAATAAGAATGTATTATAACCCACTAGTAGCCTGGATATGGATTGGATCATTCATAATTTTTGTAGGTGGTATAATTTCAATGAATATTAATTTTAAAAAAACAAAAAATATATAAAATGAAAAATAAAATATTTATAATTCCTGGTATAATCTTCTTCTTAATCTTTTTAATTTTTTTTTATTTGCTAACAATAGATAGAAACCCTACTGAAATTCCATCAAATTTACTTAATAAAAATGTCCCTGAATTTAAAACATCAACTTTAATAAAGGATAAAAATTTTGTTTCATCAGTTGAATTCGGAAATGAAGTTGTGCTAGTTAATTTTTTTGCCACTTGGTGTAAACCATGCCGCGATGAACATATTTATATTAAGCGTTTTTCAAATGAGAATGGAATAAGAATTATTGGTATCAATTATAAAGATAATCCAAAAAAAGCTATAAAATGGTTAAAAAAATTAGGAAATCCTTATTCGGATATTCCTGTAGATAAAAATGGGAGGATAGCGATAGATTGGGGAGTTTATGGTATTCCAGAAACTTTTGTTGTTAGCGCAGACAGAGTTATCAAATATCGTCATGTAGGCCCTATTACAAATAAATTGTATAAAAAAATAAATAAACTAGTTAAAGATTTGCAATGACACTGAAAAAAAAATTTATATTATTCTTTTCAATTCTGTTATTAAGTTCTTTTATTAGTATTTCATTATCTGTAGAACCAGATGAGATTATGGATGACATTAATCAAGAAGCAAGAGCTAGAAATATTTCAAAAGAAATAAGATGTTTGGTTTGTCAAAATCAATCTATTGATGATTCAAATTCTCCACTTGCTAAAGATCTTCGTCTTTTAATAAGAAGTAAAATAAAAGAAGGAAAAAAAGATAAAGAAATATATAAATTTTTAACAGATAGATATGGAGATTTTATTTTACTTAATCCTCCAATAAAATTAGGAACAATAGCTCTTTGGTTTTTGCCTGTTGTTTTTCTTCTTTTTGGATTTTTCATTATTTTTAATCATAATAAAAAATCAAAGGAAAATTAAAAAAATGTTTATTTATTTAAAACTTTTTTTTTAAGCTTAAATTTAATTACCTCAATTTTGTATCTCATCAAAAAAATAACTAATGAATATAAAAGCATACCTATTAGCATGATAATTAATGGTATGAGCATTGTGTAATGTATGCTCGGCGCTGATGTAAGAGTTATACTAGAAGGTTGATGTAGTGTGTTCCACCAATCTACTGAGTATCTAATAATAGGCAAATTTAATGTGCCAACAATTCCTATGATTGATGAAACTTTATTTGCTTTTTTATGAACCTTAATAATTTTCCAACTTAAAATATAAGCAACATAAAAAAGAAATAAAACTAACATAGAAGTTAATCTGGCATCCCATGCCCACCATGTACCCCAGGTAGGTTTTCCCCAAAGTGAACCAGTTACAATTGAAATTAGGCAAAAAATTAATCCAATAGGCGCCAAACTTTTGGAAATAAATGGCATAAATTTAATTTTAAAAACTAAATTTAAAAAAGATGTAATTCCTATTAAAGCATAACATCCTAAGGCTATAAATGAAGATGGAACGTGCACATACATGATTCTTACAGAGTCACCTTGAATATAATCTGGTGGAGATAAAAACAAGGAATAAATTAGTCCAACAAAAATAATTATTACAACTATATAAACTAAAATATTAATTTTTTCTTTTGTTAAAGATAAAATTTTATTTGGAAATATTTTTTTTATCATATTTACACTATATCTAATTATTACTTTCCTCTAAAACTTTCTTAACTTCTGGTGGCATATAATTTTCATCATGTTTGGCTAAAATTTTTTCAGCAATAAAGTATTTTTTATCTTTTAATTTACCTTCAACAACAACACCTTTGCCTTCAGAAAATAAATTAGGCACAAGGCCATTGTAAGAAACAATAATTTCTTTTTTGAGGTCAGTTATCACAAAAATTATATTTGTTTGATTTTTAACTACTGAATTAGCTTTTACTAATCCTCCCACTCTCATCTTTTTATTTAATGACACATTCTCATCTTTATAAATTTCTGATGGAGATAAAAAATAAACAACATTTTTTTCTAAAGATTTTAGAATGATGAAAATTATCGATATTAATATTGTAAAAGAAAGTGTTAAAAGAAAAATTCTTTTTTTGACTTTTTTTCCTAACATTTAACTTTTTTAGCTATATTATTAAAGAATTAAATTGAATTGCCAGAAAGAGCTTGTTCTATAATTTCTTTATTTTTAACTGATCTTATTTTTATAGTGCTTGGCTCTTTAAATTCTCTTAAATAAATATTTTCTTGTTTATTTAATTCTCTCTTAGTTTTTATATAAAAAATTAAAAAGGATACCAGTGTAAAAATAAATGCTGGCACTACAAATGCAGCATAACCATCGAAAAATAAAATATTTAAAGACATTAAATTTACTATCCTAAAGTTTGTATTAAAGTTCAAGCACAATATTGTCTCATAAACACATGTAAAACTAAGAGTATTTCGTTAAATATTATATCTATTTTATATTTTTTTTAGAATTACTCTAAAAAGCTTTCTAGGAAAACTTCCTTCTTCAAAACTCTCTATATTTGTTATGTTAAACCCTTCTACTGTTTGCTTTATTTTTTCTCTTGAAAAAAAATGTACTATAAAACCATCATTTTCATAAAGATTCTCACCTCTATGAATTCCATTTTTATAATCTCCGTCTTCAATATGCCGGACTGTATAGACATTAATTCCCCCAGGTTTAATTATACGGCAAATTTCATTGTTTAGATTTTTAAGATCAAGAGTGGATAATGCCATGCAATAAAGCATATGTGAAAAACATGCTTCAACCGAATTATCTTCAAAAGGAAGTTTTCTTCTAATATCAAACATTTTAGTAGTTATAAAACTTGATAATTTGCTTTCTAATGCTTTCTTATTAATAATTTCAATAGCTGTCGGGCTATAATCTAATGCAGTAACATGAATCAAATTTTTAGCAAAAAAAATTGTATCTCTTCCTAATCCTGCGCCTAGCTCTACTATTTTCTTAACTTTTTTTTCTTTGAAATTTTTAAGTGTACGTATTGCAGCGTTACTAGGTTCTAGACCAAACATCTCAGGCTTACTTCGGAAATTATTTTCCCAATGCTGAGATTGTTGATCTAATATTTTTTTATCCAAATTATTTAGATGGATCTGGAACTTTTCTTAAATATGGTTTTATAGTTTTCCAACCATCTGGATATATTTTTTTTGCTTCTTCGTTTGTGACTTTAGGAACAATAATTACATCCTCACCTGGTTTCCAGTCTGCTGGTGTTGCAATTTTATGTTTTGCTGTTCTCTGCATTGAGTCTATTGTTCTTAATATCTCATGAAAATTACGTCCAGTTGTCATTGGATAAGTTAAAAATAAACCAATTCTTTTGTCTGGTCTAATAACATATACAGTTCTAACTGTTTCATTATCTACAGCAGTTCTTCCCATTGAAGTAACTCCTGCATCACCTTCCAACATGTTATAAAGTTTAGCTACTTCAAGCTTTTCATCAGCTATAATTGGATAATTTGGTTTTAGTCCACAAACATCCTTAATATCATCCAACCATTTAATATGATCAGCTACCGGGTCTACGCTTAAACCAAGAACTTTAACATTTCTCTTTTTAAATTCAGGTTGCATTTTAGCCAAAGATCCAAGTTCAGTTGTACAAACTGGAGTGAAATCTTTTGGATGTGAAAACAAAACACCCCAACTGTCTCCTAACCACTTATGAAACGATATATCTCCTTCAGAAGTTTTTGCGTTAAAATCTGGAGCCATACTATTTATTTTTAATGTCATAAAATTTCCCTTTATTTTGTTATTTAAAATTATTATACCAAGATTGATTTAGTATGCAATTTTTTATAAATTTAAATAATTATGATCTTTAAACAATTATTTGAAAATGAATCTTCAACCTATACGTACATTGTATCAAGTGGTAAAGGTAGAGAAGCTTTAATTATTGATCCTGTAATTACTAATACTCAAGAATATTTAAAAATATTAAAAGATTTAGATTTAAGACTTGTAAAAGTTATCGACACTCACATTCATGCAGATCATGTTTCAGGTTTAAATGAACTGTCTAAACAAACAAGTTGTTCAAAAATCATGGGTGAACAATCAACTTCGGAAGTTATAGATATTAGGGTAAAAGATAACGAAAAAATAGAAATTGAAAATATAGAGTTAACATCAATATATACTCCAGGTCACACAGATTGTTCTTACAGTTTTCTTATGAATGATAGAGTGTTCACTGGGGACACTTTATTAATAAATGGAACTGGCAGAACCGATTTTCAAAATGGAGATCCTGTTGTTCAATACCATTCTATATTTGATAAACTTTTAAAATTACCAGAAAAAACATTAGTTTACCCCGCTCATGACTATAACGGTAATAAAGTAACTTCCATCGGTGAACAAAAAAAAAATAATCCTAGGTTACAAGTAGAATCAGCAGAGCAATATGTCCAAATAATGAATAATTTAAATTTAGCAAACCCTAAAATGATGGATATTGCTATTCCTGCTAATAAAAAAGGTTTAACTTTAGAAGCATTTATTAAATCAATAAAATAATTTTAGGAGCAGTGCATAATCCGTCGTGAATCTCTTTGAACGCCCTAGATCCTTCTTTAAGTTTTCTATACTCAATCCAATCTAAACTTCCAATTTCTTTTTTGTTTAAAATATTTAATGTTTTTTCAAAATCCTTGTTTGTGTAACAGTAAGTTCCTATAAAAGTAATTTCCTGAAGTGTCGTTTTTCTAAAATCAAAAGTTCCTCCAGATTGAGTAAGTCCAATATGAATAATTGCTCCTCCAGGTCTAATTGCTTTTATGGCTTGCTGTCTGGTAGCTTCTAAACCAACTGTATCAAAAACTACGTCAAAATAACCTTCAATTATCTTTTTGCTAGTTGGTTCTACTGCGCTAGCATTCAAATATTTAGAACATTCTCTTAAACGATTTTTATTAGGATCCACAATAACTATTTCTTCACATTTTTTAATTTTTGATAAAATTAGTCCACTCAGCAAACCTATAGCTCCACCTCCAATAACTAATGCTTTTGTGTCTTTTAATGATTTTGAAAGCTCCATTTCACCCAATTCAACAGCATGTAGTGCTACAGCAGTAGGCTCTGCTATAGGAGCTTCATTTATATCTAATGTTTTAGGTAACTCATATATATTTTGATCCGGAATAGAAACATATTCTGCAAATCCACCTTGCCTTTCTATAGGTTTATTCATGCCTAAAATAATTCTTTTACCGCAAAGGTGTTCTCTGGCATTAGAGCAATATTCACACTCACCGCAAGTAATTAAAGGATTAAGAATTACTTTTTTCCCAGCAAATTTTCCTTTGTCTACAGTTCCGCTTATTTCATGACCTAGTATTAAAGGAGGAACTCTTCTATTATCTTTGCCGTGATAAGCATGCATATCTGAACCACAAATACCTGATGCAGATACTTTTACGATACTTTCTCCATTTACAATTTTAGGATTTTTTTCTTCTCTATAAATTAATTCTTGTGTGCCAGTATATACAAGCGCATGCATAACTAACCTGAATGACCATACTTCTTCAATCTTATGTCCCCTGTCCTTGCATGAGCTTCCATTCCTTCAGCTCTTGCTAACCTAGCAGCTGTTGCTCCAACAATTTTATTTGCTTCTTTGCTCATTCTTTGGAATGTTAATGTTTTAATAAATTTTCCAACAAATAAACCTCCTGTATATCTACCTCCACCTTTAGTTGGTAAAATATGATTAGTTCCAGAACATTTATCTCCGTAAGCTACTGTGGTTTCCTCACCTAAAAATAAAGATCCATAATTCCTTAATCTTTTTAACCACCATTCTAAATTTTCTGCATGTACTTCTAAATGTTCAGATGCATATTTATCACTTATTTGAGCCATTTCTTCATTTGAATCGCAAAGTATTACTTCACCATAATCTCTCCAGGCTGCTTCAGCACTTGTTCTTGGTAGTTCCGGTAATTCTTTAATCAATTCAGGAATTTTTTTCATTACATAATCTGCTAAAATTTTATCTGTAGTAAACAACCATCCAGGAGAATTATAGCCATGCTCTGCTTGTCCAACTATATCTGAAGCAACAATTTCTTTATCTGCAGATTGATCTGCAATAATTGCAATTTCTGTTGGTCCAGCAAATTGGTCTATACCAACTTTTCCATAAACTATTCTTTTAGCTTCAGCAACATACTGATTTCCTGCACCTACTAAAAAATCTACAGGAGGATTATCGTAACATCCATAAGTTAATGAACCTATTGCAGCAATGCCTCCTAAATTTAATATTACATCAGCTCCACAAAGATTAGCAGCGTAGATAATTCCAGGGTTTGCTCCATTTACACCTTTGGGTGGGCTTGCACAAATAATAGTTCTTACTCCCGCAACCTTGGCTGGTGTAATTGCCATGACAGCTGAAGAAATATGTGCATAGCGTCCACCGGGAATATAGCAGCCAGCTGTGTCAACTGGAATCAGTCTTTGACCTGCAAATAAACCATCGGATAACTCAACTTCAAAATTATTATTCATACTTTTAAGTTGATGCTCAGCAAATTTTCTCACTCTATCGTAAGCAAATTGAACATCATCCTTTGTTTTCTGATCAACTTTTTTTATTGCTTCTTCAATTTTTTCTTTTGAAACAATAATTTGACCTTCGTAATTATCAAATTTTTTAGTTATTTCCTTAATTGCGACCTCTCTTCTTTTCTCAATATCATTAAGAATTTTTTGAACTACTTCTCTTGTTTTATGATCGTCAGTAGAGGGCGTTTTTGTAGCTTTTTTCAAATATTTAATTGCCATAATTTTTTTTATTTACCATATATATATTCAGGTAGCCATAGTACTAATTGCGGGAAAACTACTATTAAAATTAGACCTATAATTTGTAAAACCATAAATTGCATCATTCCCATATAAATATCTTTTAAATCCCACTCTGGGACAACGCCTTTTAAAAAATAAGCCGATAAGGCTACAGGTGGTGAAAGCCAGGCGGTTTGCAAGTTAACAGCAACTAAAATAGCAAACCAAGTTAAATTAAAACCTAAACTTTCTATCAAAGGAAGTATAATTGGAATTATAATTAATACTATTGGTACCCATTCCAAAGGCCAGCCTAATAAAAAGATCATCGCCATAACAATAAATAAAATAAAATATTTGTTTATCTCTAAGCCTAATAGAAAATCAGTTAAAACCATTGGGGTTCCAAGTCTTGAAAAAACTGATCCAAAAAAATTGGATGCTGCAACAAGTACCATTATTAATGCTGTGATCTCTAAAGTTTTGATTAAAGCTTCTTGTAATTTGTTTAAAGTTAATTTTTTATAGGCCAATGCTAATATAAGTGCTCCCATAGCACCACAGCCGGCTGCTTCTGTTGGTGTTGCAAAACCAAATAAGATGCTTCCCAAAGCTGCAAATACTAAAGCCGCTGGAGGAACCAGCCCGAGGAAGAATTCTATCCAAACTTCTTTCATGGACGATGCGCGCATTTCAACTGGTAAAACTGGCCCCAAACTTGGATTTAACCAACAGCGAAAAGTTGTATACCCTGCGTATAAAAGAGCTAATAATATTCCAGGTATTATTGCAGCAGCAAACAAATCTGTAACAGGAATTTCCATAATAGGTCCCATAACAACTAACATTATGCTTGGTGGTATTAAAATTCCTAAAGTTCCTCCAGCAGTTATTGTTCCAGCAGCTAACTTAACATCGTAACCTGATCGATTCATTGATTTGGCTGCCATAATTCCAAGTATAGTAACTGAAGCACCAACAATACCAGTGGCAGCAGCAAATATTACTGAAACAAAGAGCACTGCATAATATAATGATCCTCTAACTCTAGCTAACATAAGTTGAACTGAAGAAAATAATCTTTCCATTAAACCAGCCTGCTCCATCATTATACCCATAAAAACAAAAAGTGGGACGGCTGCAAGAGCTTGTTCGGTCATTACCATGGAAAATTGTAAAGTCATTAAATAAAAAACTAATGGACCAAAACCTAAATATCCAAAGAAAAAACCTAAAAATATTAGAGTAAAGGAAATAGGAAATCCTACAAAAATTGCAAATAACATTACTGCAACTAAAATAAAACCTAATGTTGATGGATTAATTATATCAGCAATCATTTTTGATTAGGCCATTTTCCTCTTGTTGCAGCATAATAACTTTTTAAAACTTCAGAAATGCCTTGAATTAGTAAAAATAAAATTCCAAACCAAAGACATGATTTAATTGGCCACATATAAGGCATCCATGCTGTATCCATTCCTCGTTCACCTCTCATTATAGACTCTTGAACAAACCCAGTTGTCATATAAAAAAAGAATAAAAGTCCAGGAAAATAAAATAAAAGATACAAACTTGTATCTACAATACCTTGTGTTTTAATTTTAAAATTTCTGTATAAAAAATCTGCTCTTATATGAACACCTTTTGAAAGAGCATAACCGGCCCCGAGCATAAAGAGTGCTCCATATAAAAACCTACTCATATCATAAGCCCACATAGTCGGTGCGGTAAAAATCTTTCTTGCTAAAACTTCGTAAACCATCGCCAAAATTAATGGAACTGTTATCCAACAAACTACATTACCTACCCGTCTACTAAACTTATCGATATTAATAATAGTTGATGCCATCCATTTAGGCATATCATCTGGCATTTTTCCAGATCCTGATCGACGTTCCGCGATCATTTCATCTGATGTATCTAATTTTGTAGTTTCATTACTCATATTTCTCTCTGAAACAAATAAAGCGGACTGTTAAGTCCGCTTTATTCCAATTGTTTTTATAGTCTTTAAACTACTATTTTAATGTCGCTGCGTGGGCCATTCCTAGCTTAGCGTTTGACATTTGAGCACCACTCCAGAATGGAACAGCGATATCAGCAAAGTCTTTTTGAGATTGCCATACTTTAGCAAAGAACTTGTTCTTAGCTGCGTTCTTTTCTAAGCTAGCTTTTGCTGCTGCCATATATGCTGGAAAGTAATCAGCAGGAGTATCATGTAAAATTACTCCATGTTTAGTAGTTAGTTCTCTAAGAGCTTTACCATTTTCGTAAATTCTATAACTCATAGATTTACTTAAAGATGCATTAGACGCAACTTCAAAAGCTTTCTTTTGAATAGGCGTCAAACTATTATATACATCACCGTTTATATAAACGTCAGCATTTACAACAACTTGGTGTAAACCTTGTAAATAGTAATGTTTTAAGACTTTTTGAAAACCGAAAGTCATGTCAGGCTTAGGACAACACCATTCAGCTGCATCAATAGTTCCTGCTTCGAGAGCTGGAAGAATATCTCCTCCGCCCATCGCAACAGAAGCTACACCAATATCTTTATAAGTTTGTCCTGGAATTCCTGGAGGAGTTCTGAACTTGTACTTTCTAAAGTCGTCCATGCTATTAATTGGTTCTTTGAACCAACCTAAAGCCTCTGGACCAACTGGTTGAAGCATAAATCCTTTGATGTTTCTTTTCATTTCTTTCCAAAGCTGATCGTAAAGTTCTTTACCACCACCATATTGGAACCATGATAAGAAAGCGATGTTATCAATTCCTACCCCTGCTCCTGCTACTGGAGATCCAAATAACATAGCTGCTGGGTGTTCACCTGACCAATAATGTGTCCAAGCAAATCCACAGTCGATAAGTCCTTTATCAACAGCATCTAATGTTTCTTTAACCCCAACCACAGCTCCTGCAGGAAGAATTTCAAATTTGATTTCGCCATTTGTAAGATCAGTAATATCCTGACCCCAGTCTTTTAACATCTTAACTTCATCAGCTTTAGCGCTGATTACAGTTTGACATTTTAATGTTTTAGCAGCATTTGCTGTTGTTGCAGTAAAGCCAACAAACATTGATACGGCTAAAAATAATGATATGATTTTTTTCATATTCCCTCTTTATTAATTAATAAAAAAAGAAATTTGACTATAAAGTGGGATTTATTTCAAGTTAATAAAAAGATGGCTAATATTAAGCTTTAATAGAGATTGTATACTTTTGTCACAGTTATTAGTTACATTTTATGGATAATATCTCATTTGTGGCTTATGTTAATAACCTAATCTTTTATGGAAGAATTTGATTACATTATTGTTGGCGCCGGTTCTGCAGGATGCGTTTTAGCAAATAGACTTACATCAATTTCATCTGATAAAGTTCTTTTACTGGAAGCAGGTGGTAAAGATAATTATCCATGGATACATATTCCGGTAGGATATTACAAAACAATGCATAATCCAAAAACAGATTGGTGTTTTAAAACGGAGCCAGATGAATCAATGAATAATCGATCTATTAATTATCCAAGGGGAAAAGTTTTAGGAGGAAGCTCATCTATAAATGGATTGCTTTATATTAGAGGTCAAGAACAAGATTATGATATGTGGAGACAATTAGGAAATGTTGGTTGGAGTTGGAAGGATGTTCTTCCATATTTTTTAAAATCAGAAAATCAAGAGCATGGATCAAGTAAATTTCATAATGATAAAGGCCCGTTGTCAGTTTCAGATCAAAGGATTAAACTTGATATTTTAAATGTGTTTATGGATGCCGCTGAAGAAGTTGGAATACCAAAAGTTATTGATTTTAATCAAGGTGATAACTATGGCTGTGGTTATTTTCAAGTAACAGTAAAAAATGGATTAAGATGTAGTACTTCTGTTGCATATTTAAAACCAATTAAAAATAGAAGTAATTTAAAAATTGAAATTAAAGCTCATGTTAAAAATATAAATTTTGAAAATAATAAAGCCGTAGGGCTTTGTTATTGGAAAAATAATGAGCTCATAACAGTAAAAGCAAAAAGAGAAGTAATCTTATCAGCTGGATCCATTGGATCGCCACATATTTTACAAACATCTGGAGTTGGAAATCCTTCTAAACTAAAAAAATTTGGAATAAATGTTGTGTGTAATTCATCGGGTGTAGGTAGGAATCTTCAAGATCATTTAATGATGAGGCCAGTTTATAAAGTTAAAAATATTAAAACATTAAATAAAAAGATTAATAGCCTGTTTGGTAAAATGCTAATTGGTATGGAATATTTATTTTTTAGAAAAGGGCCAATGACGATGGGAGCGAGTCAGCTTTGTGGTTTCGCAAAAAGTGATTCTTTAAGGGAAACGCCGAACTTGCAGTTTCATATACAGCCTATAAGTACAGATAAATTGGGAGGGTCAAGTTTGCATAATTTTCATGCTTTTACACCGACAGTTGCTAATTTAAGACCTACTAGTCGAGGCGAAGTCAACATAAACAGTGCCGATACAAGAGAAAATCCAAAAATTAAAATGAACTATCTCTCTACTTATGAAGATAGGAAAGTTATTGCTGATGGATTAAAATTAATAAGAAAGATTGTTCTAGAAACTAATGCTTTTAGAAAATATAAACCTGAAGAATTTAGACCTGGAATAAACATAAAAGATGATGAAGAACTTGTAAAAGCTGCTAGCGATTATGCTCAAACAATATTTCATCCTGTTGGAACATGTAAAATGGGTAATGATGAAAATTCAGTAGTTGATCACAAATTACATGTACGTGGTTTACAAAATTTGAGAGTTGTTGATGCTTCGATTATGCCTAATATTACATCTGGAAATACTAATGCTCCAACTATTATGATTGCTGAAAAAGCTGCTGACATGATATTAGAAGAAAGCAAATTATGATCGAACAAGTAATCATTTTTTTTCAAATAGTTTTAATAGATCTAGTTTTAGCAGGGGATAATGCAATTATTATTGGAATGGTTGCTTCTCAATTTGATAATAATTTAAGAAAAAAAATTATATTTTGGGGAATTGGAGCAGCAATTGTACTAAGAATTATATTTACTTTAATTACAGCTTATTTGCTCCAAATTAATGGGTTAAAATTTATTGGCGGATTATTGTTAATATATATTGCCTTCAAGCTTTATAAAGATGTCATTAAAAATGAAACTTTAGATGAAAAAAAAATTAAAGCTGACAAATCTAACTTTTTTAAAGCTATTATGACTGTTATAGTTGCAGATGTCAGCATGAGTTTAGATAACGTATTGGGAGTCGCCGGCGCAGCAAAGGATCATTATATTTTGTTAGTTTTTGGACTAGTTTTGTCTATTTTGCTTATGGCGACAGTTGCAACTATTATATCTAAATGGATAAAAAAATATAAATGGATTGGTTGGCTGGGATTGTTAGCTATAATGGTAGTTGCAGTAGAATTAATTTATAGTGATCTGGTAATATTTTATAATTATGTATCTTAAAAAAATTAACTTAAAAAATAAAATAGCTTTAGTCACTGGGGCAGGAAAAGGCATTGGTTTAGCTTGTGCTGTAGCTTTAGCAGAGGCTGGGGCAGATTTAATAATTATTAGCAGAACTCAAAAAGACTTAGATAAAGTTGCAAAAATAGTAAAAAAATTTAAATCTAAATGTATTTCTTATGCATGTGATGTTACAAATTATGCCCAAATAAAAAATTTTATTAAAAAACAAAAAAAAATTGATATTTTAGTTAATAACGCAGGTACAAATATTCCTGAACATTTTACAAAAGTTCAAAAAAAAAATATGGAGTATTTAGTTAAACTTAATACTATTGCAACTTTTAACATAGCTCAACTATGTGCTTTAAAAATGCTTGAGGCAAAAAATAGAAAAAAAATCGGTGGGTCTATTATCAATATGTCTTCTCAAATGGGCCATGTTGGTGGTCCAATAAGAAGCGTTTATAATATGACAAAAGCAGGGTTAGAAGGACTAACAAGAGGTATGGCTATTGATTTGGCCAAGGATAATATTAGAGTTAACACAGTATGCCCAACATTTATTGTGACACCAATGACTAAAAAATTTTTAAAAAACAAAAAGTTCAAAAATGACATGCTTAAAAATATTCCATTAGGAAGGTTCGCCCAAACAAGTGATGTAGCAACTACAGTCGCTTTTTTAGCTTCCGAATCTTCATCTATGATTACAGGAACCTCAATACTTGTTGATGGTGGTTGGACGGCAATATAAATAATATAGAAAAGGAGATTTTATGAGTAATTTTGAAGATGTTAAAACTTTTATGGAAACATTTGGACAAATTGTTAGAACAAAACCGCAGTTCCCAGACAGAAAAACAATGCAACTAAGATTAGACCTTATTCAAGAAGAGCTAAACGAATTAAAAGATGCAATGGAAAAGAAAAATCTAAAAGAAATCGCTGACGCTTTAACTGATATTTTGTATGTTACTTATGGCGCGGGTTACGCTTATGGTATTAATCTAGACAAATGCTTTAAAGAAGTTCAAAGGGCCAATATGAGCAAATTAGGGAATGATGGTAAACCTATTTACAATGAACAAGGTAAAGTAATGAAAGGCCCTAACTACTCAGAACCTAATTTAGAAAAATTTGTAAAATAATTAAACAAAAAAAACCCGCTATATTTTATATAGCGGGTTTTAATTTTAAAGATTAAATTTTATCTCTTATTTTTTGCCTGATAGCATAAGGTGTAATACTGTTCCTAAAGCTGCACCAATTATCCATGCATATCCACCCAATCCTGATAATGAAGGGTGCCATACTGTTAGTACAGAGAACACACCAGCTATTGCCCATGCAACAAAAGCTTTTTGGTTCCAACCATCGTTGTAATAATACTTACCACCTTTTTTAGATGAGAATAATTGATTAACATCAAGTCTTCCTTTTTTGATTACATAATAATCAACAATCATTATTCCATAAACTGGTGCTAGTATTGCTCCAAGTGTATTTACAAATGGAAACATTCCAACTTGGCTTATGAATGAAACCCACAGTGCGCCAATAATAAAACCAACTATAGAAGTAATTAAACCACCCGTTCTAAAATCAATTTTGCTTGGTGCTAAGTTTGCTAGGTCATAAGCTGGAGGAATAAAGTTAGCCACCATGTTAATTCCAATCGTAGCTGCAAAGAATGCAAATGCTGCAATAACTGTTAACCCTAAGTTACCAACACGTGCAACCATATCAGTTGGGTTTGTGATTGTTTCCCCAAAAACTGAAACTGTTCCTGCAGTAACCATCAAAGCTATAAAAGAGAACAAGAAAATGTTGCCAGGTAATCCCCAAAGATTTCCTTTTTTCATTTCCTTTTCATTTTTTACAAATCTTGAAAAGTCACCAAAATTTATCACTACTGCAGCAAAGTATGCAACCATAGTTCCGAAGATAGCTAAGAAAGCAGCAAATGCTCCACCGTTGTAATCTCCAACTCCTGAGAAAATATTACCAACCTCAGATAAAAGGTTTCCACCTGCTTTACCCCAAATTACTAACATTAAAACTATCATTACTGCATATACTGCTGGTCCAGCAAAGTTTAAAAATTTTCTAATAAGATCAATTCCTTGCCAGAATAAATAGATTTGAAAGCCAGCAACAAAAATAAATGATATCCAATCGATACCATTCATTCCCAATAATACTGGGTCTCCCCCATCTGATCCTGATAAAGCTTTAAGTAAAAGCGCAACAGCAGTTGATGCAAAATAAGTTTGCGCACCATACCAGAACATTGCAACAATACCTCTTACCATTGCCGGAAAGTTTGCACCATAGACTCCCATACTTGCTCGCGCAAATACTGGATATGGAATACCTAGTTTAACACTTGGTTTTCCTGATAGGTTTACTAACCACATTATAAAAAATCCAGCGAGAAGAATCGCTAAGAATACAGCCCAACCATTTAGACCGTAAGTTAAGAACAAAGATGCCGCTAAAGTATAACCAAATAAACTTTGAACATCATTTGCCCAAACGTTAAAGATCTCAAACCAACCCCAATTCTTATTTTTTTTATCAGTTGGAGCCAAATCTTTATTATATAAACGTCTGTCTCTACTTCTAATTGTACTCATAATCTCCCTCTTTAATTATTAGTTTAAAGTGGTGAAATACTACTAATTTTTTGCAGTATATTACAAGTTAAATCTAGCTAAAATAAAGCTTATTTCTTATGATTAATTATTATTTTGCTGAGGACGCATATCTTTTTTGTTTATTCCTGCGACTTTTACAGGTTTCTTCATTGCGTCTCTTCTAAAAGGTTCACCTAATTCTTGGTTGAGAATTACTTCAACAAAAGTAGTAATACCTTTTTTTTGATCTTCACAAGATTGTTTAATTGCCTTTGTGGTTTCTTCCATGGTTCGAACTGTAACTCCTTTTAAACCGCAGGCATCAGCTACTTTTGCATAACTTAACTCTGGATCAAGCTCTGTTCCAACAAAATTATTATCAAACCATAAAATAGAATTTCTTTTTTCAGCTCCCCATTGATAATTTCTAAAAATTACCATAGCAATAGCTGGCCATTCTTCTCTTGCGCAAGAACTCATTTCGTTCATACTAATTCCAAAAGCTCCATCTCCTGCAAAACCAATAACTGGAGTTTTTGGACAGCCGATCTTTGCTCCCAATATGGATGGAAAACCATAACCACAAGGACCAAATAAACCAGGAGCTAAATATTTTCTGCCTTTTTCAAAAGTTGGATAAGCATTTCCTATAGCACAATTATTACCTATATCACTTGATATAATAACATCATCTGGCATACCAGCTTGTATAGCTCTCCATGCTTGTCTTGGAGACATTCTGTCTTTATCTCTTTCTCTTGCTTCCTTATTCCAGACTGTACCTTTATCGTCATCCTCGTGATCCAAACTAGATAATTTTTGCAACCATGCAGATTTAGTTTGATGAATTAAATTTTTTCTATTTTCTCGATCAACATCGCCAGCTTTGGGAGAGAGTTTAGATAAAATTTGTTGTGCTACTAATTTTGCGTCTCCACATATCCCCACTGTTACTTTTTTGGTTAAACCTATTCTGTCTGAATTCATATCTACTTGTATAATGTTTGCTTTCTTTGGCCAGTAATCTATTCCATAACCTGGTAACGTAGAAAAAGGATTCAATCTTGTTCCTAATGCCAGAACAACATCAGCTTTTGAAATTAATTCCATTGCTGCTTTAGATCCATTATATCCTAATGGCCCTACTGCAAGTGGATGGCTGCCAGGAAAACTATCGTTGTGTTGATATCCTGAGCAAACTGGCGCATCTAATTTTTCAGCAAGTTTTTTACAATCTTCTATCGCTCCACCTATTACAACTCCCGCTCCAGATAAAATAACTGGAAATTTTGCTTCTGATAATAATTTTGCAGCTTTAATTATTGCCTCAACTCCACCAGCTTGTCTTTCTAATCTTACAATTGGTGGCAAATCAATATCAATAACTTGAGTCCAGTAATCTCTTGGTACGTTTATTTGTGCTGGTGCTGAACCTCGAATTGCTTTTTCTATAACTCGATTTAAAACTTCTGCCATTCTTGAAGGATCTCTAACTTCCTCCTGATAGCAAACCATATCTTTAAATAAATTCATCTGTTCAACTTCTTGGAAGCCTCCTTGACCCATTGTTTTATTCGCTGCTTGAGGTGTAACTAAAAGTAAAGGTGTATGATTCCAATAGGCTGTTTTAATAGGAGTAACTAGACCAGTAATTCCTGGTCCATTTTGGGCTATAACCATAGACATTTTTCCTGTTGCTCGCGTATATCCATCTGCAATTAGACCTCCGTTAGTTTCGTGGGCCACATCCCAAAATGTTATGCCTGCTTTAGGAAATATATCTGAAATAGGCATGAATGCTGAACCGATAATTCCAAAAGCGTGTTCTATTCCATGCATCTGAAGAACCTTTACAAAAGCTTCCTCGGTAGTCATTTTTGTCATAATTTAATCTCTTAAAAAAAAATATTACTTATTTTTTAACATTTTTTAACTAATATTAAAGAACTCGCTTTAAATATACCAAATTTAAGGCTATATCCAGTAAGAAAAATGTCTCAAACAGATTTAATAATTCATGATGAAAAAGATAATGTTGCTGTTGTGGTAATTGATAAAACTACAAAAAATCAAAAATGTAATGGCTGGATTATGGAAAATGACAAAAGTATTACAATTACCTCAATTAATGAAATTCCCTTGGGCCATAAAATTGCTCTAAAAGATCTCAAGGAAGGTGATACAATATTAAAGTATGGTCACGATATTGGCAAAGTAGTCAAATCGATTAAAAAAGGTGATCACGTGCATGTTCATAATGTTAAAACTAAGAAGTGGTAAAATATGGAAATTCCAAAAAGCTTTTTAGGTTATAAAAGAAAAAATGGGAGAGCTGGTACTAGAAACCATGTAATTATTCTCCCAGTAGACGATATCTCTAATGCTTGCGCAGAAGCTGTTGCAAATAATATAAAAGGCACAATTGCATTGCCTCATTCATATGGAAGACTTCAATTTGGCGCTGATTTAGAATTACATTTCAGAACAATGATTGGAACTGGAAGTAATCCAAATGTTGCAGCGGTAATAGTAATTGGTATTGAACCTAAATGGACTAAAAAAATAGTAGATGGAATTTCAAAAACAGGTAAACCTGTTGAAGGTTTTCATATTGAACGCACAGGAGACATTGGAACTGTTATGAAAGCTTCAAAAAAAGCTCAAGAATTTGTTATGTGGGCTTCCGAAAAACAAAGAGAAGAATGTCCTATAAGTGATTTATGGATATCAGTTAAGTGTGGAGAGTCTGATACAACATCTGGGCTGGCCGCAAATCCTACAGTAGGAAATTTAATGGATAAATTAGAACCATTGGGAGTTCATTTATGTTTTGGGGAAACATCAGAACTTACAGGGGCAGAAACTGTTTGTGCTAAAAGAGGTGCTACACCAGAAGCTTCTCAAAAATTTATGAAAACATGGAATTCTTATAATGATTTTATACTTAAAGAAGCAACTAATGATCTTTCAGAAAGTCAGCCCACAGCAGGAAACATTGCGGGTGGCCTTACTACAATTGAAGAAAAAGCTTTTGGAAATTTCCAAAAAATTGGATCATGTAAATTTATAGATGTTTTGGAACCAGCAGAGGAGCCGACGAAAGGAAAAGGTTTATACTTTATGGATACTTCATCTGCAGCAGCAGAGTGTGTAACGCTTCAAGCAGCTGCTGGATTTAATATTCACTTGTTTCCAACCGGCCAGGGTAATATTGTAGGAAATCCGATCGAGCCTGTAATTAAATTAACAGCTAACCCACTTACAGTTAAAGGAATGGGAGAACATATCGATTGTGATGTATCTAAAATACTAACGCGTGAGATGAATATGTCTCAAGCTGGTGATGAATTAATCAAAACCACAATAAGAGTAGCTAACGGAAGATTAACATGCGCAGAAGCATTAGGTCATAAAGAATTTGTTATGACCAAACTCTACAGAAGTGCATAATGTCTAATTCAGATAAGGATTGTTTTTTTTGTAATAGAGCAAAAAAAGAATCTATTTATTCAAGTAATTTTTTGTATGTCGTAAGAGATAATAAATTTCCTGTTACAAAACACCATACTTTAATTGCTCCTCATAGGCATGTCTCAAATTTTTTTGATTTAAACAATAAAGAACTAAATGATTTGGCTAAAATTTTAAAAAACCAAAGACAATTATTGTTAAATTTGGATAAAGATATTACTGGTTTTAATGTAGGGGTAAACGTTGGTGTTGATGCAGGTCAATCAATTATGCATTGTCATATACATTTAATTCCAAGAAGAAAAGGAGATATGAATAATCCTAAAGGTGGTGTTAGAGGTGTGATACCATCAAAACAAAAATATAATAAATGAATAAAGACTATTTCTCAAAAGTAAAAATCTTAGATGGTGGCATGGGTCAACATCTTCTTTCAAAAGGTTTAAAACCTAAAGGAAGTCTTTGGTCTGGAACAGCATTAATAGATAAAAAATATCACAAAATGGTCATCGATTCACATTTAGACTTTATTAAGTCTGGGGCTGATGTGATAGTAACAAATAATTTTGCTTGTAGAAGAGTGAGAATGAAACAAAATAATGTAGAAGAACTTTTTGATTATGCTAACGAAAAAGCTGGTGAGCTTGCTTTAAAAGCTAAAGAAGCTTCAAAAAAAGATGTTTTAATAGCAGGGAGTCTACCTGCGCAAAATGATACTTATGTATTGGACCAAAGAGACAAAAAAGTAATTGAAAAAGGATTTTATGACCAAGCTAAATTAATAAAGCAATTTATTGATTTTTTTTATTTAGATGTTATGAGCGGAAGCAAAGAATGTGAAATAGCTACTAATGTAACTGACAAATTTAATTTACCCGTGCTTATTGGCCTGCATATTAAAAAAAATGGTAGGCTACCATCTGGAGAAAGTATAACTGAAGTGGTTAAAAAATGTAAAAGTAACAATTTGTTGGGTATAATTTGTGCATGTGTATCCCCAGAAATTATTGAAAATGTAGTCAATGAAATAAAAGAATTAAAAATTCCATTTGGTTATAAAGTTAATCTTTGGAAAAATGAAGAGCCGGTTCCAGTTCACAAATTTGCATTACCTACTGACAAAATTGGAGCTAATCCGGTCGACACTATGGGAACGCGAGATGACTATACTGGAGAAATGTTTTTAGAATTTTCTAAAAAAATGATGAATAATGGTGCAACAATTTTAGGTGGTTGTTGTGAAACTAAGCCTTCACATATTAATGCGATAGCTAAACTGAAGCAGATTTAGCTTTTTTAATTCTCCACCTAGATCCTTCTCTCACTATATAACCGGCACAGTTCTTTGAACCACACTTACAGATATACTGTTTGTAATCTTTATCAAAACTAAATCCATAATCATAAGTTAGTTCTTCATTTTTTTTAATATCTCTTAAAGCAAAGATCCATAGTTGCTTATTGTCTTCTAAAACTTCACAATTAGGGCTACAAGAATGGTTGATTAATCGAGCCGTATTAAATTTAAAATCACCATCGAGATCATAGCGTTTATTTAATGTGAATAAATAAATAGGTTTATCGTTGTCATACTTAGGATCATTTTCAGTTTTCTGTAAAGTAACCTTTTTTCCTTTATACTGAATTATTTTTTGACCTTTTTTAATATCCACGGATGCAGACAATCCATGTCTATGAATATTTGATTTTTTATTTTTGTATAATTTCATTTTTACTTGTTTGTACTCGTAAAAACAAAATATGCAACAGCTTCAATTTCTTCAGTTGTTAAAATACCTGACCATGGAGGCATAACTCCAATGCCATTTGTCACAGAATAAATAATCTGAGGTATCTGAGGCTTTAACATATCTAAATTTGGTCCTATATCACCAATTGATTCAGCGGCCTTTAGTGTGTGGCAAGTTCCACACATTGCTTTATTTTTATAAACCTCTAAACCCAGTTTCATTTTTTCTTCAGCAAAAACGTTTTTGTTAAATAAAATAATCAAAACAATTAATATAATTTTCTTCATTAAATAAGTTTATATTGCTTTTGGTGCATTAATTCGTTTACTTATTTGTCTTCTAACATAAGAAACTAAAACACCAGCAAACAAGGCAATAAAAATTGATGAAAGGCCATAAACGATAGGATAGCTTTCAGCCAAATTATAAATTGAATTTCCAAATTTTCCGATTTCTGCAATTGTATCCGTTGGAAGTTTTAAACTTGCTGAACTATTATCGCTATTTTTAAAAAAAGTTTCATACGCCATTAAAAGTCCTACCGAAAGCATGAGTAATGCAAGCAATGCTTTTAATTCAGAACCTTGAAGTCTTTGTCCAATTTTTTGGCCTGTATGTACGCCGGCTATAGATCCACTAATCAAAATTAAAACAAGCATTAAGTCTATAGTATGATAAGTGAAAGCGTGTGAGATTGTAACAAAACCTGTTATGAATATTGTAACAAATAAAGACGTGCCGGGAACAAGTTTTGTTGGCATGCCAATTAAATATATCATTGCAGGAACCATTAAAAATGCTCCTCCCACACCCATGATGGCAGAAACAAATCCAACGATTATTCCTAATATTAATGGAACTAATGCACTTTCATATACTTTAGATGTTTTAAATCTCACTCTGAAAGGAAGACCATGTATCCAATAATGGGTGTGCAATTTTTTCTTAACCACTATCTTTTTTTTAAATAAATTATATTCAGCCAAGCCATCTCTAAGCATAAAGCTTCCAATAATAGCAAGTACATACATATAAGCTAATGCAATGACTATATCTATTTTTCCAATTCCTTTAAAATAACTAAATGTTAAAATCCCAATAAATGTTCCTACTAAACCTCCAATTACAATCAACCAACCTATTTTGACATCCAAAGTTTTTTTAAACCAATGAGTTAGAGCTCCTGAAGACGATGAAGCTAATATATTATTTGCTTCATTTGCTACAGCATAAACTGGCGGTATCCCCATAAAAATTAATAAAGGAGTCATTAAAAAACCTCCTCCTACTCCAAACAAACCAGATAAAAAGCCTATTATATAACTAACAAAAAGTATTAATATTATATTTATTTGAACTTCAGCTATGGGTAAGTAAACTTCCATAAAATATTTAATTAATAAATATTCTTCAAATTTAACAATGTCAATAAATAGATGCGCTAATAAATGGTTGCCCCAAAGACTTTTACTTTATCATCTTCTACGCCCAGTACTAATCTTCCCAAAAAATCGCCTAGGATAGTATTGCTAGTTTGTTTATAAAGAACTGTTATGTGTAAATTTCTTCTTAAACAACCTAATACTACTTTTTTATTAGATAAACTGGTCAATAGTTTGTTATTAGCCCATTGCTTTCCAAGTTCTACTTCGTTTGCACCAAAAAGCATTTGAGATGAAAAATCTCTTGTAAAACCGCCATAATCTTTAATGTTAGAAGATTTTACTAAATTATCCCAAATAGGGTTTGCTATTTCTATAATTTCTTCATCAGTTTTTTTGAGAAGATCCATTTATTCTTCACTTAATAGTTTAAGAAGCTTTCTTTTTCTCTTTTTCATCAACAATATGATAAACGGGTACTTTTTCTAAAGTAAACTTGCCAGTTTTCGGATCACGTCTAGATACTGTCAGACAATGCCAATTTTCATCATCTAATTTAAGGTGGTCGCCTCTATAGTAATATCCTGGCCAACGTGTTTCCTCACGGAACATTGTGTGTTCTGTTACACATTGAGAAGTGAGTGCACGATGTTTTAATTCCCAAGCCCTCATTAACTGGTGATAGTCTTCCGCTCCAACATTTTCTAAATCTTCTTGTAGCCATTCCAATAACTCCAAACCTCTTTTAAGCATGTTTCCATTAGTCATGTAATTAGTGGCTATACCACCTACATACTCATCCATAATTCTTTGAAGTCTTTGAAGTCCTTGAATTGGTGAAATATAACTTGGTGAAACTGTTCCGCCAGTAATTTCATTACGTCCAACTGTATAATTTTCTAGTGGTTTATAAATAATCTTTTTAAAATCTTCACATTGTTTATCAGAAACATTTATATTTTCTGCTTTTTTATCTCCTATATATTTTACAGCCGCTTTTGCAGCTAGACGTCCTTCAGTAAAAGAACCTGAAGAAAATTTATGAGCACTGCCTCCAACGGTATCTCCTGCCCCGAATAAACCTTCAACGGTTAACATTCTGTTATATCCCCAAAAATATTCTGGTGGAGACAAATCTTCTGGTCCGCTAACCCATGCGCCTGAACAAGTTGCATGTGAACCCATAACATAAGGTTCTGATGTTGTTAACTCTGGATTCGTATATTTTGGATCAATATTTTGAGATGCCCATACAACTGCCTGACCTACTGTCATACCTAAAAAGTTTTCCCATCCAACAGTTTCTAGGTGAGGATCTTGGAATGCTTCTGTGGTTACCATTTGAATTGGTCCACCGCCGGCCATTGTTTCTTGAATGAAAGCATGATTACGTAAACAAGTTGGTGTTGGATGATGGTCAATATATTCACCGACCATTTTTTTTGTATGTTCGTACCATTTTTTTTCATAATTCTCGCCATTAGCATTTTGGGTATAGGTTTTTAAATGTAAAAAATAGGCTCCTACTGGACCATAACCATCTTTAAATCTACATAATACAATTCTATTTTCCATTTGAGTCATTTTTGCCCCAACAGCAATAGGTAATGCATATGCGGATCCATTACTCCAGGGTGCGTACCAAGTTCTTCCCATTCCTTCTCCAACTGCTCTAGGTTTAAAAATATGCGAAGCCCCGCCTGCCGCAACAATAACTGTCTTCGCACGAAATACATAATAATCTCCTGTCCTCATATTAAATCCTACCGCTCCACCGATTCTATTTTCTTTACTTTCATCCATGAGCAAATGCGTTATCATAATTCGATTATAAATTTTATCGGCAGATTTTTTAGCAGCTTCTGCAACAATTGGTTTATAACTTTCTCCATGAATCATTATCTGCCACTTACCTTCTCTTAAATAACGGCCAGTTTTTTCATTCTTCATCATGGGTAATCCCCATTCATCAAACATATGAACTGTAGAATCTACATGGCGGGCCATGTCATAACCGAGATCTTCGCGAACCATTCCCATTAGATCATTACGTGCATATCTCACATGATCTTCAGGTTGATTTTCATCCCACTGCATTCCCATATAACAGTTGATTGCATAAAGTCCTTGAGCTACTGCTCCACTCCTGTCTATGTTTGCTTTTTCAACGCAAATAATCTTTAGATCCCTTCCCCAATGTCTAGCTTCAAAAGCAGCACCCGTCCCTGCCATTCCGCCACCAACAACAAGTACATCGCAATTTTCAAAATGTGTTTTACGTTTAGTCATTAATAATAAACGCCTTTCTTAAATGAATCTTTAGAGACAGATGGTAATTCTTTTTTTGTATTTAAACCTTCTGGTTCATTGTAGAGAATCTGAGAATTAATTTCGCCTTGGTTAGGTTTATCTGCTTCAGAAAGTTTTGGAATAAATTTCCCCCACGGTTTGGTAGTGATGGGGGAAACAAAATCTTTTACTGTTCCATTTCTAAATTTAATTTTCCAAGAAATAGTACCTTTTTCTTCTTCTCTTCTAACTCTTACGCTATGACCCATAGGTGCAAAGTCGGCATACCCCCGAACATCAATTGCATGATTTGGACAAGCTTTTACACAAGAATAACATTCCCAACAAAAGTTAGGTTCAATATTTTTAGCTCGTCTAATTGTTTCATCAATGTGCATTATATCTGATGGGCAAATATCGACACAATGTCCGCACCCATCACAACGAGTCATATATACAAAAGTTGACATTTTAATTTATTCCTTTCCTTTGATTTAAAGATTTATCATTCATATTAATAATGCTTTGGTGCCTCACGTTTAATACCAAGTCCAAATTTTTCAGGTTTATCGGCAGGTGGTGGTAAGTTATCCCTTGAACCGTCGGCTTCTGCTAAATTTTTCTGAATTGCTGCTCCTGGTTTATAAAACATATGGGCAAATTTAGACCAATACACCCCTCCAAATAATATTAAGTTAGAAACGACATACAAAACTAAAAATACTTTGTCATCCCATCTGTCATCTAGATTTAAGAATTGTAAATAAGACCAAATTAATCCAAATAAAGATGTTGCAATAAGAGCAAGCACAAATAAATCTGCTTTAATAATTCTATACCAAGGCTGGGCTTCTGAATAAACATCTACTCTTAAGAAAAACCAAAACCAGCTTCCTCCCAAAACAGTCATGATTGCACCTACATGCCACATAATAGGCCATACTGAAGGAGTGTCAGTAGTTGAAGAAGAATAACAAAAAATCATAATAGCTGAAGCTATCCAAAATAAAATAGTTCCATACATTCCTAGTAAATGGGCAATTCTTCTTTTTCCAGCTCCTAATTCTGAGGTAGTTCCAATATCGTAAACAACTGTTTTTGCAATAATAGAAACTTTTTCTCCAGATCCCAATTCTCTTGTAGCTGATAATTTTGCTTTTTTTGCGTTATCAAAAAAATATTTTACATTTTTTTTATGAATTATATCAACCAACGTTCCTATAACTACAAGGGCAACCATTGCAATTAAAAAAGATTGCATAACTATAGATGGTATAGTTTCTGATAATGTTGAAAATGGATTGTTATAAATCATAGTATCTTAAAATTACTATAGACGGTTCTACAAAAGAACCGTCTATATTGTCTCTATAAATATCTTAATTTATTAGATTAAAGCTTTCTAAGCAGCTGCTTGCATTGGAATATTATGTTTAACTGCCATTCCAGTTAAAAAATTCCAAAGATATTTAGCTGTCGATAAAGCTGATTTTTCTGCTTTAGCTTGCTCAGATTTAGTTAAACCATCAAGTAATTTTTCGCATGCTACTCTATGGTATGTGTCAGCAGCTTTATGAACTTCAAAAAACTCTAATCCTTCTTTTGAAGAAACTCCATAATGATTTTTTAATCCTCTAATTTTTGTTTCTGCTATTTCTGGGATTTGTCTTTCATAAGTATAAAGAGACGCCAAACCTTCCGCGTAACTAGCTCTTCCATTTGTGAAAAAATTATCTATCATATCTGCAGTAAACTTTTCTTTAGTAACTGAGTCTATTTTTGATTTATCCGCTCCCATAGCTGATGCAAAATTTTTCCAAAGTTTTGGGTGATCTGCATCTTTATTTTCTTCATCCTGAAGATTTTCTAATAAAATTTTTCTTTTCTCGATATCTTCACATAATGAATGAGTAGCACTAATGTAACGAGGAAATGCTTTAACGTGTTGGTAATATTGCTCAGCATAGTCCTTAATTATTTCTCTAGTCAACTTACCTTCATTCCAAGATTTATAAAATGGATGGTTTAGTAAGTGATACTGGTCTAGTTTTTTGTTTAGTTCTTTTGAAAACATTTATTCCTCCTAAGTTAATAATATTAATACTTACTTTTTTCTTAACTTTAATCAAGAATGATTAATTACATTCTTAAAAAAAAATTAATCAACTTCAAGTTGTAGCAAGTCTAGGCAGAGGCTTTTCATCAATCGGTAAGTGAACTAGAGTTGCAAAAAAGGAAAGCGCTATAGATAAATACCAAGCATAATCAAATGATCCATATACATCATAAAAATATCCTCCAAGATATGCTCCTAAAAACGATCCTATTTGATGACTAAAAAACACTATGCCGTAAAGTGTAGCTAAATATTTTGTTCCAAAAACTTGTGAAATAATTCCATTTGTTGGTGGAATAGTAGCTAGCCAAAGAAATCCGTAAAGCACTCCAAAACCTATTGCCACGTAAGTTGATGTGGGAAGAGTTAAAAACAAAATCAGTACAATTCCACGTGCAAAATATAAAATACTCAATAATATTTTTTTACTATATTTCCCTGATAAATAACCAAATGATAATGTTCCAAAAACATTAAAAAGACCTATCAAAGATAAAATTGCGGTGGCAGTCCATATTTCAAAGCCACGTTCTTGGATATAGCTAGGTATGTGTGCTGAAACTAAAGTTATATTAAAACCACAAACAAAGAAACCTAATATTAAAAGTATAAAACCTTTATGATTAAATGCTTCTTTTAAAGCTTCTGTAAGAGTTTGGTTATCTACTTTACTGCTGTCGTTTGTATTCTTTTCTTTCCTAACTTCACGTAGGAAGATTGCAGCAATCATTCCGAATAAAACAAAGTATAAATATGTGTTTAGAGTTTTTTCCCAACCAAACTCAGATAAAGCAAATTTTGTGTATATAGGAGAAAAAAAATAACCAATTGATGCCATTGCGACTACAATCCCTATAGCCATTCCTCTAGTTTTATTTGGAAAGTGTTTACCAACCGCTCCAATCTGAACGCTTATTGCTGTCCCACCTAAACCAATTCCAATTAATAAACCAAGGTTAATTTGAAAAAATATTCCTGTGTTTGGTCCTGAATAAAGTAAATAAATCCCTAGTGCTACAAAACAAGCTGCAATTATTGTAACTTTTCCACTTCCAATTTTATCTGCTAGCACCCCAAAGATTGGTGCAAACATACCCCACATTAGCATTTGTATTCCTATTGCCAAACCAAACTCTGTAATTGTGCACTGCAAATCTTTTACAAAAAAATCTGTAAACAATCCAAAGACCATCCGCAGTCCCATAAATATCGCTACAATTAAACATGCTGAAATAAGAGTAAAAAGAGCTGTGTTAGTAGGAAAGAATTTTTCTTTTATCATTTAACAAATTTTAATGAACTTTTTAAATCATTTGTTAAATCTTTTGGATCTTCGAGGCCAATATGCAAACGTACTAAATGTTCGTTTTTTTCTAATTTAAAATAACGTCTATTGCCTAATTCAACAGGATCAGTATAAACGGCAAGACTTTCAAAACCTCCCCAACTATAACCAATACCAAATAATTCCAATGTATTTACAAACTTATATACTGAGTTTCTACTTTTACTTTTAATAATTAAACTCAGCAACCCTGATGCTCCTGAATAATATTTTTTCCACAATTTAAATTCTCTTGATCCAGTTTTATAAGGATATAATATTTTTGATACTTTTCTTTGAGTCTTTAGAAAACTAATAACTTTTTTTGCACTTTCTTGATGTTTTTCCATTCTTATATCTAAAGTTCTTAAACCTCTGATAATCAAATATGCATCATCTGGTGACATCCGATAACCTGATACATGATTATACCACCAAACTTTCTTATAAGCTTTCTTATTCACGGCGACTGTTCCTCCCATGACATCACTATGTCCAGAATAATATTTAGTAGCAGACGTAATTGATATATCGAAACCTAATTTTAATGGTTTAAAAAAATATGCAGTAGCCCATGTATTATCAATTGCAGTAAGTATACTTTTACTTTTAGCAAAAGAAATTATTTTTCCTAAATCGTTCATTTCAAAGGTATTGCTGCCAGGATTTTCAACATATATAAGTTTAGTTTTTTTTGTAACTTTGCTTTTTAAGTCTTCAAAACTATTTGGATTGTACCAG
>Ga0208764_10000068_pt1 | contig 50936 bp, 38 predicted proteins | sample ETNtaG_18_FD_185762 | JGI IMG/M metagenome (GOLD analysis project Ga0208764, IMG submission 185762) | Marine microbial and viral communities from oxygen minimum zone, Eastern Pacific Ocean - ETNP201302SV91 (SPAdes) (version 2) | ecosystem: Environmental > Aquatic > Marine > Oceanic ... | reverse complement strand
TGGTTGTGGCAAATTAACAGTCTTTCCTATTCAGGTTCCAATATCGAGGTTCTCCTTGGTGAAGGCATCCATTCTGTTAAATTAACAATTACTGATAATTTAGATGCCTCCATAACTATTCAAGAAGTGCTAGTTTTGGGTTCCGTATCTATGGTTGACTCTTTAGCAGGTGATGTTGATGGTACAAATATAGAATTATCATGGAGTGGTAATGCAGATGAATATCGAATATATGTTTCTTCTTCTCAGACTGATTATTTAGAAGATATGAGACTCGTAGGTAGTACTGAGGGAAATAGTTGGAGTCATACAGCCCCTATTGCTTCTGACTTATATTATGCAGTAACCCAGGTTCTAGGTGGAAACGAGATTCTATGGCTAGAAAACGGCACTAACACAGTAAATATTGATGCATCTTCAGTGACTGATTCAGTTGATAATTCTCCAACAGGATCAATTAGTGTACTTTCATTACCTCTAACAATTATTTTCTTAATAACAGCTTTACTTAGTATTGGCCTAAATTTACAAATTAGAAACAGGAGGTTATAATTATGAAATCTAGAATATTAGTTTTGAGTGTTATTATTTCTCTACTTCTAGCATCATCTTCTGGGGTCGCTAATCCCGGAGGTAAAGGAGATAACAATAGGGACTTTACTTGCGGTGGTTCTTGTCATGGAGATCCAAGTCTTTCTGCTCTCTCCACTGCAGATATTCAGATTTCTATGAAATCTACTGCTTACTCTGGTACTGCAACAGAAGTTTCTGTCTCTATCACTGGCATGGATCTTTCTTCAAACAATTTAGTTGGTATTTTCTTGTTGGGTTCAAAAAATGGTAATGGCGATCATCCTGAAGATTACGGATGGCAAATAATTCAGGATCCTAATGGAGGGGGATCCAATTACGTCGAGGTCATTTCTTCTGACGGATCTGTTTCTGTTAGTTGGGTTCTTTTGGCTCCTATGGATGAGGGCGTTAAGGAAATCTTTGTCTCTATCCATCATGGCTCATACTATAATCATGACAATAAAGCATACATTGGAGAAACTGAAGCTTTTACAGTAGATATTGCCCCTATTCCTGCAAATTATCCAACACTTGCAGAAGGCTGGAGCTCACCAGATGAAAGAGTTTCAGGTGATTCATCTCCAATTATTATTAGGACGGTTAATACTGATGATTTGTCAGTCTTGTGGAGAATTTCTGGTGAGTCCCAATCTCACGAGGCATCTGTAGAGATGGTCTCTAATCAAGAATGGGAAGTATCAATTCCTGCAACTCTAGGAGATACAAGGATTGAGTATCAAATCATAGCATCAATGGATGAATTTAGTAATCAGATGCCATGGCTATCTATAGGAACCTCTGAGCCATATTTTGATGGGACTTCACTAGGAGCCAAGTTGCAATCATTCTCATTTGCATTAATTATTCTAGGCTTCATGTTATCATTACAAGCTTGGTTTTCTCCCAGAGGTGTTAGAAAAGAATTTGAGAATACTAATGAGGTTGAAGCCTCCCTCTCCAGTGATGATAGTGCTTATTGGTCTCGATTAATACAGTCTGATGAGAATCCTGGCTGGTTATGGGATCCAATTGAGAAAGAATGGGTGGCCGATCCAAATATTCAAGGAGGTGAGAAATAATGTATGCTGTATTGTTTCATCATATGGTTGTTGGATTAGCGGCTGGAGCAGGAACTTTGATGGGATTGTGTGCTTTCTTGGCTTGGTTAGGAAGCTATCTCTCAAATCTTGAGTCTTCTAGATCTACTTTAGATAAAGCCTCATACGCTGCTTCAATATTCACATTAGTAGCCATCCCTTTAGCTATGATTTCTGGGTATTACTCAGTTTCTGAACCTGCAGGAAGTGCAATATTATACAATAAATTCATTTTCTCAGGAATTGCAACTGGTTTTACTGCTTCTTATCTGATAGGGAGACTAAAATTTGGATCTGATGTCTGGAATCATTCTGCTTTAGCTAACTTACAAATGTTATCAGCTATATTTGGTTTTACCGCGATTATGATTCTCGGCTCTATCGGTTCAAAAATAACTTTAGGTGAATCAACTCTTGACATTTTACCATTCTGGCCAGAATTTATGAATTCTATTGTAATTAATCAGTGGATTAGTTTATTCTTACTCTCAATAGGATTAGTTTCAGTAATTTTTTCTCTAAGAATTGCTAACTTTTCTGGTACAATTTCTGATTTAGACTAGTTCAAATTATTTTTATGATTAGAATTCTTTGTATATTTGATAAACCCTTTCCGCATGTTTTTCTGTACTTAGATTTAATGAGTTAATCATATTTCTACCGGATTTTGACCATTTAGTTCGTATATCTTTATCTTTTGATTGCTCTAAAGCCTCCATCCATTCTTTTGAATCTGATCTAGCAATTAGTCTTCCATTTTCATTATCAATGATAGTATCTCGAAATCCTCCTTCGTTAACAAAAATGGCCGGAGTTCCTATTGAAAAGGCCTCAATAGGGGTTAGCCCAAATGGTTCACCGTGAGCCATACTAATACTGGCCCTAGCTCCTCTTAGTAGACCTGATAGTTCATTTTGAGATAACCTAGGTGCAAACCAAACTTCAACATTACAAGAATTTGCATGTTCTCTTAGGTCATTAATCTCGGTCGTAGTTCCTCCTCCAACATGCGCCATTGATATTCCAGAATCCTTCAGCATAGAGATAGTTTCCCAGGTTCCTTTTGCCCAACTTGCCCGACCAATATTGACTACATAGGGTTTTGAGATCTCACTAAAATCTATTTTTTCATCTTCTTTGGGTTCTTCTGGAAATTCTTCAGAAGATACACTTGGCCACAATAATCCGGCTTTAATGCCATATATTTCTTCAATTCTTGATACAGTATAATTTGAATTACCACTAATTGCTGATTTTTTCATTTCTGATAATTTCTTAATATTCTTAACGTCTCTTTTCCTAGCTCTAGATAAGAGAGCATTTGTTAATCCAAGATTCCTTTTCGGTTCTCCATTTACCTTTCTATGTAGAACTTCTTCATGTAATCCTCTATGGGGCTCTAGGAGGTGAAGATGAATAGGTATAGAATCAGGGACTAATTCTACCAATGATAGCGACCCATCTCCACTAATTATGTGAATCATGTCTGTTTCTTGTATTGTATTCATTAGTCCCTCTACATCTTTCCAATATCTCAGACTCGATTCCATCGATCTATCTAGAATAATTGATAATGGATCATCCGGAACTTCCCATTTTTTCTTTGATTTCAACAAGGATATATTCAGGTTTTTACATAGTAATTCTAATTCATCTACAGGATTCAGTGTTGCCACTTTAATTGAGAATAATTTTGCTAGGGCGGGCAGATTTCTTAGCACATCTCGTTCAGCACCACCCATTGCCGCAAAGCTTCCTTTTACAACCAGAAGTTTGGGTTTTGAGTCTTCCCCGCCCCCCGCATAACTCGACATCTGACACTCCATCTCCCGTTCTCGTTTAAGGCAGATACGCTGTGACGTGCACTGTGGTAAGACGGGTTTTACTTGCTCGAGGAGCTAATTTGGACTCTAATACTGGCCTTGGGCGTGCCCATGAAGCAGTAGTTTCTTTATTAGAAAAAACACTTGTAAAAGATTGGACTAAGGCTGGAGTCGTTGAACATAAAATTAGAAATAATATATTTTCTCGAGTCTTTAATAGGTGGTATAAACATCCTTCTCTAGTTAAGTCTGAGAATATTTTATCTTCTGCTGATTTGTTACATATTACTGATCAAGAACAGGCTCATCTGGTTCCTAAAAACAGTTCAGTTCCGGTTGCAGTCACAGTACATGACTTGTTTCATATTAGCCCAAGAAAGATTAATGTTGGATTCGATTCAATAAATGTAGGAGACATGAGCCCCAATTTTGTTCGTAGGATAGACCTTCAAAAATTAAAAGAAGGTCTCAAAAGAGCTGACTTACTGATTTGTATATCTGAATCAACTCGTCAGGAGGTAAGGCGTCTTTTCCCTGGGAAATTAACTGCCCTAGTTAGACATCAGATAGATATTGACTATTGGGATCCCGAAGTTAACCCCAAATCTTCTGAACTTATTTCTGGGTTTTATGATCCATCTAAATGCTTACTTATTACAGTTGGAAGTAATGAATCTAGAAAGAGACTAGATTTTGTTGAGACAATAATCTCCTCCTTATCTTCTGAAATTTCAGATGACATAAATGTTGTAAATATTGGTAGTGATCTCAAACTCACTGATGAGCAGTTAGTTGCAGCATTCCAGTATGCTGATGCATTGGTGTTTCCTAGTATTTCAGAAGGTTTTGGTTATCCCCCTGCTGAGGCAATGGCAGCAGGATGCCCAGTTATAGCCTCAGATTCAGCAGCTCATAATGAGATAATTCCTAAGCATTCACTTATTCCAGTTGATGAATTGAGAGCTTGGGTTGATGCTATAGAGAGAGTACATACAGAATGGAAAAGAAATACAGGAGAACCGAGAGAACCCAATCAGGATTTAATTAACCATGTTAGAAGTATTTTGAGCCCTCAGAGTCATGGTATTTCCTTATCCAATGCATATAACTTACTTTTTGAAGAATAAAATTAATGTTATTCTATATGTTTTGTTTATACAATAGTTGTTAAAGTAAATCACAATCCGATTATATGTGCTTAATGTCATTGACTTAAAAAAAGGCTTTGGTTCTGGACGTAATCGTCTAGAAGTTTTGAAAGGCATTAATCTTGAAGTTAATGAGGGAGAGTTGGTAGCCTTAATGGGCCCTAGTGGTTGTGGCAAGAGTACTTTACTGAATATTATAGGTGGATTATTAGAAGCTGATTCTGGTAATATAAATCTCGAATCTTTCCAATACGGAACGAAACCCCCAAACAAAGTAGTTGAAGTTCGTAGGAAGGGTGTAGGTTGGATTTTCCAAGACTTCCATCTTGTCGACAGACTTAGTGCTCTTGACAATGTAATTTTCAGTTTGGAATTATCTGGAATTTCAACAGCTGAAGCAGAAACTAGAGCACGCGAGGCTCTCGAGCGAGTGGATCTAGGAGATAGAATGAATTTCGTCCCTGACCAATTATCTGGTGGTCAGCAGCAGAGGGTTGCAGTTGCACGCGCAATATCCGGATCTAGAGCCTTGATACTGGCAGATGAGCCTACTGGCAATCTCGATGTCAAAAGTGGAGAGGAAATCATACATTTATTCAAGAATCTTTGCAAGAATGATGGAATATCAGTTTTGATGGTCACACACGATCCTATATTGGCGTCGATGGCAGATCGAATGCTTCTGTTGAAAGATGGAGTTACTGCTGCATCAGATATTCGTTCTGCTTGGGGAATTGAGGAGGTGAACTGATTGGATATTGGTTCGTTGTTTTCAGAAGTTATTCCTACAATGGCAATTGCATGGATCCTTGTTATAGTTATCATAATATCTTGGAAAATAAACAGAAGCATTGGAAGAAGTTTATATCGTTTGATTGAGCCATTAATTACACCTGATAAAAAGTTAATTTCAGAGAAAGAAGAATTTTCCTTTGAGGGATATGCCATAAATTGGTATCATTCGTTTCGAGCTACATGGTTGTCAGCTCCAAACAATATTCGTCTAGCAATGCAGAGTGCCTGGAGAGGTAGAGAGAGAGCATTAGCAATATTTTCTGGTGTATTCTTAGCTTCTCTTGTTATGACTACAGTTTTGGCCTATGCTGTCGGTCTAAATCAGGGATTCTTTCAATTCTCTTTGGAGAATGATGTATTTGATGCCAAAATAGATTTTCAAGAAGACCCAGAGGGTCTTTGGGAAGGTCGAACTAATGATTCGGAAGTTTGGGCGTCATTTTGTGATGATCTAACTGATAGACCAGAATTTTCAGATTGCGGCCTTGTATTTGGCCGTCAAGGAATAAGAGTTTCAGGATTTTTCGATCCTGACTTTGCAAATCCTCAACCACTGAATGTGGAAGCCGTGAATAGTACGACTTCAGATTGGACAAATGTAAGTTGGGATTTTTCTGAGGCTTCTGAGAATGGCCCTCCAATAAATGATCAAAGAACAATAAGATTCTATGGTGATGGGATATGGGATGGTGAACTTGGTGAACGGCATTCCAAATCAGTAATATTTGGAGAATGGCCATCTTCAGCTTCTGACGCTGAGGTGAATAGATCGATTGTTTTACCTTCTAAAATTGCTAGTGCAGCAGGCGTTGAAATAAATGATAAGATAGATAATCTAACCTTTTCTTACGTCATAGAAGTGTATGAAGTAGTGGATGCTTTACAGGCTTCTGAAGAATGTAATACCATTCTTGATCCTAATTTTGATGTTGAGCGATTATTTTGTAAGGATACAATGACCGTGACTAATCTTACCGTTGCAGCAATTTATGAGGAAGGAGATTTTGGCAATCCTACCTTGTTATTCCACCCATTGATGGTTACTGACTCAGTACTTAGTGATGAACAAAAACTGATTTTGATGCAAAGTGATCATGGATATCTGGGTGTTTCTGTTGATAGAAACCAACTTCCAACTTCTTCAACAAGGGCAGCAACCGATTGGCTTACAGATTTAGGAAGAGATCTAGAATCGGAGAGAGGTGAAGTTACAACTTTTGATCCGAATACGGGTAACGAAACAGGTACAGAAGAAGATTGGGTGCCTAAATATCATGAAATTGCCAACGGGTCGGGTATTGTTTTAATTTCAGTTGAATACGTAGATCTTATTTCTGGAACCATAAATTTCCTGAACATATTCTTGGGCATTATTCAAGTATTCGATTACATACTAGTTATACCAATAGTATTACTTTCATTTGTGGTACTGCTCTATGGACTAGTATTATCATTGGAGCAGCGAAGAAGAGAGGTAGCAATTCACAGAGTAATTGGTGGGACAGAGGAAACATTGTCTAGAATGATGATAATAGAGGTGTTTGCAATAAGTTCAGTTGCTTGGGCATTAGGATTTATCCTTGCTTCAGTTGCTGTTGATGTAGTTCTAAGAGCTGTAGGATTTCTCAGATTTACCGATGAAGGTGATTTCAATGTTAATCCTATTCTAAGTATTGGTTCAACTGTCGGAGTGGCTCTACTAACAATCGCAGTTGCTTATTGGAGAGGCTCTGTAACAACTCAAAAATTCCTATCAATGGAAATAGATGAAGGAGTGAGAAAAGTTAGTGTCCAGAGAGAACCATATTATCTTCTTCATTTGATAACTTTCATCATTGGACTGATTGCTTTTATCGAGAGTTGGATTCAATCTAATGGTGGATTTGGGCCAGTGGGTAATTCTGGACTAGTTACTAATTTCATCCTCAATGCTATTCTTCTTCTTCTTGGTCCATTCTTCCTTTGGATAGGAGGCGCTCTGGTCCTTTCCAGAATTGGAGCCGCAGGACCCCAGATTCTCAATCGTCTATTTGGTTGGTCTCCAGCAATTTCTGATATTCGTAGAGGTCTGAGTGGATCAGGATCAAGTAAGTCAGTCAGTCAGTTATCCTTGATTCTTTTACTTACATTGTCGATAGTTACTCTAGCAGCAGTTCAGGGACATACTGGTACAATGGTCGATGAAAGAACCACCAATGCTCAGAATGGTGCCGATTTAATGGTTCAATTTGATACATCTCTTACAGAGCAGGAAGCACGTAATCAAATCATGGAATCAATAGTTTCGATAGATGATAATGACATCACAGAAATATCTTCAATGACTTCTGTGGCTCAAACTATTACTAAAACAAAGGCAGAAGGGACTATGCTGATTACATGGGTTTTATTTGATGGTCATGAAGATACACTGATATGGGATCCACAGGCCATACCTGGTGATGATATTAATGAAATATCTGAAACTTGGAGACTCGGTGGTTACACAGCAGGTAGCGATGCTCGCAACTCTTTAGATAATCCTCCAATAGGAAAATCACTAACATTACAATATACTACATATGAAATTAATCAATTTGGATTACCTGTGGAAACCGGTGTTTCTGAGACTACAGTGAATTATGCAGGCCGTCATCAATGGGTACCTGGGATCTCGTCCATAGAATCAGATTCTGTAATTGTTATTGGTGAAAACACCTACAGAGAACTGGTTGGAAATCAGACAGTTGACTCACATACATCAACAACATGGATGTTTGAACTGTGTGATGAAAGTGAATCTGGATGTTCTAATGCTTTGGAGACATTGAGTGCTGATCTAAAGAGCAATACTGGAGTAGTATCAGCTTCCGATTGGTCTACTGCTCATGAGCAGAATGAGCGTAATGGTGGTCTAATATTTGGTACTCCAGGATTACTCAGTATGATGTTTGTTGTGGCGGCTTTGGCATCAATTTCTTCTGCATTCGTTTTCCTATCTCTAGTTTTAAGTCAGAGGAAAAAAGAGTTGGCGATTCTACAAGCAATAGGAGCTAGCCCGAATCAAGTCATTCGTCTAGTACTCTTTGAGATAATGTCAATACTTCTTATGAGTATGTTATTGGGAGTAACTCTAGGTCTAGCCGTATCAGAATCCTTCAATGGTTTCTTCAGCATATTTGGATTCATATTCCAGTTGTTCCTTGGTCAGAGTGTACCAATAGATAGAAACTTAATTTGGCCATGGGCAGAAATCATATTAGTCAATAGTCTAGTGCTAGTAGCAGTAGTGATTTCGCTTTTATTCACAACAAGAAGAGCGTTAGATTCAGACTTAGCTACTGTCTTGAAGGGAGAGTGATATTATGGACAAAGAAATACTCCGTGCAAATTCACTTTATCATATCTATGAGTCTAATGCGGAGGATGGAAACGTTGTTGCTCTAAGGGGACTAAGTATGGCAATGTTCGAAGGTGAAGCAGTTGCTGTAGTTGGCCCTTCAGGATCTGGGAAATCAACACTTCTGAAGTGCCTTGGCGGGCTAATGAAACCATCAGCAGGATCAGTAGAATTAGGTGGTACTAGAATTACCCGACTAACAGGTAAAAAATTAGTCAAATTAAGACAAGAAACTGTTTCTTTCATCTTCCAAGACTCCAACTTGCTTCCTCATCTAAATGCTATTGACAATGTTGCTCAGCCGTTGATCCATCAAGGTATTCTTGCGAGAACTGCGAGGCCAAAGGCCCAAGCTCTTCTTGATACTCTCGGGATGGGTGAGAGGTCATACGGAATGCCAGAAGAACTTTCTGGAGGTGAGCAACAAAGGGTCGCGATTGCTAGAGCATTAATTACAGAACCAAAACTAATTTTGGCTGATGAACCTACAGGAGCTCTCGATCCAATAACAAGTAGAGAAGTCTTAGAATTATTCAGACAGCTCCACAAGGAAAGTGATGTTTCATTCCTTTTAGTCACTCACAATCGAGAAGTAGCCTCTTTCTGTGAGCGTTCTTTAGAACTTAGAGAAGGGCGATTCATAGCTCAACATGGTACTGATGTTGACATTGGTGATTTGTCTGAATCGAGAGAATTAATCATTGATGATTCTGGGACAGTTACTCTACCACCTGATGTTTTACTTAATGTAGGTGGACCAGGGAGATTTGAGATATCTGATATCAAGAGAGATACCCTTCACTTAGATAGGGTAGAAAATGAGAAGATATCCGTATCTCCTGAAAATGGAAATATGGTGCTTTCATCTTCTTGCCCTGCCTGTTTTTATGATTATGGGGATAGCGAAGAACAACTATGTCCAAATTGTGGCTCAAGCCGACCTATGGTGCGTGAATCATAATATTAGAATACTGGCAGAGAGAAGTTTTGTGGCTTTGCAATTCCCAGATCATCGGGTAAATCTCTAATCTTCTTTGGTAAAGTGACAGGAATCATTTCTTTCCCAATTAGTGCTACTCTACTCTCTCTTCTGTCGGATAATACTTCCCTTCCAACCAATGGTGCTAGATTCCTTGAAAATTGCATAACCTCATCATGAGATGGCATATTTTCGATTGTGTGATTTGATTGTGAATTTCCTACGTAGATGTATCCCTTAGCCTCGATAAAATCCGGATCAGCAATATTATCTAGTCTGGCATAATCCTTCCAATGTCCTAAAGATTCGCCCTTGATTAGCGTATGTCTACAAACTGTTCTTGTATCTAGGCTGGGGAGAAGTTGTAGGGTTTGTTCTAATTTCTCAAAGGCTGACTGATCAAATTTTGGTTTGCATATTCTGTCAAATATTTCTTTATTAGGCGCATCTACGCTAACATATAGTTGAGTTGGCAGTGTATCCAGATTTTCAATTACTTTAGGTAATGAGCCGTTTGTTACAAGAAATGTTGAAACACCATGCTGATGACAGATATCTAAAAATTCACCTAGCCTAGAATATAGAGTCGGTTCACCATTGAGTGAAATCGCAACATGCTTAGGGTCTTGAGCATCTAGCCATTTTTCTCTAGGTACTGTAGGGTGTCCTCCAAAACCTGTAATTAACCTTCTATGAGCCTTTACTGATTGAAGGAACAGCTCATAAGGGTCATCATCAATCTTGTTTAGAGTATCCGAATGTGGCTCTCTCCAGCAGTATGTACATGCTAGATTACAGGTATCTACATTAGGAGCCATTTGCATGCACCCATGACTCTCAATACCATAGAACGTGCCCTTGTAACAGGATCTATCAGCAATCAGGCTCTGTTTAGTCCAGTGACAAACTTTGACTCCTCCATGTTCCCCGACTAGATGATAACTCTGTTTTGCTAGACGAGCAGCAATTCGTGGCTCAATCTTAGTCACAGGGCTTTGCATAGGCATCAACTCGGACATCAAATCCTACAGAGAGGCTGTGTCAGATGAGTCTTCGAATGAAGGTTTAGATTTCAATACTATGTATATCTTAGATTCTAGCGTCGGCGAATGGATTATGACTTAATTCATACACGCATAGCATGATGAGCACATTATTAGAAGCAGATACTTACCTCATAAGGAAAAAATTAATGAAGATTTTAGGTGAAGAATTTCACATCTATCCTGATGATAATCAAGAGGACTTAATTGGATATTCGAAACAAAAAGCATTGAAGTTGAAAGAGGATATTAGAGTATTTTCTGATGACTCTGAGTCTCACGGCATTTTGAAAATTAAGGCACGTGGAGTTCTTGATATATGGTCGCAATCTTATGACTTCACAGATTCAAATACTGGCGAAAATATAGGAGGGATACAGCGTCAGGGAGGTAAATCAATACTTCAGGACTCTTATTCTCTTTATGATTCTAATAATCAAAAATATGGTGAGATTAAAGAAGACAGTATGATGAATGCGCTCATTCGTCGTTTTGTACCATTTGCAAAATTCGCTTTCCCTCAAAAGTTTGCATTATCTTGCCCAGGTCATTCACCAATTCATTTTACACAGAAGATTAATCCGATAATTCAAAAGCTCACGGTAGAAATTCCACCCGGAAATCAGATAGATCGTAGAGTTATATTGGGTGCTGCTATGATAATAATCGCTATCGAAGGAAAGCAAAATTAATTTTTCTTTTGATTTGATGTTGATAATTTCTTATGCCATTATGGAACCATTGAAATAGGAATGGTCTAGGCCATCTTTAATGGCGCAGGATAGCATACCAGAGGCTCTGACCTTTGATGACGTACTTTTGTTACCTGCTGAATCAGCAGTATTGCCTGCTCAAGTGAAGTTAGAAACTAGACTTACATCTACTATTTCTCTGAACATACCAATCTTATCAGCAGCAATGGATACTGTAACCGAATCTCGTATGGCTATTGCTTTAGCCCAAGCGGGCGGCATTGGAGTTATACATCGTAATATGAGTATAGAAGCACAAGCTTCGAAGGTTAATTCAGTAAAGAGATTTGAGTCAGGTTTGGTTCTTAACCCTATTACTATTACTCCAGATACTACTATTGGAGAAATGCGTCAATTAAAAGATAAACATGGTTTTTCTGGATTACCTGTAATTGATGAGGATAATACATTAGTTGGAATTATAACTAATCGCGATATTCGATTTGTAGATGATGATGATCAACTTGTTTCTTCAATGATGACTACTGATCTAGTAACAGTTCCTGAACATGTAGATCCTGAATTTGCCAAGAAATTACTTCATCAACACAGAATTGAGAAATTACTAGTTGTGGATTCTGATGGTAAATGTACAGGAATGATGACTGTCAGAGATATTCAACGTAGTCGAGATAATCCTAATTCATGTAAAGATCAACATGGCCGTTTACGTGTTGCAGCAGCAACAGGTACTGGAGAGAAGGGCATTAAACGAGCCCTTGCATTATTTGAGGCGGGTGCCGATGCAGTTGTTGTAGACACCGCTCATGGTCATTCACATGGTGTCTTACATACCGTTGCCCAGATACGTGAAAAAGCAGGACCAGATGTTCAGATAATTGCAGGAAATGTGGCCACAGGAGCAGCTGCTGAGGCTTTAATCTCAGCAGGGGCTAATTCCATAAAGGTAGGTATAGGACCTGGTTCAATTTGTACAACAAGAATAGTCTCAGGAGTAGGTGTGCCCCAATTAACTGCAGTACAGAGCGTCGTTGCGGTCTGCAAGAAGTTCAACATTCCGGTTATTGCAGATGGTGGAATTAAATTTAGTGGAGATATTGCTAAAGCAATTGCAGCTGGTGCTGATTGTGTTATGGTTGGTAGCGTTCTTGCTGGAACCGATGAAGCTCCTGGTGAAGTAATTCTTTACCAAGGAAGATCATACAAGGTATATCGAGGAATGGGTTCAGTAGGTGCAATGAGTAAAGGTGCCCATGATCGATATTTCCAATCAGAACAGGGAGATACAAGTAAGTATGTTCCAGAAGGAATTGAAGGAAGAGTCCCAGCACGGGGGCCTGTTGAGAATGTCATTCACCAATTAACTGGTGGTTTACGTTCAAGTATGGGTTATACAGGAAATCCAGATATATCTTCAATGAGAGCCAATTGTAATTTTGTTCGTATAACTAACGCAGGATTGTCTGAATCTCATGTCCATGATGTAGAAATCACTCGCGAAGCCCCGAATTATCGAAGGTGAGTAAATGGAAACCTTAGTCCTAGGAGGAGGCTGTTTTTGGTGTGTAGAAGGTGCTTTATTGGGATTAAAAGGTGTCACACAAGTCATTCCAGGATATAGTGGAGGCCATACTGTTAGTCCAACATATGAAGAAGTGTGCAGTAAGAAAAGCGGTCATGCAGAGGTTGTTGAGGTTTCTTTTGATGAGAAGATCATTCCTAGAAGAATATTACTTGAAGTATTCTTCACATGCCATGACCCGACTCAACTTAATCGTCAAGGAAATGACATAGGGCCTCAATATCGCAGTGTTGTTTTTTATAAAAATGAAGACGAAAGAATCGATATTGAAGAAGTAATAGGTTATTTACAACAAAATTTTGTTGATGATATAGTTACTGAGGTCAGCCCTCTAATTAACTTCTTTATTGCAGAAGAAATACATCATAATTATTTCGCAAATAATCCTAATAATCCATACTGTGCAATGGTTGTTAGTCCTAAGATATCAAAGACTAGAGCGAAACATGCCTCGTTATATAAGTAGATAATTCTCAATCTGATAACCTGCTCATCTATGAACGAACCTCGTTATTATATGTTTTATCTTGAGTAATATTCAACTATTGTAGAAAGTGCAATGCTTGTTATGGCGACAGGTGCGACCAGTGAAAATACGCCATCTTATGACAAGGCTTGGACCATACATGCAGCAATAATAGGTTTGAATACTGGTAATATTCTTTTTCAGGGTTTAGAATTAGAAGACTCAAATCCTGATATGGTAGTTGTTGCTGGTCTTACAATATTATGTGCAGCTCTCCCATTCCAAGCTATATTTTTCCTAATAAATTCATATATTCAAGAATTTGATGGTATGCATGAATTAGAATATGCTATGTTAGAAAGATTATTGATAATATGCCAAGTCATATCTTATTCATCACTTATAGGGATAGCAATACTAATGAGTAACACACATCATTATATGGGTCTTGCATTTATTGTTTCTGCAATCTTAGCAATTTTATTCTTAAGAACAGCCTCTAATCAAGCCGATACACTATCAAGAATGACAAGATAGTAGAAAGGTGACATTCATGGTAGATGATGTTTCAGTTAGTATTATGTCGGACGCAATATATTTGCCCACACTCCCCCCTTCATCACCTTGGGATGCATACTTATTGCTTCTTTTAGTACCGTTTTTATTACGACTTTTTCTTGTTGCACCGCCACTTATTGATTTGGTAAATACATATGCACCACCAGGTGGTAGAACCCAACATGTCAGATGGTTTCTTGGAAAAATGGAGAAATTACCTGTTGATGGTTTTTGGAAGATTGTATTGAACGAGATCCTTTCTTTCATTTTACCGGCTTTATTAGCATTAACTGCAAGACTTGCAGTCGATGGAGATATTGGTTGGGAAACTTGGGCCGATACTCCCGATTTCGGTATATTCCTGTTATTACTGGCAGGTTCAATATGGTTGATTGTTGACTTTGGTAAAGTTACTCGCTCAAGAAAAAATATTCAGGCTCTAGCAAAATATAATCTGGCTACTGCAAAAGCTCTTGTTGAGGGCGCGGTAGTTGGTCGGGAGTTCCTTAGAACAATAGATGAATTTACAATACCTCGTCCTTGGAGAGAAGTTATTGATATTTCAGAAGACTTAGATGGTATTCATAAACCTCAGAAAACTAACCTATTACACGATATGGTCACAAGTCTTCTTGATAAAGGAGCCGATATGCTCGAAGAACTTTTAGTTCAAGTCAAAGATCCTGCATCTGGTATGATTGAAAAAATCGATAATCAAATCAAAGATCGTATAACTAAGCAAGTGCAAGCATCTTCTAGGTCACTTATTAGAGACATATTTTTCTCAATAGCACCTATTATTGTATTGATAGGCCTTCAAAGATTCATTGGTTAAAACTCGAACTCTTTTCGAATAACAACTTTTCTTTAGGCGAGGCAACTAGAATCCATCCTATCCCAAGAATAATTTGAATAATTGCCGATAGTGCAATAACTTCTCTTAATTGTAATAATTCATTTTCTAGAATATATCCTGCTGTTATCGCTGATAAACCCATCATGAGAGTAAGTGCGAGAACGTCAGCACCCGCCACTCTACCCATCCACTCATCTCCTGCTCTTTCTTGTGTCAATGTTGTAGATTGAACCCAATTGAAACCACTGGCGGCATGGCCTATGAATATCATAATTAGTAGTAATTTGCTCCATTCCATTTGTGCAATAACCATATAGGATATTCCAGAAGTCCCTACTGCTAGACCTATAAGATATGGTTGCAACTTCTTTTTAGTCATTAATTTTCTTCCTGCTAAGGGACCAAATCCTGAACCAAATCCTCTAGCCATGAATAATATTCCTATTCCTGCTGCAATATCTCCAAAACCTGCTTCTGTTCCTATCAATATTAGGAGAAATATTTGAGCACCACCTCCTGATGACCAGAGAGCTTTTGCTCCTACCAATCTTCGAATCTCTGGTTTTCCAAGGATATATTTCCATCCATCTGTTATTTCTTTAACCACAACTCCTAGAGTTGCTGGTTTACGTTTAGTAGTATCAGGCCCACCATGAGGAAGTGTCATTATAAAAATTGCAGCAATAAGAAAAGTCATTGCATCTATCATTAATGCTGTTGTTATGCCATATTTTGCAATAGTCAGGCCTCCTATCGAGGCACCTATTCCTAGTGCTAGTGACCATCCTCCTGAATTTAGCGCATTGGCAGTCAGTAATTCTTCATCTGTGCATATGTTAGGAAGATATGCGTATTCTGCTGGATCAAATACAGCTCTCGTGGCTACCATTGTAACAGCTAAGAAATATACTGAGACTAGGCCATATTCTAGCAAATTAAATTGTAATACTATAATTAAAACAAAACATGAAGCAAGATCTGAGAAAACCATCAATCCTTTGCGCGAATATCTATCGGCTAACATTCCCGTGAATGGAGTCATTGCGGCTAGAGAAAAACTTCTTGTAGCCAGAACACCGGCAATTGCTAGAGGTGAATTATTACTCGCCTCTCCAGCCAATATGAATAATGCAATAACCGTGAACCAGTCGCCAATTAGTGACATTTCTCCTGCTAAAAAGAGACGACGAAATGAGTGATTATTTCTGAGTATGTCCAGATACCCAATATCGCCCATAACCTCTCGCATAACTTATTCATTATCATACTGCTCCCCAATCATAACTCATAAGACTAAACTGCTCTCGCCAGCATCATGGTTGAAGACCGCCTAGTATGGATTGATCTAGAGATGACTGGATTAGATCCCGATGAAAATACTATTATTGAAATTGCCACCATTGTCACCGAAGCGGATCTTTCTATAGTAGCAGAGGGGCCAAGTTTCGCGATTTCTGTTTCTGAAGAGGACTTAGCGAAAATGGATGAATGGAATGTATCACATCATACTCAAAATGGTCTGATAAAGAGAGTAAGAGATTCTGAAACTAGTATGTCAGATGCCGAAATTGCAACCCTAGAATTTTTACAATTACATTGTCTAGCGGGAGTTCCTCCTCTATGTGGTAATACCATTGGACAAGATAGAAGATTTTTAAGAAGATATATGCCAACACTTCATTCATTTTTCCATTATCGGAGTGTTGATGTAACCAGCATTAAGGAATTGGTTAGAAGATGGTATCCAGAATTACCTAAATGGAAAAATAATTCAGGCCATAGAGCATTAGGTGATATCCGTGGTAGTATCAATGAACTTTCCTATTATCGAGAACATATTTTTACTAAGCAATAGTTCTAAAACTTTAGAGAATGGTGGTCTTTTGCTTTAAGTCATAAGTTAGTTTTTAGACATTATTATCATCCCAATATACATGAAACATAGTATTTCTATATTATTAGCAATTCTTATGGTGTCTACAACTTTATCTGGTTGTGCTTCAAATGATAGTATAACAGAGACCAATAATGACATTGATGAGTTACAAAAGAATCAGGACGAATTAACCACTTTATTAAATGCCTTGATCAATGAAAATATAGAGTTAAGGAATGACCTTAACGCACTCAACAACTCCTCGAATTCAATGATGTTGGAAATAGATGAACTAACAGAACAAAGATTAGAATTACTCTCTCAACTAAGTTCTAGTGACTATAATAATTCTGCACTTTACAACATAATGGTTGATCAGACTCTTGAGTTGGCTGCATTACAATTACTTCTTGAAGAAGAAGGAGAAGCAATAGATAGTTTAGATTCTGCTTTAGACTCTGCCAAAGAATCTCTTCAAGAATTGTCTGATCGGACTATATTGTACCGCCCACTTCCTAACGTTGATTGTCCATCAATAAGTTCAGGTATTACTGTAATCTCAGGTTTTGATGACGGGACAGGTAAAGGAGAACCCGATGATGGCATTCTTCATCTTGATGAGGGGACTCATAGCTTTTCATTTTGTAATACTGTATTTGATAGATTAACAGATAATCTAGTCTTACCTCCTGGAACTTCAGGCCTTACTTGGATAATTGAGTTAGATGAGGTTGTATTGTTTACAGGTAGTAATGGTTCAACAGGCCTTGAATTGTGGGTAAGTGATGGAACTAGAGAAGGAACAAAATTAGTCAAAGACATTCTTCCAGGAGTTTATTCCAGTGGCTTAATTGATCCTGTAAGATTTGGTGATGGTATATTATTTGCAGCAAGTAATGGCATTAATGGAAGCGAATTATGGTTTTCAGATGGGACTGAATCAGGAACTTACATGATTAAAGACATTAATCCAGGTTATGGAAGAGGTCTTTTGTCCTCCGCAGTTAATGGTTACTCTTCACTCATAACAATTTCACGATCAGGTGCTTATTTCAGAGCGACGAACGGTATCAATGGTACTGAATTGTGGTTCACTGATGGTACCGAAGCAGGTACGAATATGGTTTCTGATATTTATCCAGGCTCTTCTGAGAGTATACCCGGTTCTTTGATGACCATCGCAGACATTGTTTACTTCTCAGCAAATAATGGTGCCAATGGTACTGAATTATGGAAAAGCGATGGTACTGAATCTGGTACAATGATGATTCATGATATTAATCCTGGCGAAGCCAGTAGTAGCCCTTCTCAGATGACTGAAGCTGGAGGAATCATATATTTCTCTGCTAATGATGGTATTGTTGGTCAAGAATTATGGAAAACAACTGGACTATCATCTACTACTGTATTAATCAAAGATATTCGTAATGGTTCCTATGGCAGTTATCCTGGTGATTTCATTGAGTTTAATGAGAAGTTGTATTTTACTGCAGGATCATATAGGGATGACTGGGAAGTAAGCACAATTGAGCTCTGGACTAGTTCTGGCGATAATGAAACCACAAATCGTTTAGGGCAAGATCAAGAATGGTTCGGGGACGCTCAAACATTGACTATCTATCAAGATAAATTGTTTATGTCACTGAATACCTTTGTAGCTTCTTGGAGAAATTATGCTTCTTGCATATGGGAAGGTAATGAGGAAGCAGTTTCTAGTGGTTTAGACGATTTATGGTATTGTACCGATCCACTTTTTGATCACTGGAGTGGTGAAAACATATCAGAAATAGAGGATAAATGGAATTATTGCGAATATGATAGTATGAATGGTGAATGGTATTGTACTGATTTTATTGAACAAGATGCTGCTAATGAGTTCTTATATAATCAAGAAAAACATATAGAATTTGACTTTTGGATTAATTTCTTTACTGGTAGTGAACCGGCACTTTCAGATGGTACTTTGAATGGAACTTATTTGATAAAAGAAATTGCACCTTGGACTTATGGTAATCTAGATGATGATGGCGACCCATTTTGGTTTAATTATAATTCAATGAATTACGGTATCTTTAGTTCCGATCCAGAAGTTCTTGATGATGTTGTTTATTTCTTTGCTTGGACTCCAGAAACTCATTTTGAGTTATTTAGAACAGATGGAAGTGCTGATGGCACCATATTGGTCAAAGACTTATATCCTGGATATTTTGAGTCGGAAATGCCAACAAGTTTGACTACATTGGAACATATGGATTCAGTAGTATGGTTTGGAGATGACCCTGAATATGGAGTCCAATTAAGGATTTATTACGAAGGCACGGGAACATATTTCTGAGAAATAATAATTAGATTCACTTGAGACGTTAATATGAGTGAATTTAACACCTCTAATCTCGATCAGTTGAGTAAAAATGTAATTTCTAAAATGAGAAATTTTTATGATATTTCTGGAAACAAGATTTTCAACAATAATGAATTATTGACTTTATCTAAAATACCAATTTCTTATCTCTCTAGGAATTCTATATCTAGACATGGACTTACTACCAATTTAGATAAATCTATGAGAATTAGTAGCGATAACTGTCAGGTTCGTCTAAATTATCATTTATTTCAAGAAGGTTATCTTGATTATGCAGAATTTGTTCTTTTTCATGAGTATATTCATTGTCTAGGTAACTTTTCCCATAACAAGGAGTTTCGTATCTTAGAGGGTATTTGGCCTAACAAAAAAGAAATGAATATTCTTGGTAAGAAATTAACTAAAGAGTTACAAGATTGTAGATCTAATTGGGCTTGGACTTGTTCCAAGTGTGGTTTTATTGTTAAGAAAAGTACTCGAAGATTTAGGAACAATTATTTCCATAAAGAATGTAAAGGTAAGTTACAAAATATTCCCATCATTCATCCCACCATATTGGAACATTAAACCAGTTTTGGTGTTCAAATGGTCTATCTAAAGTTGGCAAGGTAAGTGTCTGATACCCGGCAAATATAGTCATACCTAAAGATGCACATGGAGATGGTAAGTAATCTTCTCCAGTTTCAGTAACCACTAACTGAATTGTATGTCCTTTTGGGATTATTACATCCATTGGGTTGAATTCCATTAGCATTCTATAATTCGTCATTGGAGATGTTGGAAGAGCTTCATATCCTCCATCTCTATATCTGACATCCATGGTTGCGTGCCCTAATCTTAAACCAGTTGTACCATCATACATTGTTATGAACAATTGTCCTCCGTTGCACATATTTGTTCTTGCATCAATATGCAATGTTGGCAACCCTGAGATATGTATATCATTTGTCATTGGTGGACTTGTTATTGTCATTGACTGCTGTGAATTAACAGTTCCTAACATTCCTCCATCCCAATCAGCAATTGCATACTGTATATTCTGAGTATCTTTCGCAGGCCATGTTTCTTCAATATGCCACCTTCCATCATTTCTCTGAACTTGAACATATGATTCTGGTTCATCTCCAATTCCTTTGAGATAATATTCAAACCATGGAAACAACTCTACTGCCCAGTCCATTCTTGTAACATTTGGAAATGCTTCTGCTCCGTATCCTGATTCCAGTCCTTCATGGACAGTTTGTTGGTCGGGATAATTATGCCCCCATTGTCCAGCAATAGTTCTGACATTTATCCCTGCGTCTTTTAGAAGTTGATGAGTCGGAAATGCATGGTATGGATCAACATTCCAGTCTTGTAGCCCCCAAACAATGTATACGCTTCCATTATAGTTGTCAATTACATCTTGCAAGTGATACCTTTCGTCCCAATAGTCATTCCATTCATCTCCTCCAAATCCAGCACCCAACCATGTAGTGAATGGACTAACAGGCCCTATTGCATCATCTGTACAAAGTCTCATATCATCGCTCGATGCATCAGTAGTTGCACCTTCATAGAGCACATCATATAGCATTGCTCTTGCTTCGCTAGAACCATTCCTGTAGAACATTTGCTGAACACCTATCGATCCTGATATGGGGACAATGGTTTTGAGGTGCTCAGAAGGATTCTGTGCTGCTTCCCAATTTGTAGTTCCTGCATATGATTTACCCATTAGACCCACATTCCCATTAGACCATTCTTGTTCACCAAGCCAATGGACTGCTGCTTGTATTCCTATTTGTTCTCCAAGTCCTTTTACATCTTGACAATGGGTTGATTTTCCAGTTCCAAAAGTTGAAATTTGAGCTAGAGCATAACCTTGAGGTACAAATTCTTCTAGTACCCAAAGTCCGACCCCTGCATCTGGCACTGTATTTGGATTCGAATCATCTCCTACGATTCCTTCTCCTCCAAAGTCATAGTATGGATGAACAGTTGCAATAACTGGAACCTTTGTTCCATTTGGAACTTCTGGCATCCATAAAGATACATGCATAAGAGCTGGCTCAGGATATCCTACGTCCTGTTCTGATGCTGGCAAATCAACTTCTACAAAAAATTCTTCTGGACCCGACCAAGAGTACAAATCTTCGACTGGTAATTGACTTCTCCATCCTGTCATATTTAGTTCCATGTTGTATCTTTCATTAACCGGTGTTTCCCACCATTCATATTCTGATTTGCTAAACCCTCCTGGTCCCGCTGCTGACCATATTGTAGAACTAATAATTAAACCGATTATAACAATTGTAGAGATTAGAATACCTAGTTTTTCTTTTTTACCTAAATTATTTAGGAATGGATTATTTAGAATCAAGGATGATCTTTTATCCTCAATAATCTCGGCATCCAAGACCTCGTCCATAACCTCTGGGGTTGTATGATAGCAGATTATCGTAGTGCCCCAGTGTCATGAATCATATCTTGACAGTTTCAATATCTAGAACTAAATGATCCCAATGAGGTGCATATGATTTAATTTTGTTAATTTCTATTTTCTTAACTTTATAGTTCGAACTAATTCTTTCTAACATATACATTGTTTCATTCACTAATTTTTCATGGTTTTCTGCAGGAGCCAGACCATGTATATGCAGAACCCCTCCCTTGTCTTTTAGGCAGTTCAATGCAACATCATAAGATTCCTCTGCTGTCGGCAGGAGGCCTAATATCACTCTATCTGCAGTGTTAGACAATTCTCTACTCGTAATTCTATTGTCACCTTCATATATTGTACACTTTTCTTCCACCTTGTTATTTCTTAAATTAAATTCTAGAGCATTGATTGCATTAATATTCCATTCACAAGAATATACATGTTTGGCCTTACTTTTAACTAAGATAGGTAAGCTATAATATCCAATTCCAGAAAATAAATCTACCACAATCTCATTCTCAGATACAATCTCTCCCATTCTTCTACGTTCGTTAACATTACCAGAAGAAAACATGCATTTAGTTAAGTGATATCCATATTTTATCCCACTTTCTTTTCTTATTACCCAATCATCTTCTCCTACTAACATTTCTAATGTCGATTCTCTTTTTTCTCCAATAATTTCTCCTAGTCTTGCTAATCTTTGAACTTCTAAGCCACAGCATACTTGTAACCAGAAGTCTTTGCAAATGAAAGGGTGCCAATGTTCCCCTACAAAAGCTGAATTTGGTAGTAATGCTACATCTGCAAATTTTTCCCAACGTTTGGGAATATCATTTATTAAAAATTCTATATTTTCTTCATTTGTACAATTCTTTGTAAGATAAGATTTCACAAAATCTCGAAGCCGCAGGTGAGGATGAGACATGCTTATTCATCCCGTCCGAGACGCAGGATGGATTCAGACTTATGGTAGATGACTTCCCCGAATAATCTATGCAACGCCTAGTAGTGTTACTGGTTTTGTTGTTACTTTCTCCAATTTCTTTAGCATCTCCTCCTCCCGGTGAGCCAGAGGTTACAAATGATATTTGTTCCACCTGGAATAGTTCAGATGGGATTTGTGATGATTATCAATCAATTTTAGATGGTTCAACCACTAATGAATGGATTAAATCATCAATCAATGTTAATGTTGATACTGCCGAGACCGTATCATTGACAATATCTACTGCAATACACGAACTTTCACGTTCCGATTTAGATTTAGATGATTTAGATTTAGAAGGTGATAGCGATTTAGATGATGGTATTCCTGCGGACTATATACGAAATTATCTTGATTTTGAGAGAAATGGATTAACTGTTGAAGAAAGGATGATTTCTTTAATTCAGACAAATATGAGGGAATATATTGAAGATAACTTTGAATACACTGATAGTTCACTTTTGAATACTATATCTTCTATTGATTTTTCTTCAGAAAATAATCTAGAATGTACTTATACGAATTCTTTAGATTCTACTGATGAAGTAAATGGAATTCCTAATGATCCATTTAACCCCCCTATTTGTTTTAGAGGCGTATTTGAGTTAGTACTTAATCCAGATAAATTAGGCCTTACAGAAGATACTGGAAATATCAATAGAGTTATAGAAGGTCTACTACTGATGGGAGGCGATATTAGTTCTTCATTTAATGCTAAAGCTCTGGCAGGACATTATGTTGAATTGACAGTATTCCCCCCCTCCTATTCCACTACCTATCAGGTCAATCATCCTGGCGTTCTAATTATCAATAATTATCCCAATCAATCCCCTCAAGGATATGGTTATTTATACTTAGATAATACTAATCCTGATTCTCTTGACAATAGTATTTCAGCAGATCTTGATATGCGTATTAAGAATCGAAATGCAGATTCAGTTCTTACAATACTCGAAGAATATCGACCTTCTCTAACCATTGATATTGTAATTGATGCTAGAGATTCTAGTAATACTGAGATTGAGATTCTCTTATCTATTCATCATCTTGACTCAGATACTCTAAGTAACTGGATTATTGATTTTAATGAAGGTGGTATGAATTTACCTCTTATTACTTCTGATGGGATTAGAATGCTTAATAATGAATTAGAAAAAGACTTAACAGATTTACTTGATGGTATCCCAATTGATGATTTATCATCAGGGTTCTCGAAACTTTTTGGTTCTGAGATTCACTTTACTCCTCCGATTTTTTCGCCATCTAATATGGAAGGAGGGTTAGATTTTCGTCATCGTACCGGCGAAACTTGTGATGAATTGTTAGAAGTTAGATACTGCTTGTATGATGATGACCCATCGGCGATTATGTCGGGTGATTATCCAATATTCCTTCAATCAGATTCTCAACCAGTTCAAGTTCAAGTTTCTGAAATAATTGAGAATATGTTGGGTTCCAGTTTAGGTGATTTATCAACTCTTGATTTTTCTATAATTAATGATGAAGATTTAGCAGCAGCTATGAGTATTATAGAAGTTGAATTTTCCACTAATCCATATTGGCTGCAAGATTTACTACCAGAGGATTTTCCAAATACAGATATTAATCTAGAATTGATTCTTCCAGAATGGATAGAATCAACAATAGGTGAAAATTCAGTTCTTGAAGTCCGTTCTTCTTTTTATGAACATACAACATCTAATAAGATTGGTTTTGAAGGAACTAGAAATTTTGATTGGAATCATCCTATTTGTTTGCATTCGATTCCTTGTGAAGATAATTCAAGTGACTTAATATGTTCTTCTAGCCAGGGTACATGCATTACTTCAAAAGCCGAGATTTTCATCAATAATGTCGCAATTAATGAATTAACAGGTTCTATAAAAATTGATTTCGAGGCGGAATTAACATTGTCTATTCATCGCATCAGAGTTGACTTAGGAGAAGATGAAATTGAATTAAAACCGATACCCTCGGATCTCATACGCAGAGCGATTGCAGTAGGCGATAGAAAACCATCCTACTACGTTTCAGATGAGTATCATGAAGGGGGACTTCTGGGTGGCTCAGAAGTCAAGGCGCCAATAGATTTTGGAAATGGGAACAAAATTAATCTAACAATATCTAATTCTGGAATTAAGGATTTTGTCAATGATCTTAACGACATATATCCTTCAATATTAGATGAGAATAAGATATCTGGTTTCCCTTTAGATATGGGTTTTGGTAAATACGAATTAAATGCCAATCTCGAATCCACTCCCTTTGTGTTTCATTCAGAAATTTATGAAATACCTGATACTCTAACTCCTTCTGATTTGGATCCAATTAATTTTTCTGCATCAATTAAAAATGCAGAAATTAGTATATCTTCTGTTGATAATCAGATTAATTTAGACATCCATCGGTCATACATTAAAACTAGTTTGAATGCTCTAGAATGGCCCTTTGGTGACCCAATAACTAGTGATTTCGGCCTTACATTTTCCAATTCTCAGATGCAGCAGCAGATATTTCCATTAATGGAACATACAGTATTTGGAACTATACGTTCTTCATCTCTGATTATTATCCATATGCCAGATGAATTAAGATTCACATCATTTGAGAGTTCAAATGGATTAGGTGATATTTCTGAGATTAACGGTCGCCAAGTATTGACTTATCTTACTCCTATATGCCCCGACTCTAAAACATGGGATAATTGTAAAGAAAATTCAGATACTGTGACTTATAGTCTTGAATATAGTTGGTCATTTATATTTAAGGAATTGATAACTTATGTAATAATCATCTCTGCTATATCTAGTTTATTTATGGTTCGTTTTTTGAGAAAACGGAAGGAAAAGATAATCCAAAAACTAATACTTGAAGAATTAGAAGACAATAAACTCACTGAAGCAGCAGCTGTGGCCGAATTTGGAGCTATGGATTCTCCAGTATTAATGGTAGAAGAATCGTTTTTCGAAGATGATTAATTTTCGTCAATCAGATTATCTCGGATTGTATCTTTTCTGCCATCTCTTTTCCTATTCCTGGAACCTTCTTTAATTCATCTAATGATGCATATTTAATCTTCTTATAACCTCCAAAATGTACTAATAATGATTGAATTTTCTTAGCCCCTAACCCCTCTATATCTTCTAATGGATTTTTCAATGATGATTTAGCTCGTCTTTTCCTATGATATTTATTTACAAACCTATGTGCTTCATCTCTTGAGTGAATTAGAATCCTTCCTTTCCTATCAAGTATAAGTGGTTCTCTTCCTTTACGATATACTGATTCTTCTTTTTTTGCCAAAGCTGCAATTGGAAATACGTCACTTAATCCCTGTTTCTCTAAGACTCTATGAATTGTATCAAGATGTGTCTTTCCTCCATCGAGTAAGAGTAAGTCGGGCCATTCTTCTTGTTTTTTTGTCCACCTTTCAACAACCTCAGCCATCATCTTTAGGTCATCTAATACATCCGTTTTAACTCGATATGTCCTATATTCATTCTTTGCGGGTCTCCCTTTTCTAAGAACAATTGATGCCCCCACTCTTTCTGAGCCCTGAAGTTGCGCCATATCAAAACAAACAATATGGTCTAATGATTCTAATTGTAATAATTTGGCTCCATCATCTGCTGCCATTTGTTCTAAATTTCCTTTTTTCTTATTTTTATGTCTCACAACCTGGAACTCAGCATTTTGAGTTGCCATTCTTTGTAATTTTGCCAACTCTCCTTTTTTGGGCACTCTTGTATCTACTTTTTTACCTCTTCTATTTTCAATCCATTTTTGCATAACTTTTGTTATTGGGACAGGCAAGAGTATTGTTTTTGGTGGCTTCCTATCTGAATAATGTTCAGACAGAACTAGAGATATAGATTCTGAGATATCCCCTCTATGTATTAATGGATAATTTACTTCTCCTTGAATTCTACCTTCTTTAGCATGTAGTATTACTACTACAGCCACATCATCTCGAGAACCAAAACCTACTGCATCACAATCTTGATAAAATCTAGAATTCATAATTTGCTGTGATATAATTGTCTGTATAGAAGATATTAGATCTCTAGTTTTTGCTGCATTTTCATAATCCAAGTTTTCTGAATATTTCTCCATATCTTTGTTCAATTCTTGAATTAGTTTTCCTGCATTTCCATCCAGAACTTCCTTAGCAGCAGTAACTAATTTTTCATAACCTTCCGGATCTAAGCATGGGCCTCTACAAAGTCCAATATGCATTGCTAGGCAGCCATCTTTTCCTCGACAATCTTCATCTCTTATCCCAAAATATCTTCTAATTAGTTGTATTACTCTCTTTGCAGCTCCTGCATCTGGAAATGGTCCCCATCTAAGATCCTCGTCAGAGGGAAACCTAGTATAGATAATTCTTGGATATTTTTCATTTGTAATACAAATATATGGGAACGACTTATCATCCTTCAACATAGAATTATATCTTGGTTTATTTTTTCTTATTAGTTCTCTTTCAAGAACAAGTGCCTCAGCAGGGTTTTGGGTAACAATAAAATCTATATTTTCAGCTCTTTGCATAAGCTTTGGGATCATTTTCCTATCGGGATTTTTAGAAAAATATGATTTCACTCTTTCTTTGAGATTATTTGCTTTCCCTACATACAATATACGCCCGTCTTTTTGTTTGAAAAGATACACTCCGGGATTAGCTGGAAAGTCCAAATCTTTACTCCCGATTGACATAACTGTATGATGCGGCGTAGGTGAATGCCCATGAACCCTAGACCTGTTCGAGGGTCATGCTCAGTGACGCCGAGAGACGCATTCTTTCCGAACTTTCTCAGTTTTCAGAGAAACTTGAGACAAGTTGGGACGTCCCTCGTGGTCTTTCATTACCTGGGCTAGCAGACTCTCTTGGATTAGTCCGCTCTAGCCTTCACAAGCCTTTAGCGAGACTCGAAGAATCAGGATATGTATTTACTCGTATAGCTCATGTTATAGGCGGGGGCTCTAGAAAAAGAACTGTTGTTCATATATCTTCAATTGGTCGTTCAAAAGTAGAATCTTTTGATATTGAATTTAAGAACAAAATTCGTAAGATACATGGAGAAATACCAATTCTAACTCAAATATTTGGTAGAGATACAAACACTCATGAGTTGTCTGAGAAAATACTTAATTGTCACAAAATATTCTTAACCGGATTACCAGGTATCGGCAAAACTAGTCTTGCCAGAAATGTGGTTGAAGAAGTTCTCAATCAAGGATGGACTGTTAGGTGGGCAACTTGTTATTCTAACACCGACGTTTCTCATATCTCTAAGCAATGGACTGGAGAAAATTCTCCTCGTAATAAGTCCGCCTTTTCTTCTTATGTAAGCAAAAAAAAGACTCTTCTGATTATTGATGAGATACAAGAAATCCATCCTCGTCATATTAATGATATGAGAGAGTTTTTACTAGAACTGGATGATAGTAAATCCTCAATTCTAGTTATTGCTCGTTCTCCAAATCCTTTTTCTTCAATAGAGGGTTATTCTGATTATCGTTTATCTGGTATTTCGGAACAGGATGGCCGCTATCTTCTTCCAGAAGATATTAGTGATCAAAGGGCGTTTGAAATTGTTAATGCATTAGGGGGACACCCTCTTGCTTTACATCTTTGGAATCCTGAGAGTGAATTACCTGCAGAGGTTGCAGCAGTACAACAATTTGTGGAGTCTAATGTAATCAAGAAATTGAGTAAACACGGCATCTCTACATTAGATGAATTAAGCATTAGTCCAATTCCATTAAGTGATAATGAATTATTTGACTCTCAAGGTACCACTGAACTTGATGATTGTGCTATTCTTCGTTGGTCCAATGAGAAATATGAACCTCATCATTTAGTTAGAAATGTTCGTAGATCTCTGTGGTCTGATAAACAGACAAAAGAACTCCATAATATTGCAGCATCTAATTGGGCTATTAGAGATGGCTCAAGGGCTTTATGGATAGAAACCTATCATAGAATTCAGTCAGAGAATTTTACAAAGTCGTGGTTAATTGATAAAATTCCTTTGATATCTCAAAATAATAGTTCTGTTGCAGCATTATTGATTGAAGAAGCTCTGAAATTAGATGATGATCCTATTCTTAGAATGCAGGCAGTAGATTTAGCATTTGAACGTGCTGAATATAATGTCGCCGAGAATCATTTATCTAATATTCAGGAAAGCCCACAGAGTCAATTACTTAATGCACGTTTATTCAGAATTAGAGGTGAAATAGATTCTGCGATTGAGTTAGAAAAAGCCGCTTTATCTAAATTACCCTCTTCTGAAAGAGTCAGATTTCAGATATCTATGTTAGTTAGAAAATATGATGATAGATTACCAGGAAGGCTAAATAAATCACTTGCGAACGAAATTATTGAATCTATTAGAGACATAGATTTCAGAGAGATTTCTGATCGGGATCGCCATACAGCGGAGCTTTCATTAAATTTATTGAAACATGCCATTGCTCTTCAGACTTCAGATTTGAGTCTAGCATCCCAATCTAGATCTGAATTAGAAATTATTCTTTCAGATGATCCTGAAACTCTAAATTTACTAGATTTGCGTGCAAGATTGGCGATATCTAAGACACAGGAATTGCTTGATTCAGCATTACAATCTGTTCGTTTGTTTATTGAAGAATGTTCTGACCCATTAAAGAAAATTGGAATTATTCATGCAGCGCTTGAAGTAACACGTGATCGTTATCCTGATTGGCTAGAACAATCTCATAATGAATTATTCAAGAGTCCATTGAGAGATGATAGAGCAGCATATCGTAGGATTGTTGCTCAATGTTGGTATTGGAGAGGTATATTAAATCCTAATTCTCGACTCTCATATTGGCAAGAGGCCATCCATAGATTTAGGAATGCTGAGTGTAATATTGCTGCAAATGAGTTGTTAGAGGAACTAACTAAGTCAATATAGTTAGATTTCAGCCCCGATTAATGTTCTTGTTTCATTAATTCCTTTTACTGCCCTAATATTTTGTACAATACATTTTGTTAATTCTAATTCATTCTGAGCTTCAACTTTTACAAAAAGATCATGATTACCAAATACTATCCATTGTCCCTTAACACAGTCAATCTTACTTACATCTTCTCGAACTTGGATTTCGTATCCCGGTTCCGTAGTAATTAGAATGAATCCAACAGCCATATTTAAGCCTCCACGGCAATTAATGTTTCAGTTTTCTGTACACCAGGTATGGCTCTCATCTTACCAATCAAAGTATTTGCCATCTGTACTTCATCTTCGAAGTCAACTCTTGCTACAAGGTCATATTCTCCATAAGCAACATGAGTTTCTGTTACGTTATCAATTTCCAGTAGAGCTAGATAAACGCCCAATTCTTTTTGAGGTTGACACTTGAATAGGACAAAGGCAGTACTCATATTCTTTGATTCTCCAATATATTCCGCTATGTATTATGTTTATTATGCCTCCTTTCCTAGTTTTTATCTTCATACTCATTTATCCACCAGTGATATATGTTATTGTATGCCCGTTGTACTATGCCTCCCCGTGACCGTGGTCGTTCTAGGCATGCAATTTTCCTTGTCTCAATTCTTCTTTTCTCCACAGTTTTCTTTGCTCCTGCCAGTTCAGTTGCCGCTTCTTCAAAGACAACTACTATATGGAACGGTACTGTAAATTTAGTAGATGGTTATGTTGTAGAGAGTGGCGATATATTGATTGTAGAAGCAGGAACTACAATCAATCTTGGAGATGACAAAGACATATTAGTTGCAGGAAGGATTACTATTCAGGGCACCTCATCTTCCCCCGTAATCTTGAATTCAATTTTGGGCGATCATGACGGCATTGTGTTTAATTCATCAAGTAATGGTTTAGGCTCTAAAATTGATAATCTGACCATTAGGGATTCGGAATATGGGATAACTATCTATGGCAGTAATCCGATAATTAATAATCTGAGAGTGGAGAATGCAGATTTGGTTGCCGTTGATCTATTTGATTCAGCTTCTCCTAGAATAAATGATATTGTAATTGAAGGTGGTGGGCAAGACATTCCTCTTAATACAAATTGGAGGAAAGGAATTGGAATATCTGTAGGAGCGTCGTCAAGCCCAATTATTGATGGAGCACTAATTAATAATCTTGTCACAAGAGGTCTAAATTATTGGGGAAATTCTGGCGGTATAGTATCCAATCTTGAAATTACTAATATTAGCGGTGCGACCACTTCAATAGCAGCCGGTATTTGGATTGAGGATTCTTTACCATTGATAACAAACTCTAACGTAACACGTTCAGATAATGGAATCTATGTTAGACATATTACTCAGGGATGGAATACAAGGCCTACTTTCAATAATGTAGTAGTGGAAGATAGTCAATATCGTGGTGTAATGGTTGAACAGTATAATCATAGCCAATTTTCAAATTTACCAATGAACGCGATTTTTAATAATTTAATCATAAGAGGTACTGGTGGTAGCAATGCAAAAACCCCTGGGCTTGGAATTGCAGCCCTAGATGTGAACACTAGTGGCATAAGAATTCAAGGAGCCTTAATAGAAAATAATCCAGTTGTAGGTTTTAGAGCATATATGATAGATTCTTCCATGGTCGTCAATAATTTAACATTGTCAAATAATGGTGGTACTGGATTTTCTATTCCTTTTAATGACCGAGCAGGTTTATTCTGGCGATCTTCTAATTGGGGCTTATCGGGGCCACCAACTATCAATAACTTAGTTGTAAGTAACTCATCAGGTCCAGGGGTTCTAATGTGGAAAGGGGGAGTAAGAGGGACTAATTGGGAAATAACGGGGAATGGAAATACTGGCGTAGACTTTCGAGAGTTTCACCCAGAGGTTAATGCTGTAATAAGTACAAATAATACTGGGCATGGTGTATCTGTCCGTGATTCTAGTAATGTTGAATTAGCACACATTATAACTTCTGGTAACGGTCTAGATTCTTTATCTTCGAGTTTCGGTTCAGGATTTTATTTTGACGAATCTAATGATGTTATGAGCAGTGGTAAGAATGTATCTTGCTACATGTGTACTACTTCCAATGACGCTTATGGAGTAACCGTAAAAGACAGTATTGATTTACAATTTCATAACCTACAAATTATTGACCCGATTCATCTTCCAGCATTAGATATAGACAACTCCGGCCTTTCTCAAGAGGGAAGTCTTATTCTGGATAATATCAATGTCTCAACATCAGTAGAGTATAATGAATTTGGTGATTATGAAGGAAACGATTTTGATATTCGATTCAATGAAGTAGATGCAGAAATTTATGACTTAGAATATTTTGGTTCTGCATGTGGTTTTCATTGGAAAGCGAATGGTGCTAACCCTTCTTATCTGAATAATAGCCAATTCTTTGGCAGTGCTGAATGCGGAATCCTTGATTTGGTTGATCATTCAGAATTGATTGTAAGTGATTCTAATTTTGAATTATCTTTTCCCTCTATCAGTCTTGATAATAGTTTTGTTAACATGACAAATAGTACACTTACATATCAGAGTATCAATATGAAATCCAGTAGCCATCTTCGCTGGATTTCTCCATCAGATGCAAGCTATGATTTGGAAAATTTAACGTTTGAATCAGACGATAATATTGTTGATAAGATGTGGTTTGTAGAAACTCATGTAGTTAATCAATATCTTAATCATATTCCTTTTTCCTCAATCAATCTAACTTTTGACCAGTTTGAATCAGAATATATTGGAGTACTCCCTTACGAAGGAATCGAAGAACTTGGCCCCTTCATAGGGGAAAGGTGGACTCCAGTAAACGATTGGTCTACTGTAAATAATGTTTACACCGGTTGTGATTATGATTCTGTACATAATGATACTCAATCTTTTGAGTTAATATCCGATATTTCTGTTACTTGTATATTGGAGATTTCTAATCAACCACCTATAATTGTCTGGACTCTACCTAATCCGGATGAAGTCTTTGCAAGTGGTTCAGAAGTTATTCTTGACGCTAGCTCCTCATGGGATTTAGATAACGAATTAATGACATACACTTGGTCAAGTAATATTGATGGAGATATCACGACATCTTGTGAATTTAATGATAATAACTCTATTGTAATTGCAAACAATTTAATTCAATGTATTTCTGATGGAATCCATCAAATAACTCTTGAAGTGTGTGATTCTTCAAGCAACTGTGCTTCTGAACAAAGAACTATTGAATTAGCCAATAATCCTCCACTTCTTACTGTAGATACTACTCCTGATATATCCGCTTGGGGTACATTATATCTCGGTAAAACAGCATTTGTTAATATCGACTTAACCGGTACAACAGATCCTGAAAATGATGAATTGACTTGTTGGGTTGAGACATCTTATGAAGAAGTAGAAATTTTTCTTCCCTCTTGTCCTTCTCAGATCAACTTAACATTCCCCTCAGCTCCAAACCAATTTACAGTCACAGTTTATGCTACTGATGGTATTCATACACCTGTAACTTGGACATTTAATGTAGAACTATTCAATGAGTTACCAATCGCCTCATTTGATGTAATAAGGACGGGTATGAAGTCACAAGATATCTTGCTTATCAATGGTAATAATACTGTTGATCCTGAGGGCGACGAGATTAAATTTGAATACTGGAGTGATATTGATGGCCTCATATATTCGGGTGTAACTCCAGATAACTCTCTAGAATGGTCTGGTACACTTTCTAAAGGTAATCATAAGATAACTATGTATGCTAGTGATGATCTTCCGAATCATGCTGGTCATTGGACCAATTCTGAACTGAACATAGCAGTTGAAAATTCTCCTCCTGTGGCTTTAATCTCCTCTCCCAGTGACGAATATTCTACTAATTCAGGAGAATTAATCTCTTTTGATGCGACTGGTTCCGGCGATTGGGACATCGCTTGTTCCGATTTAGATAATAGTACAGGATTAATTTGTAATCATTTTACAGATTCTAGCAAAGATCTAGTAAGTGTCTTGTGGGAAAGTGATTTGCTTTCTGAGCCAATAGGAAGTGAGTGGAAATTTAGGGCTAGATTACCCGAAGGAAATCATGTCATTACTCTTTATGTTGATGATGGTGATGGTGGAAGTGATATGTTCTCAACTACAGTTTTTGTTGAGCAATCTGCTCCTGTCTTAGTCCTTACATCACCTGAAGAAAATATTGATGTTTACTCTAACTTACCCGTTCTTTTTGATTTCCGAGATTCTTTTGATCCCGATGGTGATGAATTTACTGTTTCTCTGTTTTCAGATATTATTATTGAACCAATATTAGAGAATAAGACTATTGAATATTGGTATAATGATTATATTCCTGCAGGAACACATAATTTATCGTTTGTATTAACAGATTCAACAGGTAGAGTTTCTACTTATTCTCAACAATTGTTTGTTCATGAAACGGGGCCAATCGCTGGAATCAGGGATTTCTCTGATGGCCAGTACATTCCTCCCGGCAGAGAAATAATACTCAATGCCTCAACATCTTTTGATTATGATAATGATATAATTCTCTATAGTTGGAGCCTAGGTGATGGTACTGAAATTGGAGATAAGGAAGAAATTTCCGTATACTTCTCTCCAGGGCCTGTCAGGATTAATCTCTTGGTCAAAGATTCAAGAGGAGCATCCGATATCATCTCCATCAATTTAACCATAGGCTCAAGTTCACCTATTCTTCATGAATTATCAGTCAATCCCGCCAAGTTAGAATATGGTGAATTAAATAATATTTTTATCACTGTAAGGTTAGATGATTTAGATGGCACACTGAATTGTTATTTTGTAAGTTTAAGTCTGGTGAAATAGAGAGAGAATTTGAACTAAGAGATGATGGTTTTGAGGGTGATGAAACTGCAGGAGATAATATATGGACATTAGAAACAACCCTTCTTATTGATGATGGTAGTACTGCTAAAGTAGAGGTATGGGCTATAGACGGAGAAGTAGTAAGCCCTATTCTTTTCGAATTATTACCTATTAAATCTGAAGAGGATAGTAATCTAGTATCGTGGTTATTATCGGGAGGTCTCCCTTTATTCGTACTTTCAATCTTTATTTTATCCATATTTGGTATATTTTATACCTCTTCTCGCCGTAAAGAATTAGCTAAAGATCTTGAGATGATAGAATCATGGTCTACATTTGACCCTAGAGAATTGGACGATGAGTTCAACGAATGATTTATTCTGAATCAGGTCCCCAGGGTGTTTTTTGTTGAGTCAATCCTAGTCTATGAGTAAATAAGAATCTTAGATTAAGCAGTCCATCTCCCCATGTATTAATTTCGGCCTCACCAACACGTGGACGATAAGGCACACTAACTTCAGCAGTTTTCTTTTTCCCTAAGTATCTACGTGCCCTAATCTTGAATTCTTGTGATAAAGGCATACCATCATGTTTTGGGCGTACTCTTTCATCTTCAAATATCGATTTTCGGAATACCCACATTCCACTCTGGGAATCATGAATTCCATACCAATAAAGAATTGAAGCAGTTTTAGATAACACCCAATTCCCGAATCCATGTAGTCCAGGCATTGATCCTTCTTCAGCTCGCTTTAATCTATCACATGATATCCATTGTAAATCTTCATCAATCAGTTTTTTTACTAATGCTGGAACTTCCTCTCCGGGATATGTGCAATCTGCATCCATTGTTACTATAATATCGCCTGGTGCCATTGCAAAACCCGTTTTATACGCTCTTCCATATCCTTTACGAGATTCAAGATAAACATTAGCCCCCTCTTCAGTAGCCAATTCTCTTGTTCTATCTGTTGAGTTTCCATCTATTATTAGGAAGTCTAGTTTATCGCACCATTCTCCTTTTGGTATTGATCTGATAGTTTCAACTATTGCTTCCTCTTCATTTCTCGTAGGTATAACTACGGTGACGTGTATTGGCATCGTCTCTGTCATATTTCTCGTTTGGGCGACCATTGTTCCCTCTTTGAATCAAACTGATTCGTGTCCTGTGTCCAATCGCTTGAAAACAGGTTAACTAAACGCAGGCATGATAACGTATGCACATCGCAATGCTGTCTGCCGAATATCCGCCGCGTTGGGGAGGTATGGGTTCAACGGTTTTCCACCTCTCATCGGCTTTAGCCTCAAGGGGACACAAAGTTACGGTGATTACTCGAAATGGGGGCGGTAATGATGTGCCATTTATTGATGGTATTGAGGTAATTTCAGTTGGATGGTTAAAATTACCTATGGAATTCACCCGTTCATATGGTCGTTCTGCTCTTCGCGCTCTTAAGAAATTGCACCAATCAAAGCCTATTGATGTTGTCCATCTCCATTGTCCTATGATCTCATGGAATAAAAAACAGTTTGAAGATTGTAAAAGTAATATCGCTCCAATTGTCTCATCTCTCCATGGTTCTTGGCTCGGTGAAAAAGATGGATTAGTCACAGCTGCTCAGAAGAAAGAGTCAGCAGTCTGGGCAAATCCTAATGATTTGGCAATATTGTTGTCTGCAAAACATTATGCAAATTTTGAGAATGCCGCTATCATTCATTCTGATGTATGTGTTGCTAATTCTAATGCTACAAAGCAGGACTTCTTATCGCGTTATTCTACTCCTGAAAATTGGGATTGTGAAGTAATTCATTGGGGAGTTGATACTGAGATGTTTACCCCCTCAGAATCAGTTGATACTAAACTCAGAGAACGTTTTGGATGTAATGATGAAGGAGTGTTAATACTTGCAGTGGGGCGTTTAGCAGCCAGAAAAGGCTATGGCTCCTTGTTACAGGCCTTCGCAATAGTTAATTCAAAGATTCCCCAATCACGACTAGTGATTGTAGGCAGGGGTCATTTGCGAGGACGATTACTAAAACAAGCAAAGAAATTGGGCATATCGTCATCTGTTTATATCGAATCTAGTATGTCATTTCTTGAATTAGCGTCATTATTTAGGAATGTTGATTTAACCGTTTATCCATCTTATTATGAAGGGCAAGGACTAATTCCTCTTGAATCGATGTCTTCTGGGACTCCTGTTGTTACGGTCGATCATGGCCCATTACCAGAAATGGTTGATTCAACTGTTGGTGCACTATTTATTATGGGTGATGTTAATTCCATGGCTTCCGTAATACTTGAAGAAATTAAAAACAAAGAAAATCTCAAGAGAAAAGGCATAGAGGGTCGTAAAAGAGTCACTGAGCGGTTCACATACGAGATTGACGCTGATAATTTCATTAAAATATATAATAGAATTTAGCCTTAGGATGGGAAACCCTTCATCAATCACAACTCTTCGCAGGGTTAGGGGCGCACATGGCATCAGAAGGTTCATTCAAGGGTATTCCAGTAAGTACGATATCAGATATCTTAGTGATATTGTTTATTTCTATTCTCGCGATAATACATTTGAAAGTAGTAATTCAGCCACTTGTTGTAGCCACTTTGCTATTTTTGTTAATCAGGCCACCAGCTAATTGGCTCGAACAAAGGTTTGGCCACCCTATTCTTGCATATGGAGGCTTACTAACTATTGTAGGTGCAGTCATATTTCTTGCTTCACAGGTCTTATATTCTAATCTTACAGAGTTCACAGAAGCTTCTACACAACAGCAAATCACAGATGCATTCTCTGAAAAAATGTCTCGTCTTGAAGATACAACGATTCTTGGTCAGAAGATTGATACTTCAGGTCTCGAAGAATTAATCAGTATTGATGTTATTACTAATTTCGCAACCGATTTCGTGGGTTCTATTGCTGGATTTACTGCAAGTGCAGTTACCATTTTTATATTTCTTCTATTCATTATACTTGAAGCCGAAACTCTTCCCAATCGTGTTAAAGCAGCATATCCTGAAGAGGTTGAACGTTTCAGGAAAATAGCATCTAATTCTGGCGCAGGAATCAACACATACGTGATTACAAGAGCTACAGTTGCTCTTGGCCAAGCAATAATTGCTGCTATCATTCTGAAGTATTTAGCAATCCCTGGTTGGTTCCTTTGGGCATCAATTACCTTTTTCCTTGATTTTATACCCTATATAGGGGCTTTAATTTCAATGATACCTCCTGGAATTCTAGCTTTGATACTATTAGAGCCTACAACTGCTTTGATCATGATAGGCCTTTTAATTGCTAATCAGCAAGCTTGGGGGGCATTTGTTGAACCTCAGTTATCAGGGCAAAGACTTGACATGTCTCCAATAGTATTGCTAATTCTTGTGTCTTTTTGGGGATGGGCGTGGGGGATAATGGGCGCCGTACTTGGTGTACCTCTTGCCGTAATCATGAAAATAGCATTAGAGAGTGATCCTCGTACAAGGCCGATAGCCCTGCTTCTTTCTCAGAACCCAAAACCCTATGTTGAAGACGAATAAATTTAATCTTCAATTATTAGGACTATTACTCCATCACTTTTAATTTTCAGGATTTCACCATTTCCTATGTTATGAAGCCCCTGAGTCGACATCTTTAGGGCTTCATCTTCCAATTCCCATTTTGCTCCCTTTATGCTAACTTTTTCACAAACAGTTAGTGCAAAAACTGAGAATATCCTTCCTTCACTAATATGTATACTAAACTCACCATTTTCTGGTGTGATTCTGTATGTTATTGCATTTTTATGGTGTAGCCTTATTTTCATTTTCAAAGAAGATTCTGCTAATGACCCCCAGACGCCTAATATGTGTCCAGGAGAACCACCATCTATCCCTAAGATATCAAATTCTAGGTAACCTCTTTTTTCTAATTCTTGGATTGTTTTAGTCAAATCACTATAATATTCATCTGGTAGTTCAGTCATTTCTAATTCTGAACCACTTTTCTCAATTGAATCTAAATCGCCTAAAACCTCTTCAACAAAGAAACCACAAGAAATCGCCTTATTTGCTCCACCATCTACCCCAAAAAGAGGAGATATTTTTCCTAATGAATTAATTTTCTCTTCACTAGGTGTTTCGCCATTACACCAAAGAAAAGCTCTCAATATTTTCACTTCCTTCGAGCGATTATTTTTCCATCTTTAACCAAATCAATATCTTGTAATTCTATTGTCGGTTTCAAGATTATTCCCCTCATTTGTAAACCAATATTATTCTTACCTCCATAAGCAGAATTATCTCCTAATACGAAATGTGCTGCTCCACGAACTACTTGGTCTTCCAATAAATTACCAACAATCTTTGCTCTTGAATTCATTCCAAAACCAAATTCAGCCACAGTTTTTACCAATGCAGCTTTTGCTTTGTTAAGTGGCTTACTTATTTCGTCGAAGACTAAATTTATACTATCGGAGATTTCTCCTTCCGACATACTAACAATTATTCCTTTTTCGACTTCCATAATTATAGGTTCTTGCAATATATTTCCTTCCCAGGATCCATCAATTACAATTTTTCCATTCATCGATTCTTCCTTTGGGAACACGAAAACACGGCCAGAAGGAAGATTCATGACTTGACCTGGTCTGTTACAGATTCCATTGTCATCAGTTCTCCATTTTGCTCCAATACTGAATGTAATATTGGTGCCTCCTGGTGACGTAACTTTGACATCTCTTTTCCTTCTAAAAATTGAATTCAAGCCAGAGATTTCTTTCTGGAGAGCATTGTAGTCAGCAGTCATTCCACCACTGGAAAACATATTTTTATCAACGCCTGGCATTGAAATAATCCTTGTTCTTCCAGTTTTAGAAGCGTTTATTCTAGCCTTTGTGTGTGTTAATGAACTCTTTGTAGCGAGGATAACAACATCTTGCTTCCTCATTAATTCTGCGACGTATTCCGGCGGTTCACTTCCTTTCTTATGAGATGTAGGCATCATCATCATCAGAGTTCTATCTGTTACTTCTGCAGATGCCTCGTACAATGCTCTACCTATTTCTGAACTTTCAGGATCGGTGACAATTAGTACTGGTTCAAAAGGCCGAATTTGTAGACATGTCCTTATTACAGAACGTGCCGAAGTTAACATAGATTCAACATCATCTTCTGATTTCTCAGCGTTTTCACTTAACCCCCCACTCATGCTTTTCATCCTTACACAAGAGGCTCACTTCTTCAACACGACGATTCCAATGTCAAAACAATTAACCAAGTTTATGATATACAATACCTTCTTCGCGTATATGTGAGAGAGGTTTTAGCAGTTCGTCTTTTTACTCTTTTTACATTAACTTGTTTAGTTTCTGGAAGTATAATGTATTATAATTCAAACAATTCTGATTTGAGTTTAGATTCGCAGCAAAGAGATAACTTGGATACCGCCTTTTTAGCCGCAGAAGAAGAAGATGCTTCAACCAATACACCTGAGCAATCAACTGAGAAACAACCAAAAAATACACCCACTGATCTTATTTTTCTAGGGACTGGAGGCATTTCTTCACTTATTTTAGCTTCATTGTTTTCAGAAGTGTTTAGAATTACCGTATTAATTTCTTTAGTAACTCCTTTGATATCTAGAAGTAAAAATAGTCATGACCTCTTAACTAGAGGGCGTTTACTAGGATATCTTGAAGCCAATGCAGGGATTCATTTTTCTGCGTTAAGAGATGCTTTGAGTTTGGCTAATGGTGTAACTGCCTACCATTTACAAGTATTGGAAAGGAATGGAAAAATTATTTCTTGGAAAGATGGGAAACTTAGAAGATATGCAATTTCTCAAATTTCGCAATCTAAATTAGAAAAAATACGCAATCCTATAATGGGCACCAGATTAGCAATACTTGAAGTTCTGTCAAGTTCTGGAAAAATAGGAATATCTAGTTCTGAAATTAGTAAGAAATTGTCAATATCTCGTCAATTGATGAGTTATCATATTTCTGAACTAAAGAATTCAAAATACATAGACTCTGCTTTAGAAAGAAAAAGACCTAAATGGAAACTTACTGACTTGGGTATTGAAGTATTAAATTCTTCCAATTCGCTTTAAAATTTCCAATATATGGTCAAATGTCCATTTTTTCTATCGTTTTCAAGTAATTAATTGATGCAACAATGACTCAAAAGTGCATTTATATTAAGTGTAGTGCCAGTCAGTAATTGTTTGATGGATCAGGAATTGGACATACAAATTGCCGCGCTAATTTTCTTAGCAGGCACTCAAAGCCTCGGCTCCGATTATTCAGACGAAGCCGTTGAAACATCGACTGCCATGACAGATGATGAATCTGAGGAGGATAATCCGGCAACGGTAAGCGGTATTCCTAGTTTTTCAAATATTAATTCTTCTTTCCTTGATTAATTGTCAAGTCAATATACCAACTTATTCATAACCATCTGAGGTTAGGGCTGTTTATGAAACACAAAGAGTTAACTGCCACATTTGTATTATTCCTCCTGCTTTCTTCAGGTTGTTTAGGAATTATAGATGACATAAATAGCGAAGTTGATGATACTATATTTTTCTTCGATGAAGAATACCCTCAACTAAATCTATCAGAACGTATCTTTGGTTCTCCTGAATTAGTCAATTATCAACAATGTAGTGATTTGTTAGAAGATCTTAAACAATCAGTGCATGAAGAAATGTTAGTTAACCTAGATCAACAATCGTATTATCATTGGTCACCCAATTATTTCTTTAGATTTGATGATGTTGCACTTGCAGAAGGTGTTGGTGATGGCGCCTTGATGTCTCCTACCGATTCGAGTAGTGAGGAAGATAGAACCGGTGAGTATTCTGAGACAAATAATCAAGAATCTGGTGTTGATGAAGCTGACTTCATTAAGACCGATGGCCACTATATCTACATGATTAATGGTAATAAATTCCTTATCATGGGAGTGCCAGAGTTTGGAGAATTGACTTTGTTATCCAACACTACGATGATTGGGCAGCCTATGCAAATGATGCTTGAAGACGACAGAGTTGTAATTACTTCTAGTATTAATTACTGGAATCTTCCCTACGACCATCCTCTACTTGATTTGATGGGGCATGAAGAAAGTTATACTTATACAGATTCTCAAGGGATTCAATATACCAATACTTATACTAGATATGAAAGTCTAGTTATGTATACTATTGTTGATATTAGCAATAAGCTGAATCCTACAATTGAGAAAGAGTTGTTCATTGAAGGTAATTATCACACTGCAAGACTTGTTGACGGCACTATTCGTTCAGTAACTCATTTGTACACTTATTTTCAGGGAATACAAACATGGATAAGTCTTCCTGATAATTATTATCAGATCGAGGACAAATCCGAAAGAATGAATATATGGAATCAGTCTTTAATTGATACCCTTAATTCCAATGAGTTAGTAATTCAGTCATTGACTTTGGAAGATTTTGTGCCACAAATGTATGAGCTTAAAACAGATGGTACGTATGTTAGTAGTCGAATTTACTCTGATGATTGTAGTGAATTTTCAGCCAGCCCCGAAAGTACTGTCCGTGGTTTAACTACTATAATGACAATGAAAATGCTTGAAGAAGAAGTTGAATTTGAGCTTGATCATATAACTTCTCGATGGGCTCATGTTTATTCTTCAGGAAATACTCTATTATTGGCAGAACCAACTGCTGACTGGTGGTGGTTTTGGAGAAATAACGATTTCGAGGATTCAACTAATATTCATGCTTTTGACATATCTGATAGTAATTCTACATCTTATCTTGGTTCAGGGCGTGTTTCAGGAACTGTCCAAGATCAATTTTCAATGAGTGAATTTCAAGGTTCTATAAGAATTGCTTCAACGTCTGATACTTGGGGGCGTTGGTGGTTAGAGGGGGAGCTAGATGACAATGATGAGCCTATATTTACCGGGCCAACAAACCAAGTCACAATTCTACAATATGAGGGCGTAAATTGTGTAATATCTCCCTGTAATTTATTGGTTGAGGTAGGAATTATTGAGAATATCGCACCTAATGAAACAATATGGAGTGCACGATTTGTTGGTACACGAGGATATCTTGTAACCTTTGAGAATGTAGATCCTCTTTGGGTTCTTGACCTATCAAACCCACTAAACCCTCATATTCTTGGTGAGTTAGAGATACCAGGAGTATCAACTTATATTCATCCAGTAGATGATGAACATTTACTTACTATTGGTATAGGCCCTGGTGAAGATGGATTAGGTCTTGATTGGTCAACAACTCAAGTCTCGTTATTTGATGTCAGTGATCCTTTCAATCCTTTACTTTCTGATGTTCAAGTGCTTTCACCAGGATATGTTGATGAAAATTGTGAAGATATCAGGTCTTGTGGTTGGACTTGGTCTTGGTCGGAAGCTAGTTATGAGCACAAAGCTTTCACTTATTGGGGTCCTGAAGAAATGTTAGCAGTCCCTCTTTCTACTTATAGGTCGACATATGAAACTAATGAGAATGGTATTACTTCTTATAATTACGAGTTTGTTTCTACTCTTAAGATGATTAATGTAGATATTGAGAATGAATCATTAAGTTTACATGGTTCTGCCAATCATTCTAATTTTTATAATTCAGATAATGGCGATTATTATTTTTACGACTCTAATATACGTCGCTCAATCTTCATGGGCGAATTTATTTATTCATTTTCTGCATTAGGCGCTGCTGTTCATAAGATTGATGACATGTCAGTTCAAGTGGAATTAGATTTACCCGGTCACCAAAATACATATTATGAGGAAGAGGTTGAAGTTAGTGATAGTGAAGATTAATTATTCAAAAATCAAAGGTCTACCAGAACTGCCTGGTGATGCCATTATGTTTCCTCTAAGAACCCCTCCTTTTGTACGAGAATGTACAATCTTACCATCCACAATCGTGTATATCGGCCACCCTGTCAAAGAACGCCCTGCATAAGGGGTCCATCCTACTCTAGTCCATGTATCAGAATCTTGGATTGTTCTATGATTCTCTAGATCTACTAAGGTTAAGTCGCCGTCGAATCCTTCTATCAGTGATCCTTTATTCTTCATTCCATATACCTTTGCTGGACCTGCACACATCCATCGAACAACATCAGATACTGAGCATCTTCCCTCCTTTGCATGTGTTAGCATTAGGGGAAGAGAGGTTTCAACTCCTGGCATTCCTGCAGGTGCTCTGGGAAATCCAACAGATTTTGCTTCTAGGGTGTGTGGTGCATGGTCGGTGACGATACAATCAATTGTTCCATCTTTGAGGCGACTCCACAATTTTTCTTTATCTTCTGAATAACGAATTGGTGGATTCATTAGAGCCCGAGTTCCTAGTTTTTCTACATCCTCCTGATCAAAAGTTAGGTGTTGGGTGCAAACTTCTGTAGTAATCAGTTCTCCTTTATTCAAAGCTAACCAATCAGCCTCTTCACCACTCGTCAAATGAACAATATGTAAACGATGATCATGATCTTTTGCTAAGGCAGAAGCTCTTTTTGTGGCTAAAAGCGCGCATTCAATGTCTCTGCACTCAGCATGAGCGGCAATATCTGTACGATGTTTAAATTTAGGAATTCTTGCTTGCAATCGTTCTTCATCTTCTGCATGAGTTGCAATAATCCCTCCAGTATTAGCAAAAATTTCTTCTAAGTGTTTTTGTTCATGAACAAGCAAATCTCCTGTGCTACTGCCCATAAATATCTTAATTCCGCAGACTCCATCCATTCCTTCCACACTTTGTAGGTCAGATACGTTGTTTTTTGTAGCTCCAATGAAGAATCCATGATGCGTAACAGCTTTCTTTGCTGCCAATGCCATTTTTGCTTCAAGTGCTAAACGATTTGTTGCATTAGGTGATGTATTAGGCATATCTAAAAATGAAGTTATACCACCTGCAGCAGCAGCTCTACTCCCACTCTCTAAATCTTCTTTTTCGGGATTTCCAGGATCTCTGAAGTGAACGTGTGGATCAATTGCACCTGGTAACAAGTGTAAACCAGTACCGTCTATGACTGGTTCTCCAATTTCTGGTTGTAAACCACCTAGAGGCGCTATAGTTTTGATTAAACCGTTCATAACCCGCAGGTCACCTTCAATAATCCTGTCAGGAAGAACCATCATCGCATTTTGTACTAGTAATCTGTCGTTCATAGTACCCTCCATATTCTCGGGTTAACTGGCACCCCATGACTGTTATCATATGTTAATGTGCAAAAATCTTTCTAGACGTCTTCAAATAAGTAAGGCCTCAGCGACCTCTATCGAGTTGGAGTAGTCAGGTTATCTCGTCGGGCTCATAACCCGGAGACCGGTGGTTCAAATCCACCACTCGATACCAAAATTAAATAAAAACTGAAAGTGAAAAAAGAGGCAACTAAGCGCCTAAATCTTATTTTTTCACTTTTAATTATAACAAGGGGTCTTTCTTTTGTTCATATACTTTCTAGTATCCCGCAGTATCATAAAAAGGTGATTAGATGACAAAGAAAACTGCAAGTGAGAACATAGATGAAGAGGAAATAATAATTGATATTGATGAGCCAGAAATGACTATCGAAGATCTTCCAGGAGTGGGGCCAGCAACTGCTGAGAAACTTAGAGAAGCTGGATTTGAAGAATTGCTCGCTATAGCGGTCATGAGTCCTATGGAATTAGCAGAACAGGCTGAATTAGGCGAAGCAGTATCTTCTAAGATTATTCAGGCAGCAAAGAAATTAGCTAATATTGGTGGCTTCATTAGTGGTAATGCGTTACTTGATAGACGTAAAACTGTCCAAAAACTAACTTCTGGCACAGCATCTATAGATGAATTATTAGGAGGTGGTTTTGAAACTCAATCAATTTGTGAGGTATTTGGAGAATTTGGAAGTGGAAAAACCCAGATAGGGCATCAGTTAGCTGTTAATACAATACTCCCAATTTCTCAGGGAGGATTAAATGGTGAAGTTTTTTATATTGATACTGAAGATACATTTAGACCTGAGAGAATAGCACAGATGGCAGAAGCAGTAGGTATGGATCCTCAAGATGCTTTAGATAGAATCCACGTAGCCAGGGCATACAATTCAGCCCATCAAATGTTGTTAGTAGATGAAATCAAAAGGATGTCTAAATCTATAGATGTTAAATTGGTTATTGTTGACTCTTTAACAAGTCATTTCCGTGCTGAATATGTCGGCCGAGGAATGTTAGCATCCCGTCAACAAAAATTAAATCGTCATTTGAAAGAATTAAAACAACTTTCTGATGTACAAAATGCTTTGATATTAGTGACCAACCAAGTCATGTCAAATCCAGCAGCTTTGTGGGGCGATCCTACTAAAGCAATAGGTGGCCATATTGTAGGTCATGCGAGTACATTCCGCCTTTATCTAAGGAAATCGAAGGGAGGTAGGCGAATTGCTCGTCTTATCGATAGCCCTAATCTCCCCGAAGGTGAAGCGGTCTTTACCGTGACAGCTGAGGGCCTGACAGATTAATCTTTCAGGCTCCAGCTCGTCCGACTATCTTTTGATTTCAGACATTGCGATTTCAACTTCATTGATTAATGAGTGAAGATGTTCCTCATCAAACCCCAATCGCAATTCAGCCGCTGCAAATAAATCTGGTAATGTTCTAGTATTCCCTAGTTTCATAGCATTAGCATAATTTTTGAGCGCCTTTTCTCGGTCTTTCCTATGTGTTTGCCATAGTTGCAATGCTCCTAGCTGTGCAATACCATATTCAACATAGTAAAATGGTACTCCAAATAAATGTCCTTGTTGTTGCCAAGAAAGTTCTCTAAAATCTTCATAATCGCTCCAATCCATTAATGATCCAAATCTCTCTCTTAGAGAAATCCATTCTTTCTTTCTTTCATCTCTAGTATGTGTTGGATTAGCATATATCCAATGTTGGAATGCATCTATTGTAGCAATCCAAGGCAGTAGGAATAGAATTCCCTCTAGATGAGTTATTCTTGCTCTGTCTGCATCATCTTCTTGGTCATAAAAGATATCCCATCCTGGTTGCGTTAGTAACTCCATTGACATTGCTGCAACTTCTGCAAATTCAATAGGATAGTCTCTTTCTTCAATTAAATCTAGATGTCCACAATAAAGTGAGTGGAATGCATGACCAGATTCATGAATCATAGTTTCTAAATCTCCCTGCAAACCAGCAGCATTCATGAATATGAATGGGATTCTGCTTTTTTCTAGATAATATTGGTAACCTCCTGGAGCCTTACCTTTTCTTGTTTCCAGATCTAAAGTATCCATTTCTACTAATTTGTCAAATTTATTTCCTAAATTCTCAGACATATCGTGAAATAATTGAGATAATTTCATCACCATTTCATTAACATCATCAAAAGGTCTTAGTGGTTTCTTACCATCTATATCTGGTCCACTTCCTGATTTCTCATTCACATCCCAAGGCGATAGTATATTCAAATTAAAAGCGTTCATTCTTTCTGAATTTATTTCCCTCACAATAGGCATGCACACATCTTCAATTGATTTATGGAATGTGAGGCAATCTTTGATTGAGTAATCAAATCGATGCATTGCTCTAAACATATAATCTGTATAAGATTTAAACCCTGCATTTAGAGCAATTTGATGACGAATAGTAATTAGTTCATCAAAGATGCTCGATAATTCTTCAGAATCATCCATCCATCTTTTTACCATTGCTTCCCAGGCCTTTTTTCTCTGTTTTCTATCATTAGATTCCAAGAAACCCTTCATTTGAGGAAAAGTTCTTTCTTTTCCTTCAAATTCAACTGTCATCGCTCCAGTGATTCCTTGTGCTCTTGTTACAAGCTTAGTTTGTTCCACTCCTAGTGGAATATTTTCCACTCTAAATATTTCAATATCTGAATTAATTCCTCTAATCATCAAATTATACCTTGCAGGAAGTTTTTCAATTGAGGGATGTTCTACAATTCTTCGATTTAGTTTATCAGAGAATTCTGATAGTTTCGGACGCACATTTTCAACAAAATCAAGAAAAGCATTTTTTTTCTCTTCATTTTCTGTATCACAAGTCATATTGATATAAAGTAGAGCTCCGGTTTCAGAAATGTGTTCTGCTAAATTTGAAGAGTCCGAAATCAGGGTTTCTAGACACTTCTCACAATTTAATTCTCTTTCTAATAAATTACTTACATAGGGATAAATATTATCCCATGATGATGCATCGAATTCATCTGGTACAAATTTCATCATTTTATCTCCTATTGATTGATTTTGGTCCAATAGGAAGATGATATTCATCACGAGAATATTTTGCCAATTTCCAGATTTTAACTGCATTCTGTACTTTTTCTCTTATTCCATCTAAATTTGGATGTTCCGGATTTTCATGTTGTATCCAACAGGCTGTGCAGTATCTTTTACTCTTGTAATCTAGATAGTTTCCAGGTGTACATTCTATTTCACAATGTGAACAATTTCTGTAACCATAGTATTTCGCCATATTATCCCTGTCTCTTGCTCAGACTTATTGCATATCAGTTTGACCCTGTGGATTTTTCTTATAAAGTCATATTTTAGCCGAAATCATATGTAAAATGAAACACTCTTCCAAAGAATGAGTATTATTAATTTCTTTATTATAGCCTATTCTATTTAGTCCTGTAATAGTCGGCATAGGTCTTTGACACATTAATTTTCCATTCATTCGTTCAATTAATATATTTGCTTCAGAATTAAAATTATTATAAGAATCTCGATCAATTAACACGTCATCTATTTTGTCTCCTATTTCATATTCTGGTAATCTAATAATCCAGAAGTTCTGATCTCCATTTCTAATTCCAGCATTACTAAATGCAACTCTTACTTGATGAGTACCTGCAATTAGCCTGATAAATTCTGCATCGATAGTTTTTGCAATCATTTCGTCTTTTTCTTGATTTCTTCTAGTTGAATACCACGCTGTCCATAGGTGTTTTTCACTTGCTGCGGCCTCAAATGCCAAAATTGACCAACGATTATCAGGTTTGCATTCATTGAACAAAGTTAGAATGTTTCCTGTATCAATTATTTGATTTTCAAGTTCTAGTCCCCAGGCCGGAAACCAAGGCAATTGGTTATGCATTGTCACATACCCCGATAGGCTCTAATTCAAGAAGGATGAGGGTCATTTCGTCTTTTTACTAACTTGCGTTGCATTATTTACTGTATTAGCTACAAGTTTCTTACTCCAACCTCTTAACTCTGAAAGTTTAATTTTATCATTTTCTGTGAGGTATGCCACATCTTTTACATTTGATACCCCCAAAAGATTAACCATTTCTCTTGATCTAACTCTTCCAATTCCTTTTAGTGTAATTAGAGAAAGTAAATCTGCTTTACATCCATATCTTACTCTTCTATGAATCTCATCTATTGCTTCAAATAATACACGATGGGATTCTTTACCCATACTTATCAATTCTTCATCATCTCTTTGAATAGATCTTGTAGAATATAGAAGCCACTCCGCCAAATCTACGCGGCTTCTTAAGTCACCTGGTTGTACATTCCATTCCTTTTCCAAATCGTTTATGCTCAATTCTTCAATCCATGATTGTAAAACTAGAACCCCTTTCATTCTTCTTTCATCGTCTAGATCGATACTATTCGCCAATAATTCTCTATCATGTCCAAACAATGCATCTTGGATTTTCTCCAAGTCTTTTTTTTGTGGCCACAAAGGTATAAAATCTGGAGTACAGGTAATTAAATGTAGTAAACCAAATGGCGAAACTTGTCTTTGCTCATCTATTCCTACCAGAATTTTCATTGCATTTCTCAGCCCATCTTTAATTATTTTACCAGAAATTGGGTTTAGATATAATCTAGAAACCCTTAGTCCCAGTGCTGTTGCAGAATAAACCATAGCCTGCGAATCTGGTCTTTCTATTTCTTCCACTTCGTAATTACTCGCTTTTTTAAATCCAAATATAGCAGGACCTTTCCGAGGAGCAATCTCTGGAACATAAGTATCTTCTCCTACCTGAATATTTACTCCATCTACTTCTGCTGCAGATAATGCCCAAGAAGGTAAATCATCATTCCAATTTTCTTCTACTGATTCAGTAGTATTTTCCAATAAGATTCTTTGTCTAACCTCTTTAGATTCGCCTTCTTTAATCACCATGTCATTTTCTACAAGCCATTTTATGACTCTATCTATTTGATTTTCTAAAGCTTCTGCGTCCATATGAGTAGATAGGAATGTTTGACTGAAGAATCTCCCTATTGAATTTCTGTCATTCATATCACTTGTTGCAATTAATGAAAGAATATGTGTCAATAATGCCGGATCTTCTTCTGCACTGTTAGCATTTGGGTTAGCCAATTTAGATACCACTTTTTCTGGTTCACTTAATAGAAAATGCTCTACTAATTTTAATTCTTCATCTATATTTTTCGATATAATCCATGCATCTCCCATTTGATCATACTTTGGTCTCCCGGCTCTTCCTAGCATTTGTTTTATTTCCATAATCGGCATAGGTAAGTTTCTTCCCGCCGCTGTATTCCATCTTTTGACATCTCTAATCACAACTCTTCTAGCAGGTAGATTAACTCCCTGAGCTAGAGTAGGGGTAGCTACAATACAATATAAGTCTCCATTTTTGAACATCTTTTCAATATTATTTCTTTGTTCGCTAGTTAATCCAGCATGATGGAAAGCAACACCTCCTTTTATCGCTTCAGCCAACTTTATTCCTAGTGCAGAACTGTTTTCTCCTTGCTTTAATGAATTAGAGAATTTTCTCAGACGTTCCTTTTTTTTATCTCTTAAAGCTCCTTTTTTAATGATATGCTTAGATAATTCCCGAGCTTCTTTTTGAGCCCCTGCTCTAGAATTTACAAATACTAATAGTTGCCCCTTTTGCTTTACTGTATCGTCTAATGCAGCTTGTAGATTTTTACCCTTGTTTCCTTCAATAGTTCTAGGATTAGGCCATTCATCATTTCCTTTACCATCAATTCTATGTACTTTCACTAGTAGGTCAGTCAAAGTTCCAGAATGTAAAGTTACAGGTCTCCATTCTGATTGTATTAATTCCGCATCTAACCATTTTGCCAATTCTTCAGAATTTCCAACAGTTGCTGATAAAGCAATAATTTGTACTTCTGGTCTTTTATGGCGAATTCTTGAAATTAAGACTTCTAATGTTGGTCCTCTTCCTGGGTCATGTATCAAATGAAATTCATCACTTACGAGAATACCTATTTTTGAAATCAGTTCTGATCGACTTCTAAGTAGAGAATCTAATTTTTCACTTGTACAAACCAGTATGTCTGCTGTTTCGATTGAATTACTTTCGCTACTTCTATCTCCTATAGCAAGTCCAACTTTGAGATTAATAACTTTAGCAATTTCCTTTAACTCGTTATATTTCTCCGTTGCTAGAGCCTTTAGTGGAACCACATAAAGTGCCTTTTTGT
>Ga0208764_10000063_pt1 | contig 53714 bp, 41 predicted proteins | sample ETNtaG_18_FD_185762 | JGI IMG/M metagenome (GOLD analysis project Ga0208764, IMG submission 185762) | Marine microbial and viral communities from oxygen minimum zone, Eastern Pacific Ocean - ETNP201302SV91 (SPAdes) (version 2) | ecosystem: Environmental > Aquatic > Marine > Oceanic ... | reverse complement strand
TTTATTTTATCATGAGGTATCTATAAAAAATTATCCTCTTTTTGAGTACCCACCTTATGAAACATCACTTACTAGTAAACTTGTCGAGATTGTGAAATTTGAGAAGTTAGACATAATTCATGTTCATTACGCTATACCTCATGCATCATCGGCATTACTTGCAAAGGATATTCTTAAGACAATGGGAATAGATATACCCGTTATCACAACATTACATGGTACTGATATTACATTAGTAGGAAAAGACCCATCATGTAAACCAGTTATAAATTATTCTATTAACAGGTCTGATGGAGTAACAGCAGTATCAAATAGTTTGAGAAAAGACACATTAGATATATTTAATATTGAAAATAAAATCCAGGTGATTCCTAATTTTATAGATATTAATAAATACGCATCTGTTAAAAGGAATTCATACAGAAGTAATTTATGTAAGAAAGGAGAAAAATTACTAATACATACTTCAAACTTTAGAAAAGTTAAAAGAATTCAAGATGTGATCAACATCTTCTGTAAAATAAATAAAGAAATTCCATCAAAACTCATAATGATTGGTGATGGTCCACAAAGAGCTAATATAGAATCTTTGACAAGATCTTTATGTTCTCTTAGAGATGTTATGTTTATAGGAAAGGTTCCAGATGTTGAAAATGTTTTGCATAATGCAGATCTATTTTTATTAACTTCTGAGAAAGAGAGCTTTGGACTTTCTGCACTTGAGGCTATGGCTTCCTCTGTCCCAGTAATATCATCTAACGCAGGTGGTTTGCCTGAGCTAGTAGAGGATGGGAAATCTGGTTATACATGCGATATTGGTGATATAGAATCTATGTCAAATAGAGCTATATCCATTCTTGATAAATCTAACCTTAAAGGTTTTAAAGAGGGTGCCTTGAAAAGAGCTAAAAAATTTGATGTTAATAATATTTTACCACTTTATATTAATTATTATAATGATATTTTAAGAAAATAAATTATGCCTCTAAAAAAAAAGAAGATTTATGTTCTAGACACTTCGGTGATTTTATTTTCACATGATTCCATAATGAATTTTGAAGAAAATGATATAGGAATACCTATAACTGTTCTTGAAGAATTAGACCATCTCAAAAAAGGTAATGACACTATAAATTTTGAGGCAAGAGAGTTTATTAGAATGATAGATGAATTGTCTTCAAATAAGATGTTGAACGACTGGATTCCATTGAACGGAAAGACTAAAGGTAAATTTAAAATACTTGTTAATCAGAAGACAAAAAATAATATTTTTAATGATGAAATTAATGATCATAAAATATTAGATTCAGCTCTTAACCTTCAGAAGGAAGAGAAAAATAAAATTATTACTCTTGTTTCAAAAGATATTAACCTTAGGTTAAAAGCCAAATCATTAAACTTAAAGGCAGAAGATTATTTAACAGGTAAAATAAAAAATTTAAACTCGTTAGATTTAGAGGGTCAAGTTTTAGAAAGCGTAAAAGATGAAGTAATTGACAATATTTATGAAAACAACATCATAGAAAAAAAAATAATTTTCCCTAGAAAAAAATTAAGTGATAATTCCTATTATATTCTTAAAAATTCAAAAAAATCAGTATTAATATACTTCGATGCTGATACAGATACCATAAATAGAGTCGAGAAGACGCCTATTACTGGAATAAAACCAAGAAATGCAGAACAAGCATTTGCTATCCACTCACTTTTAAATGATAAGGTGTCATTAGTTTCAATTAATGGGGTGGCTGGAACAGGAAAGACTTTGTTAGCATTAGCCTCAGCCATATCACAGAGAAGAGATTACAAGCAAATATTTGTTGCAAGACCTATAGTTCCTTTAAGTAATAAAGATATAGGGTATCTGCCAGGGGATATTAACTCAAAGATTAATCCATACATGGAACCACTTTGGGATAATTTTAAATACATTCAAAATCAATACAAAGAAACATCCAAGGACTTTAAAGTATTAAAAAATATGATTGAATCTGAGAAGCTAGTAATTCAACCTCTAGCTTACATAAGAGGCAGAAGTTTTTCAAATATTTATTTTATTATAGACGAAGCTCAAAACTTGACACCTCATGAAATTAAAACTATAATATCAAGGGCTGGAGAAAATACAAAAATTGTATTTACTGGTGATATCAATCAGATTGATACTCCTTATCTAGACTCGCAAAGTAACGGTCTATCATATCTCATTGATAAATTAAAAGGACAAAAATTATATTCTCATGTTACACTTAGAAAAGGAGAGAGATCAGAATTAGCTAATCTTGCTAATGATTTATTATAGACTTTTTTACTATATTGAATTATGATAAATAATCTAGAAGAATACCACATTCATTATAGGGATAGTGTTAAGGATCCTGAAAAATATTGGAAGGATTATTCATCAAAATTTTTATGGAATAAAGAACCTTCTGATGTTTTAAATTGGAATTTTATTGACCCTGATATTAAGTGGTTCAAAGATGGGGAGCTTAATATAACAGAAAATATTTTTGAAAGAAATAAAGAAAAAGCTGATGATATAGCAATTATATGGGAACCTAATGAACCTAATGAAGAGAATATAACTTACACGTATAATCAGTTATTTAATGAGGTTTGTTCCTTCGCTAATGTTTTAAAAAAATTAGGTGTTGAGAAGGGTGATAGGGTTATTATTTATTTGCCTATGATACCTGAGGCTGCAATTTCAATGCTTGCATGTGCTAGAATAGGTGCAGTTCACTCTGTTGTTTTTGCTGGATTTAGCGCTTCATCTTTATCTGATAGAATTAATGATTGTCAAGCAAAACTTGTTATTACTTCAGATGGAAATTTCAGGGGAAATAAGATTATTCCCGTCAAAGATGTAGTTGATGAAGCAATTGAATCTACATCTTCTATTGATTATGTGCTTACTATAAGAAGAACATCTTCTACTATAAACATGAAAAAAGATAGAGATATTTGGTACCATGAAATTGTCAATACTGTAGATAAAAGTTGTGAGGCTGAGAAAATGAAATCTGAAGATTTATTATTTATTCTTTATACTTCTGGTTCTACGGGAAAACCCAAGGGAGTTGTCCATACCTGTGCTGGTTATATGTTATATACTCAGTTTACTTTTGAGAATGTTTTTCAATATAAAGATGGTGATACCTATTGGTGTACTGCAGATGTAGGTTGGATTACTGGTCATAGTTATATTGTATATGGCCCTTTATTAAGAGGGGCTAAAACAATAATGTTTGAAGGTGTTCCAACTTATCCAAATGCCTCTAGGTTTTGGGAAATAATTGATAAACATAAAGTGAATCAATTTTATACAGCTCCAACAGCTATAAGAGCATTACAATCTTTTGGCGATAAATTTTTAGAAGGGTATAATTTATCATCTCTAAAGGTCATTGGTTCAGTGGGTGAACCAATAAATGAAGAAGCTTGGAATTGGTATTATGAGAACATTGGCAAGAAAAAATGTCCTATTGTTGATACTTGGTGGCAAACCGAGACGGGAGGTATTATGATTTCACCTCTTCCTAATATTATTAAATGTAAGCCAACATATGCTACACTTCCATTACCAGGGATTCAGCCAATTTTACTAGATAATGATGGGATTGAAATCAAAGAAAATAATGTTGAAGGGAACCTGTGTATAAAGTATCCGTGGCCATCTATATTAAGGACAACCTATGGTGACCATAAAAGATGTAAAGAGACATATTTTTCTACATTTAAGGGATATTATTTTACTGGTGATGGAGCGAAACGTGATGACGAAGGAATGTATAGAATTTTAGGGAGAGTAGATGATGTTATTAATGTATCTGGACATAGAATTGGAACTGCAGAGGTGGAAGATGCTATAAATCAGTACAAAGAAGTAGTTGAATCAGCAGTTGTTGGTTTTCCTCATGAAATTAAAGGTCAAGGTATTTTTGGTTTTGTAATAGTAAAAGATAAATCTAAAGATATAGACTACTTTAATAAAATAAGAGAGATGGTTACCAAGCATATCGGCCCAATTGCTAAGCCTGATAAAATACTTGTAGTTCCAGGGCTACCTAAAACAAGATCAGGTAAGATTATGAGAAGAATTCTAAGAAAAATAGCTGCAAATGAATTTGATAATTTTGGGGATATTTCTACTTTGTTAAATCCAGAGGTTGTAGATCAAATTATAACTGCACATAAAAATTAATTTATTCTAGTTTGTCACTTATCTCATCCGGAATTTTAGTATAACTTCTTTCCTCTCTACTTACCATTTTATCAAGTTCTTTTTCTCCAAAATTTAACTTGTTCCCACTAAAGAATACTCTCCATATTTTTCCCTTTTTAGATTCTGAAATATATATAGATCCATCTGGTCCCTGAGCTAATCCCATGGGTCTATAATTAGCTTCTTCCATATCTACTAATATGCTTCTTCCAGCAAAACCATCGGCGAATATTTCTAATTTTCCAGAAGGAAAGCCTTCACTAAATGGTATAAACCCAACTACATAACCAGCTTGTGGATAAGGGACCCTATTAGTTGATCCATGAAATGCAATAAAAGCTCCGTTTTTATACCTCTTAGGAAACTGATCTCCAGTATAAAAGAGCAAATCATTAGGTGCCCAATGTGCAGGGAGACCCATAATGGGGTTACTATAATTATCAGATATTTGTTTTCCATCTCCGCCATACTCTGGTGCTAACATTCTTTTGTTTTTGAAATGATCATAATATGTATAAGGCCATCCATAGTCATCTCCTTCTTCTATCTTCATAAACTCTTCAGCTGGCAAGATACTATTTTCCCATTCTGAATAATATTGAGGAGCATGATTATGCAAGAAATCTCTTCCATGATTAACTCCATATAAAGAATTATTTAATTTATTCCACGTGAGACCAACAACACTTCTGATTCCGGTTGCATATCTTTTTCCATCTTTTAATGATTGCCCTAATTTGTTTTTGTTAAATTTCCATATTCCACCTAAAATATCTAACTGTTCACAAGGGTATTCTCCCTTTACGTCTTTCGTAGAATACGTATTAGGTTTTGTTTCCCAATTTTCACAGGCATTAGTAGGTGCACTAAATGTTACAAACATATTATCTTCTTCATCGAATGCTAATGATTTTGCATTATGCCATCTGATTGGGTAAGGATCTACTAAAACAATTTCTGGTTTACCTTCAGGGATTAGTTTGTTGTTGTCAAGTTTTTGTCTATAGATAACTAGTTCAGAAGTAAAATATAGATATCCATTATTTATCTTCATCTCAGTCCCAAATTTTCCATCATTTGGGTAATCACCAAATCTTTTTATTATATCTGCCTTTCCATCATTATCACTATCTCTTAGGGCAACATTCCCATTTTTCCCAGTAGCAGTTCTTAATTTTACATATATATCTCCATTAGAATTTACTGCAATATGTCTAGATGGACCAACTCCTTCAGTAACAACTGATGCCTGAAATCCTCCAGGAAGGTATAATCCTCCATTTAATTCATCTACTTTAACGGTACTCTTAAGTGAACTAATAGTGTTTTCTTCTTGCTTTTTGGATGTGGTACACCCCAATAATAATATGAATATTAAGAAGATTTTTATTTGATTAAATATCATATAATTAAAATTAATACAAAAAAACTTGTGATTACCTAATCACTTTTGATTTTGAATTATTTAAGAATGTTTATAAGATTGTATATATGAATTTCATATTTATTTCTTTTTTTATTTTAGGAATTTCTCTACAGAATCAAAATCATATTGTCGAGAATGAATATATAAGAGTTAATGTAACATTTAAATTAATAGAACAAACAAAGAAAAAAAACATCTATGATGTAGACTTTTTAGTTCAAAATAAAGTTAATGAACCTTTATACTATGTGTCTAGATATACTAAATCAGAAAGTGTAAATAATCAAAATAATTTTGATATAAATTCAAGTAATGATAATATAGATGATAGTGATTTTATTGAATCTAGTGCACCCCCTCCGCTTTCATCATCAGCTTATGTAGATAGTGGAGGAGCAAAAAAAGTTGACGACACAGGTTCTTCTCAGAGAGGTGGAAGAAGAAAAATTTCTGACCAAAAAAATGATAAAGAGGTAATTGATAAAAATGATATTATAGAATACAATTATAATTTAGGTAATGAATTATTTGAATTGTATCTGAAGGAGTCAAGGACTTCAAAGTTCACTTTAAATCCATCTAAAAGTTCAGAAAAATCATACTACTTTAGAAATAATGAAGAATTCAATGTAAAAATTCGATTTGATAATTTAACAGAAAATGTTATTGATATAAATAATGGAAATTATAATCCGGTGGTATGTGTTATCCCAATAGATGGTCTATCTCTCAAATCAATTTTAGAAACTAATAAAAAGAATGGTCTTGATGTTGAAAAATTGAGTTTGGGTTTTTCAAAAGACACTTATTATAGTAATAAAATAAAACTTCAATTAGATAAAAATTTTCATTTGAGCATAGAAGAAGCTATTAAAAAGTATAATGAGTTACAGAAGATTTTAAAGGATAGTTTATAGTGTTTTCTTAAACAATAATTTTTTGCTTATTGTATCAATCTCTTCTCTTCTTCGCACTATTATTTTGCGTGAAAAATAATATTAATTAAAAAAACCCCAACATAATGTTGAGATTTTAAATGTGAACTCGGAGGGAGTCGAACCCCCAACCTCCTGGGCCGTAACCAGGTGCTCTATCCAGTTAAGCTACGAGTCCATTATATAAGCAAATTTAACAATTAATAACAAGTACTATTTCTATAAACTTTACATAATATCATATTATAGCATATATTTGCCGAGTAATTAAAAAACGATGAGAATTATAACTTTAATTTTACTTTTATATTTCCCATTTACAGCCTTTTCTCAAGATGCTGTTGAGAAAAAAAATAATTTTAATTTACCAGGTTATCTTAAATTAAATTTTGGTTTTACATTTTTAGAAGACAATAATCATTCTTTACAGTCTGATATTTTTCCTTCAAGATCACTTGATATTTTTTACTCAAAGCCTATTTTCTTAGGCAATGATTTTTCTATTAACCCTGGTCTTGGAATATCTAATGATAGACTTTCATTTTCTAATGATGTTACGTTATCAGAAATAACAGATGTTGATGGTATTAATCAGATTATAGTTGACACTCTTTCTTTTTCTCCTAATAAGAACTCATTGAAGGGAACTTATCTTATGGTTCCGATAGATTTTAAATATTATTTTGGTTCAGGTAATCTTGATAAAAGAAGATTTTTTATAGGTATTGGCGCTGAATTTGGTTTTCTTCTTAATTCATCTACAAAGGTTAAACAGACTATTAATAATATAGCAAACACAACTAAGTTGAAAAAAGATTTCGGGTTGAATGATTTTAAATATGGAGTCGCTTTCCAAGTAGGTGTTGGAAACTTTAATATTTATTATAAAAAACATTTGTCTAATTTATTTGATAAGAATTCTTTGCCACTCTACGAAAATAATAACCCAACTATAAATAAAGTCGGTATATCTTTTTCTTTGTTTTAATATTCTCTTCTTAATCTTGCAACAGGTATACTAAGTTGCTCTCTGTATTTTGTGACAGTCCTTCTTGCAACTTGATATCCTTTGTCTTGAAGTATTTTTTCTATTTGATCATCAGAATACGGTGATGTTTTATTTTCTTCTTTAATTATTTTCTTTAAATAATTTTTTACCAGTCGACTACTAACTAATTCATCACCTTTTTTTATTGTTGATTCTGAAAAGAAATATTTTAAAGGAAAAACCCCAAAATCAGTTTGTACAACTTTATTACTAACTATTCTACTCACTGTTGATATGTCCATCTTAATTATTTCTGCTATATTTTTTAAAATCATTGGTTTCAAGTCATTTTCATCTCCATCTTCAAAAAACTTTAACTGAAGTTTTAGGATTGTATTCATTGTTTTTAGAAGAGTATTATTTCTCTGGTTTAAAGCATCAACAAACCATTGAGCTGACTCAATTTTTTTCTTAATGAACTCATAGGATTTTTTAGTCTCGCTATCTTTATTTTTTTTACTCTTAAGCTCGTCATATATTGAGACATATTTTTTATTAATATTTATTTTTCTATTTCCTGAAGCTAGATCTACTATAAATTCTTCGTTATTTTTTTTTATAATAAAATCTGGAATTAAAAACTCAGTTACCTCTGAATCTTCTAATCCACCAGAAGGCTTTGGGTTTAAAGTTTTTATAAAGTTAAATGCATCATTAATTTCAATCTTACTTTCTTCAAACTTATTATATATTTTATCAAACTGCTTTTTTTTAAAATCTGTGAAACACTTACTTAAAACTTTTTTTGCTAAAATATGTTTATTCTTTAATTCTTGCATTGCATCAATTTGAAGAATTAAACATTCCTCTATATTTCTAGCTCCAATTCCAGGGGGTTCTAATGTTTGAATTTTTAATAATACTTTTTCAATTTCATTATGACTATATTCTATGTTTTCGGAAAAGGCTATGTCATCAATAATAGATTCTAAATCTCTTCTAAGATAACCATCATTATCTAATGTCCCGATTATCTGATTTGCAATTGTAATTTCATCTTTATCTAGGTTGAGATAGTTTATTTGAGTTAATAAACTTTCTCTAAAAGATTCAATGTTGGAAATATTTGATTCTTTTGAGAACCCAGAGAATTCACTATCTCTCTTCTGGGAGTAATTATAATTTTCATTATTTGAAATTTCAACTTCTTCATTTCTATTGTTCTCAGTTTCTTCTAAAGCAGGATTGTCTTCTAGTTCTTTTTTAATCTCTGAATCAATATTAGAATTAGATAATTGCAACAACTTGATAAATTGAATTTGTTGAGGAGTAAGCTTTTGAGAATGATTTTGTCTTAGTTCTAACCTTTGCATTATAAATTATTTGATTTACAAATTTATTATAATTAGTCTATTCTTTGAAATAAGATTAAATTATACTTTTTTTACGACTTATTTAATATGGATAAAGAGAGAATAAAAATTATTTTGATTACTGAGAAACATTTTGACTCAGAAATTAGTGTTTCAGGGTGGGTAAGGACAAAGAGACAAAGTAAAAATGTTTCTTTTATCACACTCAATGATGGTTCAACTATCAATAGTTTACAGGTTGTACTTGATATGAATGATTTTGACTTAAAACTAGTTGATGAAATAAATTCTGGCACATCATTAAGTGTTTCTGGTAAACTTGTTAAAAGTGAAGGTAAAAATCAAGCTTTTGAGTTGATAGCAAGTAATTTAAAAATTCTTGGAAAGTCAGACCCTGATGAATATCCTATTCAGCCAAAAAGACATTCATTTGAATTCTTAAGAGAAGTAGCTCATTTAAGACCAAGAACAAATACGTTTAGTTCAATTTTTAGGATTAGACATTCTATTATATTCGCCATTCATAAATTTTTTAATGATAAAGGGTTTTATAATATTCATACTCCAATTATAACTTCTTCTGATGCTGAAGGTGCAGGTGAGATGTTCAAAGTGACTTCTTTAGATTTAGATAAGAAAAATATTGACTTTAAGGACGATTTTTTTTCTAAGCCTGTCAACCTTACTGTTTCGGGGCAATTAAATGCTGAATTAGGAGCGCTTGCTCTATCTGAGGTTTATACTTTTGGACCTACATTCAGAGCAGAAAACTCTAATACATCTAAGCACTTATCAGAATTCTGGATGATAGAACCTGAAATGGCATTTTATGACATTGAAGATAACATGAACCTTGCTGAAGAAATGTTAAAGTACGTGATTAAGTATGTTTTGAATAACTGTAATGATGATCTAGTATTTTTAGAAAATTTAGAGAAAAATGAAGAAAAGTCGCTTCCTCAGATCCAGAGAAATGAATTCCCTCTCATTGAAAGACTTTCTAAAATAACTGATAGTAATTTTAATAGGGTATCATATACTGATGCATTTAATATATTAAGAAACTCTAAACCAAATAAAAAGGGTAAGTTTAAATTTAAAGTAGATGAGTGGGGGATTGATTTTCAATCTGAACACGAGAGATATTTAGTTGAAAAACATTTTAAAAACCCTGTTATCGTTATAGATTACCCTAAAGACATTAAAGCTTTTTATATGAGAAGCAATGAAGACAATAAAACTGTAGCCGCTATGGATGTGTTATTTCCAATTGTTGGTGAAATAATAGGAGGGTCACAAAGAGAAGAAAGACTTGATATGTTAACTAAGAGAATGGATGAAATGAATGTTTCTAAGAAGGACCTCTCATGGTATCTAGACACCAGAAAATTTGGGACAGTTGTTCACTCTGGTTTTGGACTTGGTCTAGAAAGACTAGTTCAATTCATAACCGGGATGAAAAATATTCGAGATGTAATTCCTTTTCCTAGAACCCCAGGAAACTGTAATTATTAAAAATTATTTTTTTTCATCCTTAACTTCTTCGAAGTCAACATCTGATATATCATCTCCTTTGTTATCATCTTTTTTGTCTCCTTTTGGGCCACCTTTAGGTTCTTCACCCCCTGCTGCTTGCTGTTCTTGAGTTGCTTTATACATCTCTTGACTTGCAGCTTCCCATGATTTATTTAATGCCTCAACAGCTGTATCTATCTCATCAATCTTTTGTTCTTTATGAATAGCTTTTAGCTTTTCTAATGAATCTTCAATTGATTTTTTATTAGGTTCAGATAACTTATCACCAAATTCTTTAAGCTGTTTTTCTGTTTGAAAAATTAGTCCATCAGCTGTATTTAATTTATCAACTTTCTCTCTCTCTTTTTTATCTGTTTCTTCATTAGCTTTAGCTTCATCTTTCATCTTACTTATTTCTTCTTCAGTAAGACCTGAGGACGCCTCAATTCTAATGTTTTGTTCTTTACCAGTACCTTTATCTTTAGCAGATACATTTAATATTCCGTTAGCATCAATATCAAAAGTTACCTCAACTTGAGGGACTCCTCTAGGTGCTGGTGGAATACCGTCTAGATGAAACCTACCAATTGTTTTATTGTCTTTAGCCATTGGTCTTTCGCCTTGGAGAACATGAATCTCTACTGCGGGCTGATTATCAGCAGCAGTTGAAAATGTTTCTGATTTTTTAGTAGGAATAGTTGTATTAGACTCTATTAATTTTGTAAATACACCATTCAACGTCTCAATACCAAGAGATAATGGAGTGACATCAAGTAAAAGAACATCTTTCACTTCTCCAGTAAGGACACCACCTTGAATTGCAGCTCCAACTGCAACAACTTCATCTGGATTTACACCTTTTGATGGTTTCTTTTTAAAAAACTTTTCAACTTCTTCCTGAATTTTTGGAATTCTAGTTGAGCCACCTACTAAAATAATTTCATCAATTTCTGACACATTCATTTTTGCGTCTTTAAGAGCTTTAGAGCATGGATCTAATGTCCTTTCAACAAGCTTTTGAGATAGTTGTTCAAACTTTGATCTTGATAGAGTTTTCACTAAATGTTTTGGTACACCGTCTACTGGCATAATATAAGGAAGATTTATTTCTGTAGATGTTGAACTCGATAACTCTATTTTTGCCTTTTCTGCACCTTCTTTTAATCTTTGAAGTGCCATTGGATCCTTTCTAAGGTCAATACCTTCATCTTTTTTAAATTCATCTGCTAACCAGTCAATTAGTATGCTATCAAAGTCATCACCACCTAAATGTACATCTCCGTTAGTTGACTTTACTTCGAAAACTCCATCACCTAACTCAAGTATAGATATATCAAAAGTTCCACCACCCAAATCATATACAGCAATTCTTAGGTCTTTATCTTTTTTATCTAGGCCATAAGCAAGTGCTGCAGCTGTTGGTTCATTTATAATTCTTTTAACATCAAGCCCAGCAATTGTACCAGCTTCCTTTGTTGCTTGTCTCTCAGAATCGTTAAAATATGCTGGAACAGTAATTACAGCTTCTTTTACTTCTGAGCCAAGATAATCTTCTGCAGTAGATTTCATCTTTTGAAGAATCATTGCAGATATTTCTTGAGGTGTGTATTTTCTTGATCCAATTTTAACTCTTACTGTATTATTTGTGCCTTTTTCTACTTCATAGGATAAATTTCTTTTCTCTTCATTAATATCTGAAAACTTTTTACCCATAAATCTTTTAACGGAGTTAATGGTGTTCTGAGGGTTTGTAATTGCTTGTCTTTTAGCTGGATCTCCAACTTTTCTCTCTCCTTTACCATCATCAAGAAATGCAACTATTGACGGTGTAGTTCTTTTTCCTTCACTATTAGGTATAACGACTGGTTCGTTACCTTCCATTACGGAAACACATGAATTAGTGGTTCCCAAATCAATTCCAATAATTTTACTCATAATATTATAATTTATTTTCAGAATATAATATGACAAAAACTATGCCAAATAGGATATATGACAAAATGTCAGTTATTTTTCAATTAATGCGCTGACCTTGTTTTCTAGTACTTCTACTATTCCACCTTTTATTTCTAATGAATTTGTTGTTGATTTTTCTGAGTAAACTATTTTACCATCTGAAAGGGAACTTATTATTGGAGCGTGATTATTTAAAACTTGAAATTGACCCTTAACTCCTGGTAAGATAACAGAATCAACATCCCCACTAAATATTTTTTCATCAGCAGATAAAATTTCTAAGAGCATAAAACTATTATTTTACTTGTTCTAACAATTTCTCACCAGCTTCAATTGCTTGCTCGATAGTTCCTTTTAAGTTAAAAGCTGCTTCTGGAAGGTGATCAAGTTCTCCGTCCATTATCATAGTGAAACCTTTAATTGTGTCTTTGATATCTACTAACTCTCCTTTTACTCCAGTAAATGGTTCTGCTACATGGAAAGGTTGAGATAAGAATCTTTGTACTCTTCTTGCTCTATGTACTACTTGTTTGTCTTCTTCAGATAGTTCATCCATACCCAATATTGCTATTATATCCTGCAATTCCTTATATCTTTGAAGAAGTTCCTTTACTCTTTGAGCACAATTGTAGTGTTCGGCTCCAACAACTTCTTCAGTTAATATCCTTGAAGTTGATTCTAAAGGATCAATAGAAGGGTAGATTCCTATAGAAGCTAATTTTCTAGAAAGTACACTTTGGGCATCTAAATGAGCAAATGTTGTAGCTGGAGCAGGGTCAGTTAAATCATCTGCAGGGACATAAACCGCTTGAACAGATGTTATTGAACCCTTTTTAGTTGAAGTTATTCTTTCCTGCATTGCACCCATTTCAGTAGCAAGAGTTGGCTGATATCCTACTGCTGAAGGCATTCTACCTAGTAATGCAGATACTTCAGATCCTGCCTGTGTAAATCTAAAAATATTATCAATAAAAAATAATATATCTCTTCCTTGCCCTTTACCATCTCCATCTCTAAAGTATTCAGCAAGTGTTAGTCCTGATAAAGCAACCCTTGCTCTAGCACCTGGAGGTTCATTCATTTGTCCAAATACAAATGCTGCTTTAGATTCTTTTAATTTTTTTCTATCAACTTTAGATAGATCCCAAGATCCCTTTTCCATCGACTCTTTAAATTTTTCTCCGTAATCCACTATACCTGCTTCTATCATTTCTCTTAATAGATCATTACCCTCTCTTGTTCTCTCACCAACTCCAGCAAATACTGAAAGACCTGAATATGCTTTGGCAATATTGTTTATCAATTCCTGAATTAGTACTGTTTTTCCAACTCCAGCTCCACCAAATAGTCCAATCTTTCCTCCTTTGTTGTATGGCTCAATTAAATCAATAACTTTAATTCCAGTGAATAAAACTTCTGCTGAGACTGATAAATCTTCGAATTTAGGCGCGTCTCTATGTATTGGTAGTCTATCATTAGTTTTTGGTTCTTCTATTCCGTCAATTGCAGAACCAACAACATTAAATAATCTGCCTTTGATATTATCTCCTACTGGCATTGAAATAGGTTGCCCTAAATCTTTTACAGATAGCCCTCTTTTTAAACCTTCTGTACCAGACATGGATATAGTTCTAACTGTATCTTCACCAAGATGTTGTTGAACTTCTAAAATTAAAGTTGAGCCATCGTCTTTTGATATTTCAAGTGCATTTAAAATTTTTGGTAGATTATTTTCTTCAAATGATACATCTACTACTGGACCAATTACAGCTGTTATTTTACCTGAATTTGACATGATATAGAAAAGGTGGTTTAGTTAAAAAATATAGTAGTGCGAAATTAAATTATAAATACAATTTTACAAAGCCATAATACAAGATATTTCTAAGTTTTTTATTCTTGTTTCATTAACTCAATTCTTATTGTTGTTTTAATGTTTTTAATTGACTCTTTTACATAAATTATACCTTTATGATAATGGGATATAATTCTATAGGCTAGTGCAAGACCTAATCCCCAACCTCTTGTCTTTGTAGTATATCCTGGATTAAATATTTTTTTAAATTCAGTCTTTTTTATACCAATACCACTATCTGTAAACTCAACAATTATTTTATTGTTTTTTTCAAAAAGTTTTATGTTTATTTTTCCGTTTTTACCAACCGCATCAATAGAATTTTTATATAAATTTTCTATAACCCAACCAAAAAGTTGTTCGTTTATTTCATAATCAACTTCATCTAAATTAAGATTAGTTTTTATCTCTGATGAAATTCTTTTCTTTAGGTAATCAATATTATTAGAAATAATATTTTTTAAATTTCTTTTCTTCAACTTAGGTTTAGAGCCTATTCCTGAGAATCTGTCAGTTATAATTTTTAGTCTTTTTAAATCTTTTTCAACCTCAGAACTTGCCTGTTTTTTATATATTTTACTTTTTGATTTGATATATTCATTCCAGGCTATAAGAGATGAAAGGGGAGTTCCCAATTGGTGAGCTGTTTCTTTTGCTAAACCAGTCCATAGCTGATCTTTCTCTGATTTATTTGAATAATAAAGAATTAGATATATTGATAATAATATTAGAATTATTAGTGCAGAGATAAAATAAGGAGCAACAATAATTATATCAAGAATTTGTGAGTTTTTGTAGTATATGAATTGATAATCAATAACATCTCCTTTACTATCATAAATATTGATTTTTATAGGTTCATATTGATTTTGCATAGAAGAAAACTCTTCCATAATTTTTTCTTTACTTCCTTCAGAATCTTCATTTAAAATATTTTTATGTTCAATAATATTTTTTTCTTTATCAGTTATTATCACAGGTATAGTGTGATTTTCTATTAAGATATCATCTGCAAATAAAGTAACAAGATCATATTCATTGTTAGTTACTAGCTCAATGAACTTAGCATATCGTTCAATTGTAGACGTCTCTCTTTTCTTAATTTCTGAAATAATTATTTTGGAGAAGTGTAAAAGAGATAGTATGAATATAGTTACTACTATGATAAATAGCCATCTTAACTTTTTTTGGTATTTTATGTTTTTCAAGCTATAAATCTAATTAAATAAATTTATGGCCTTAAAAAATTAACTCATGAAATCTCTTATTTTTTCAAAGAAACCTTTATCAGATTTACCAGGACTTGGCTTGAAATTTTTAGAGTTTTTTAATTGAGACAAAATCTTAACTTCCTCTTGTGTTAATTTTTTTGGAGTCCAAATATTAACATGAATAAGTTGATCACCAGCTATAGAACTATTTATATCTTTTATTCCTTTTCCTCTAAGTCTGAAGATTTTACCTCCTTGTGTGCCAGGTGGAATTTTAATTTTCACCTTTCCTGTTAGTGTAGGAACTTGAAGTTCATTACCAAGAGCTGCGTCTGTGAAATTAATATATAGATCATAGACCACATTATTACCATCTCTTTTAAAATTATCATCTTCTTTTTCTTCTATCAGAATCAATAGGTCCCCTGGGATTCCTCCGCCTGGAGACTCATTCCCTTTCGCAGTCATTGATAGCTGCATTCCATCCCCAACTCCTGAGGGAATATTAATTTTTAAAATTTCTTCTTTAAATTGTAATCCAGTGCTATCTACTCCAGGGGGTTTATTATCAATTGTTTGCCCCTTACCATTACATTGGTTACATGATGATGATGAAACCATCTGACCTAACATAGTATTTACAACTTTACTTACTTTACCTGTGCCGTTACAAACACTACAATTTTTAAAAGTTACCCCAGGAGCAGTAACTAATCTTTTTACTTTAATTTTCTTTTCAATTCCTGTTGCTATTTCTTGAATAGTAAGTTTAAGTTTTATCCTTAGGTTAGTGCCCTTATTTCTTTGTTGTCCTCTTCCACCACCAAAAAAACTATCAAAAGGACTGCCTCCACCAAAAATATCTCCAAACTGCTCAAAAATATCTTCAACATTCATTCCACCACCAGAGAATCCACCAGGGCCTCCTCTTAAGCCATCATGGCCAAACCTATCATATTTTTGTTTTTTCTCAGGGTTACTTAGTACTTCATAAGCTTCTGCAGCTTCTTTAAATTTTTCTTCCGCAGATTTATCGTCTGGGTTTTTATCAGGATGATATTTTATTGCAACTTTTCTGTAAGCCTTTTTAATGTCTGCTTGAGATGCAGATTTATTCACTCCTAGAATATCGTAAAAATCTCTTTTAGACATTATGATCCAGTTACAACTTTAGCAAAACGGAGTATACTATCACCAACGTGATATCCATCTTCGATTATATCAATTATTTTTCCTTTTAATTTTTTATCAGAGGGTGAGCTTGTAATCGCTTCATGTAATTCAGAATCAAAATCATCTCCCTTCTTGATTTCCATTCTTTTAACATTATACTTTTCTAATGTAGTTTTTAATTTTTGGAATATTAGGCTAAAACCCTCAATCTCATTTTCTTTATTTGCTTTTACAGCTCTTTCATAATCATCTATAACTGGAAGAATATCTTTGAGTAGATCCTTGTTTGCAGAATGAATCATCTCAATTTTTTCTTTTGATGTTCTTCTTCTATAATTCTCAAATTCAGAATATAATCTAAGGTACTTGTCTTTTGTCTCCTGTAGCTCAGAAGTTAAGTTTTTACCTTTTTTTGTTTTTTTAGGTTGCGTAGATTTATTTGTCTTTTTTTTATTCATATAACTATACTTAGCAAAAAGTTTGCCAAATATAACTTTTTGTCATTTTGACTTTAACTATTCCTTAATATTTATTTTTTTCCAGATGAGGTCCTTAAGTTCTTCAAGGCCATAACCTGTAACACTAGATATTTTAATAGTATCATATTTTAAATTAGCATCTAACTTATTTAATGCAGTTTCTTCTAATAAGTCGCATTTAGTTATTGCAATTATGAATTTCTTTTCCAGAAGTTCCTTGTTATACTTTTTTAATTCATTTAGTAAAAGATTAAACTCTTTCTTAATTTCTGAGTCAACAGGTATCATGAATAGAAGAATAGAATTTCTTTCAATATGTCTTAAAAACCTTATCCCTAACCCTTTTCCCTCGGATGCCCCTTCAATTATGCCTGGAATATCTGCCATTATGAAGGACATATTATCTCTGTATGGAATAACACCTAAATTTGGGGTTAATGTTGTAAATGGATAATCTCCAATTTTAGGTTTTGCCTTTGATATTGAAGATAAAAGAGTTGATTTGCCTGCATTGGGGAAGCCAACTAGTCCAACATCTGCAAGTACCTTTAGTTCTAGAGATATCCAGTCTTCTAGGCTTTCTATTCCAGGCTGACTATAATGTGGAGATTGATTAGTTGATGATTTAAAGTGAAAATTACCTAAACCACCGATTCCGCCTTCAAGTAAAACCTTTTCTTCATCATGTTCTAATATCTCTAATGTTTTTTTATTGCTTTCATATTTTGCAATAGTTCCGAGCGGAACTTCTATAATGATATCTTCTCCATTTTTTCCATGCTTTTTTGATCCCTGCCCATCTTGTCCACCTTCTGCTTTTAAATGTTTAGTATATCTCAGATGAAGCAAAGTCCATAATTGGCTATTTCCTTTTAAAATTATATCACCTCCTTTCCCACCATCTCCTCCATCAGGACCTCCTTTTGGAACAAATTTTTCTCTTCTAAAGTGAGAAGATCCACCACCTCCTTTTCCAGACTTACAGAAAATTTTAATATGATCAATAAAATTAGGATTGCTCATTATTTTTCAATTTTTGAGCATATATCTTCAAAAATTTCATCAATTGAACCTACTCCATTTATCGGATTGTATTTTTTTAATTTTTTATAATGATTTAATACAGGTAAAGTCTCTTTGTTGTAAACCTTTATCCTATTATTAATTTTATCTTCACTTTGATCATCAATTCTTCCTGACACTAATGCTCTTTTTTTGATTCTACTTATAAGCTCGTCATCATCTACTTCGAGAGAAATCAAAAAATTAATAGTTAAATTTTTTTCTTTTAACATTGAATCCAGAGCTTCACCTTGGTTTACCGTTCTTGGAAATCCATCAAAAATAAAGCCTTTACTGTTTTTCTTAGTTTCTATTTCTTCCTTTACCATATTTATAACTACACTATCAGGGACTAAATTTCCCTCATCCATAAATTTTTTTGCCTCCAAACCTAAAGGCGTATTATTTCCTAAATGGTTTCTGAATAGATCACCAGTAGATAAATGAGTTAATTTGTATTTCTCTATTAACTTATCGCTTTGAGTGCCTTTTCCTGCTCCTGGAGGACCAAATAAAATAATATTCATATTGGTGAAATTTAGATCAAAGATATATATCTAAATTATTAATTTCAGCATTTTTTAAAAGCTCTTTAAGATCAATAGCATTAACTCCAGATTTCATACAAGTAATGCCTCCAGCTAGATTACACATTTCCCCAATAAACTTTTCAGGTAATTTCAAATAAAATAATATTGTTGCTAAAGAGATTACTGTATCCCCAGCTCCTGAAACATCTATAATTTCTTTTATAGTTGTTTTTGATATAAAATTTTCTTTATCATTTTGTATCATCAGCCCCTTTTCAGATAGAGTAATCATAATATTGTTTACTTTACTTTTAGTAGATAGTTCTTTTGATATCTTCTCTAAATTTTTTTCTGATGAGTCAACAGAGTTGAAAGCTTCTAATATCTCATTTAGATTTGGTTTAAATAAATCTATATTTTTATAATTAAAAAAGTTTCTATTTTTTGGATCTACAGAAATAAATGAATGTTTATTTTCTTTAATAATATCATTTATTATATATCTGTCTAAAGTTCCTTTGTCATAATCTTGAAATATTATTATTTCAGATGTTTTTGCTTCTTTATTTATTATTTCTAAGAATTCATCTCTGAGTTTTTTATCAATGTTATGTGTATTCTCATTATCAATTCTGACAATATGCTTATCATCAACAATGACTCTATTTTTATTAGTTGTTTTTCTTGAACTATCAGTAATGACCCCATTAGTATTTAGATTATTTTTTTTACATAGTCTGATAAAGTCTTGCCCCTCACTGTCTTTCCCAATTATTGTACATAGGACTGGTTCTAAACCTATACTTTTAATATTTAGTGCAACATTAGCAGCACCTCCTAACTTTATTTTCTCTTTTTCTACATTGATAATAGGCACAGGAGCTTCTGGTGATTTTCTTTCTATTCTTCCTAAAGTGTATGAGTCAATCATTGCATCACCTACAATTATGACTTTTTTTCCTTTGACTTTATCAAAGATTTTACTGATTCTCATTTAAGTTAGTTTGCTTAAAGATAACTCGAGTCTTTGGGTAGCTTCTATTAGTTCCTTTTCACTAGCTGCATAAGATAATCTTATACAATTTGGGGCTCCAAAATCTTCTCCAGGAACTAAGGATACTTTAGCATCTTCTAGAAGATATAGGGCCAGATCATTTGCTGAATTTATTTTTTTTCCATCTTTTGAATGATTACCTAAATATTCATTTATTTCTGGGAAAAAATAGAATGCACCTTCAGGCTTATTTACTTTTAGTTTATCAATTTTAATAAGATGATTATATACTAAATTTCTTCTTTTCAGATACTCACCTTTCATCTCTAGGGCACATTTATTACCTTCTTTTAGTGCTACTAATCCAGCTCTTTGAGCAATTGAGCAATTTGCTGAGGTAGTTTGACCTTGCATTTTATTAATGGATTTAGCAATTGATTTAGGGGCTCCTATATAACCAAGTCTCCACCCAGTCATTGCAAAGGCCTTAGAAAACCCATTCATTGTTATAGTTCTACCATTCATGCTTTCAAGTGATCCAATGCTTGTGTGTCTATCAGTAAAATTTATATGTTCATAAATCTCATCTGATATAATGATTATCTCAGGGTGTTTTTCTAAAATATCTCTATACCCTTCAAGATCTTCCCTTGTGAAAACTGTTCCAGTTGGGTTACAAGGAGAGCTAAAAATTACAGCTTTTGTTTTATTTGAAATAGCTTCTTCTAATTGAGAAGGTGTTGGTTTAAAATTATTTTCTATAGTTGTATTTATATATTTAGGTACACCATCAGCTAATGTGATTATAGCAGAATAGCTAACCCAAAATGGAGCAAATACAATAACTTCATCACCTTTATTTAAGATTGAAAACATTACATTGGTGATAGAATGTTTAACTCCATTAGATACAATTATTTCATTAGGACTATAACTTAAATTATTTTCATTTATAAATTTTTCAGATATGGCTTCTCTAAGGTCTAGGTAACCGGGGACAGGCGGGTATGAAAAATAATTTCCTGAATCAATAGCATTTTTTGCTCCATCACAAATGTGTTGTGGAGTTTTAAAATCAGGTTCTCCTAAACTAAGACTAATTACGTCTATTCCTTTTGATTTATATTCTCTTGCTAATGCAGCCATTGCCAGAGTTGATGACTCTTCTACATTTTGAAGTCTTAAAGATTCTTTTTTATTCATTGTTCTATTTTATAATTAATTCTTGAAGATATACTTTTTCCTAGTGTTACTTCGTCCGCGTATTCAATTTCACCTCCAATTGGGATTCCTCTAGAAATTGTAGTCACTCTTAAATTATATTTTGAAAGCTTTTTTGAAATATAAAATGCTGTGGTGTCTCCATCTAATGTAGGGCTTAATGCAAAAATTATTTCTTTTATTTCACCTTTAAAAACTCTTTTTTCTAAAGTATCAATATTTAAATTATCGGGTCCTATGCCATCAATTGGTGAGATTAGTCCTCCAATAACATGAAACAAACCATTATAATGGTTTGTGTTCTGTATTGCAAGAACATCTGGAGTGTCTTCTACAACACATAATATCTCTTTATTAGTGTAGGGGTTATTTGATTTACATGAGCATTTACCATCTTCACATATCACATGACATATATCACAGTACTCAGTTTTGTTTTTAAGGTCAACAATAGCTTTTGAAATATTTTCGGAAAAATTTATATCTTTTTTTAAGAGGAAAAGACAAAGTCTTAGAGCGGTTTTTTTTCCAATGCCAGGAAGCCTAGATATTTCATTTACTGCAGTTTCAATAATTTTAGTTGGAAGTTTCATTTAAAAATATCTTTCTTTTGAAATTAAAATTGATTTAGAGTTAACTTTATCAAAAATATACCCTAACATAATTGTTTTTTTTCAAAAATAAATATGAATGCTAACATTATACTTCTGATTTTTATAATATATTTTTTAGTTCTTCTTTTCATCTCAAGACTAACAACAAAAAAATCAAGTTTTAATGATTTTTTTAATGCTAATAGATCTTCACCATGGTACTTGGTAGCATTTGGGATGATAGGGACTTCACTTTCAGGAGTTACGTTTATTTCTGTTCCTGGTGAGGTTGGTAATACTAATTTTAGTTATTTTCAAGTTGTTTTAGGATATCTTTTGGGTTACTATGTGATAGCAAAAGTACTACTGCCTTTATATTATAAACTCAATCTTGTTTCAATATACACCTATCTTGATAAGAGGTTTGGTTATTATAGTTATAAATCAGGTGCTTTCTTCTTTTTGTTATCTAGAACCATAGGAGCTTCATTTCGATTATTTCTGGTTGCTGGGGTACTTCAAATAGCAGTTTTTAACCAGTTAGGAATGCCTTTTTATTTTTCTGTTCTTATAACTATTCTCTTAATATGGGTTTATACATTTAAAGGGGGAATAAAGACTATTGTCTGGACAGACGCTCTTCAGACATTTTTTATGCTTTCGGCAGTCATAATTACCATCTTCATTATTCTTGATAAAATGGATATCTCTTTATTTGAATCTATCGTCTTGATAAAAAATAGTTCATATTCAAATATTTTTTATTTTGACTGGAAATCTAGCAATGATTTTTTTAAGCAGTTTTTTTCAGGAGCATTTATTGCTATAGTAATGACTGGGCTTGACCAAGATATGATGCAAAAAAACTTAACCTGTAAAAATTTAGGAGACGCTCAAAAGAACATATTTTGGTTTTGTGTGATTCTAGTTATAGCCAATTTATTATTTCTTTCACTTGGAGCTTTACTCTATATCTATTCTGAGTCATTAAATATTCCCATACCACAGAGATCGGACGATTTATATCCAATATTAGCTTTAAATAATTTGGGTGGATTGACATCTATTATATTTTTATTAGGAATAATAGCCGCAGCATATTCAAGTGCAGATTCAGCTTTAACCTCATTAACTACTTCTTTTTGTATTGATTTCTTGAATATAGATAATAGCTCAAATAAGAAGAAAATTAGATTTTTTGTACATATTGGTTTCTCTGTTATATTGTTTTTAGTTATACTGATATTCAAAGAAATTAATGATGAAAGTGTGATTAATTCAATATTTAAGGCAGCTGGATACACTTATGGTCCCTTATTAGGCCTTTTCTCTTTCGGTATTTTTACAAAATATAATGTAAGAGATAGGTTTGTTTTACCAATATGTATATTATCACCTGCGTTTAGTTACATTATTAATATATATTCTGAACAATTATTATTTGGGTATAAGTTTGGTTTTGAGATACTCCTACTTAATGGTTTGATTACTTTTCTGGGACTTTTTCTTATTAGGAAAAAACAGTTACAGCCTACTATTTAGGAAGTTATTAAATGCTGATCCAAAAGTGTAGCCTATTGCTATTCTAAATTCTGATCTAAAATCAGTTGCAATTTCTTGTTGCTCTAATAATAGATCTTCAATAGAGGCATTTCCTTTAGGTAAACTTAATTGGTCTCTTATTATCTCTATCTCTCCTCCGAATCTTACAGCAAGACCTTCAAATACTCTTATTGAAAACCAGCTATCCAAACTAAAACTATTTTTTGAAGGGTCCTGAAGAAATGATTTACCTCTTAAATTAGTATATATTTCTCCCCATGGCTGTCTAAATCTAGTCTCAAATGCAAGTTGATGTAGATAAACATTCTCCTCAAACTTATTGTATATGGTTTCTTCTATATAATTCCTGTATCCATATCCAATTCTGTAATTAATGACCATTTCTCTTCTAACAAACTCATCATATGGAAAAAAACTATACTCTATAGCAGGCATAATATAATATCTATAATCAATATTTTGATAAGTGTCACCACTAGCACCAGCGTTAAAACCAGCTGACCATTTGTTGTTTATGCTCCATACGCTTTTTGCTCCAAATGATTTTCTATTACTTTTACTTATGAATATATTATCTTGATTTTCATATTTATTATTTGATCTTTCAAAATCAATATCAAATTGCAATTTTATTTTATCTGTTACCTTATCTGCTTCTAGCTCTATTCTTACGTTAGATTCTTTCCTGCTAGTCTCATTTTCAAAATTTAGTTCTCCAGCACTTTGAAAGACCCAGTTTTTCCACTTATCTGAACTAGAGTTATTTGAGTTTTCATTATTTACAACTGTGTCAACAGAGATAGATATTTTTTCAGCTAAATCTGTTTCAATTAAATAATATAAAAGTCCTAGTTCAATCTTTTTCTTAAGAGATACTCTAACTTCATCTCTTGTCATCTTGGGATTAGTATCTAATGTCAAAGAAATTTTCTTATCTGAAAATATATTTTTTCCAATAAAATCTAATGAGTACCTATTTCCATTATTTGCATTTCGATTTCTATATATAAATAATTGAATATCAGCATGTCCTTGATCTCTCACATGATTCACATAATTAATTTCATTTTTTAAAAAGCTATTATCACATCTATCACACTTAATAAATAAATTATTTAGATCCTCTTGACTATATAGGCTATTAGATATTAATAAAACAAGGTAAGTAAGTATTTTTTTCATCTTATAGTTCTAGCTCTTTAATAGGTTCCCAAAATAACTTTTTAAAATTTTTAATCCTATCATCTTTAACTTTAATGCCTTCTTCATTTAAAAGTTTTTCCATTGTATTATTATTTTCAAAGTGGTGTTTTCCTGTTAGAAGTCCACTTCTATTTACTACTCTATGAGCAGGAATTGATTTGTCAAAGTGAGAACTGTTCATAGCCCACCCAACAACTCTAGCACTTTTTGCAGTTCCTAAATATTTTGCTATTGCTCCATATGATGTAACCCTTCCTCTTGGTATAAGCTTAACTACTTGGTATACATCTTTAAAGAAATCTGAGTTCACTATGGGTAATGTTGAATATAAGCAGAGGAGGAGGGATTCGAACCCCCGGTACCTTGCGGTACAACGGTTTTCAAGACCGCCGCATTCGACCACTCTGCCACTCCTCTGTAATAATCTTGGCGACAAAAATATATTAATTAGGACATTTGCCAAAAATACCCTCTAATTAAATTTTGATTTTAATTTTTTAATTGCAATATCTATACTTGTATTCCACTCAAACCCAATTAATATAATAGAGGATATTACATAAACCCAGCCCATATATGCAATTAATATTCCTATAGATCCATACAATTTATTATATGTAGGGAAATTATTTATGTAGTAGGAAAAAGCTAATGATATTGCAACACAACCGATTGCGGAAATAATCGATCCTGATGAAATAAATGTCCATTTATTATGAGTCACAGGTGCAAAATAGAATATAGATGTAATTAGTAAATAGAATGAGGTAAATAAGGAGAGCAGTTTATAAGAATTTATTGTGTAGTATTCTGCATCCTCAAATAAATTATATTCTAAAATTATATTAATTATAAAATCTCCAAGTGTAGATAGAACTATAGCTATAATAGTTACTATAAAAAAAACAAAAGTTAAGAGCATTGCTATAAGTCTTGTCTCATAAAAGCTCCTGTTTTCTCTGACTCTATGACAGCTATTAAAGGTTTTAATTAATGTATTAAATCCATTAGAAGAAAGAAATATAGATGAGATTACCCCAATAGATAAAAGCCCCCCTCTTTTAGTTTCAACTAAATCAAGGATAGTGTTTTTAGTTATACTAAACATATCTGAAGGCATAATGTTTTGAAGAAAAATTAATATTTTTTCAGAGTCAATTTCTGGAACCCAAGCATTAATATATGGTAATAAGGTGAAGAGAAATATAATTAAGGGGAACGATGCTATAGTAAAGCTAAAGGCTACTGCAAGAGATCTCTCAAATATTTCATCTTCAATCAGTTTATTTTTAAATATTTTAAATACACTGTAGTATGATATGGTTTTTCCAACCAAGTATATTCTCTTGAAAAGAACTCTCATAAAAATGGATATATATTTAAAAAGTCCCTTCATTTAAAATTACTTTTAATTATATCTAATAATTCAATGGGAATCCTAACTGCTTTTTTCTTATTTAAATCAATAAATGTAAGAGCAGTTTTTCCGGTATTTGCTAATTCTCCTTTAGAGTTATAGATTTTATATGTGAATTTTATTTTAGATAAGGGCAACTCTTCAATTGAAGTAATAATTTTGATTTTTTCATCATATTTTATTGGCATAAGGTATTTACTTTCCATCTCAATTACAGGCATACCTATACCTCTATCTTCTAGTTTTTTATATGAAAATCCTAGGCTTCTAAATAACTCTACCCTAGCTATTTCATAATAACTCGCATATCTGCCATAATAAACATATCCCATCTGATCAGTATCAGAATATCTTACTCTTATATTTAAATCACCTTTTAACATTATCTAAAAATCTTTCTTTCATTTAAAGCTCTTTGAAATTTTTTTGCATTTTTATTGTGTTGAGTTAATGAGATTGCAAATTCATGATAACCTGAGAAATCAGCTTTAGCACAAAAAAATATAAATCTATGTTTTTCATAATTAAGTACAGCATCTATATATTTTTTTGGAACTAATCTTATTGGTCCAGGTGGAAGCCCTTTGTATTTATATGTGTTATATGGAGAGTTAATCTTTTTGTGTTTATTTAATACCCTTCTAATGGTGTAGTCATTAGCAGCAAACACAAGTGTTGGATCTGCCTGAAGTAACATATTTCTGTTTAGTCTATTTATATAAACGCCCGCAATTCTATCTGCTTCATCAATCATCCTAGTCTCTGAAGCTACAATAGAAGCTAAGACAATAACTTCCTTTTGATTTAATTTTAATTTTTCAAGTTTTTTCTTTCTTTGATCATCCCAAAATCTCCTATACTCTTTTTCCATTTTATTAATAAATTCTTTTGGAGAAGTATCCCAATAAACTTCATACGTATCGGGCAGAAATATGCTAATTATATCGTTTTTATTAAAATTGCCATAAGTTTTCATGTTTTGATATAGATAATTCAATAAATCATCTTCAGACATTTTTAATTTTTTCGTTATTTTTTCAGCTAGGTCATCCATTTTCCTAGCGTATGAAAATGTTATGTTAATAGGAGTTTGACTTCCTGATCTTAACATTGTAATCATGTCGTAATTAGACATGTTAGTCTTAACCTTGTAGGCTCCTTCTTTAATATTTTCTTGGTAATCCATTATTTTGCTTAATACGCTAAATGATAAAATGTCATTAATGATAGTGTCTCTTTCTAATGACTTTATTAGCTCATTAAATTCAGTTTTTTCATTGATGATAATAAATTTTTCATCACTATTAATTAAAAAATTTGGTGAGTAAAGCATCTGGTAAATATATACGCTACAAGTGGTCAGGACTGTAGAGAAAATTATTAGAGGAATTAATATTTTTTTCTTACTCATATTATATTTACTTACAAAGTTAATAATATGATTTTAGTTGAACCACAATATTTGCCATCAGTAAATTATTTTAACAATATAGGTAAAGGTGAAATACTAGTTGATATTAACTCAGATTATGCTAATCAGTATGAGTTTAATCAGACAAGAATATCAAATGATGTGAAATCATTTGATATTAAGGTGCCAATAATAAATGATAAAACAAACTGTAAATTGAAGGACCTAAAAATTGATAATACTAAAAATTGGATAAATAGCCACACTCAATCAATTCAGTCATCATATGGTAAATACCCTTATTTTTTGTTTTATAATGATGAAATAATTAATGTGCTTAAAAGAAGACATAATTACCTTATTGATCTAAATTATGACTTATTGACACATTTACTTAAAATTTTAAATTATGATAATAAAATTAGAATTATCGAAGATGATAATAGTGAAATCATTGATTTAAGGTCAAAAAAGATTGAATTTTCAAATGGACAAGCTAACGATATTAATAAAATTAGAGATGATTTTTTTCTTGGCAAGAATTTTGATTATAGATACAGTGTGATAGACTTATTATTTCTTAGAGGTCCAGAATCAGGCTTCCTTATTAGAAATTTTAAAAAAAATATTTAATAGTTTTTTTTATCAAAATGAGTTATCCTTACGTTATTAAATTGTTATGGAAGCAAAATTTTCAAATAGAGTAAAAGAAGTAATCTCATTGAGCAGGGAGGAAGCACTGCGACTTGGGCATGATTACATAGGAACTGAACACTTACTGCTCGGTGTTATTAGAGAAGGTGAAGGAATTGCCATAAGCCTACTAAAAAAACTAGGTATAAGTTTAGAAGATCTTCGAGCATCTGTTGAGCATAATACTAAAAACACAAGTACATCTAACCTTAAGAATGTAACCAATATTCCATTGACAAGACAAACTGAAAAAGTTCTTAAAATAACATATTTAGAAGCAAAAATTTTTAAAAGCAAACTTATTGGAACAGAGCATTTATTGCTAAGTATTTTAAGAGATGAGGATAATATAGCTACTCAAATATTAGATAAATTTGATGTTACATATGATGTTGTAAAAGAACTTCTTGAGTACCAAACAAGTAATCCGGAGGCTACTACTTCTTCTGAACCCATGGAAGATGATGAATTATCTAGTATTAAGGGTTCTCCAGCACCAAAATCACCAAAATCAAAAGAAAAATCTAAGACTCCTATTCTAGATAATTTTGGAAAAGATTTAACAAAATTAGCCGAAAAAAATAAATTAGATTCAGTAATCGGAAGAGAAAAAGAGATAGAGAGAGTCGCACAAATACTTACTAGAAGAAAAAAAAATAATCCTATTTTAATTGGTGAGCCAGGTGTTGGAAAAACAGCAATAGCTGAAGCTTTAGCTTTAAGAATTACCCAAAAAAAAGTATCTAGAATTCTTCATAATAAAAGAGTTGTTACTTTAGATTTAGCATCTTTAGTTGCTGGAACTAAATATAGAGGTCAATTTGAGGAAAGGATGAAAGCAGTAATGACTGAGATTGAGAAATCAGATAATATTATTTTATTTATTGATGAGCTTCATACTATTGTAGGTGCCGGAGGAGCTTCTGGCTCTCTAGATGCTTCTAACATGTTTAAGCCAGCTCTAGCTCGAGGTGAACTCCAATGTATTGGAGCTACTACCTTGGATGAATATAGACAGTATGTTGAAAAAGACGGAGCTTTAGCAAGAAGATTTCAAGTAGTTGTAATTGATCCGACTACACCAGATGAAACTCAAAATATTTTAGAAAATATCAAAGATAAATACGAAAGCCATCATAATGTGATTTACTCGCCTGAAGCGATTGAGGCTTGTGTAAAATTATCCGATAGATATATAAGCGATAGATTTTTACCTGATAAGGCTATCGATTTAATGGATGAAGCAGGTTCTAGAGTTCATATGCATAATCTAGATGTTCCTGATGTAATTGTTGAAATAGAGGAGAAAATAGATAAAATTAAAAGTCAAAAAAATCAAGTTGTTCAAAATCAAAAATATGAAGAAGCTGCTCAACTTAGAGATACGGAGAAAAAGCTTCTCTCAGAGTTAGACATCCAGAAAAAAAAGTGGGTAGAAGATTCCAAGAAAAAAAGGCATAAAGTAGGTGAAAAAAATATTTCCGAAGTAATCTCAATGGTTACTGGAATCCCTTTAGAAAGGATAGAGCAAAATGAGAGTAGCCGTCTACTAGGAATGCCAAAAAAATTATCCAAGAAAGTTGTTGGACAAGATAATGCAATCGATAAACTTGTCAGAGCTATTAAAAGAACAAGAGTTGGTCTAAAAGATCCAAAAAAGCCAATAGGTTCATTTATATTCTTAGGACCAACTGGAGTTGGAAAAACAGAGTTAGCTAAAGTATTAGCTAACTACTTATTTGATAAGGATGATTCGCTTATAAGGGTTGACATGTCTGAGTACATGGAAAAGTTTTCTATATCAAGACTAGTTGGTGCGCCTCCAGGGTATGTGGGGTATGAAGAAGGGGGTCAGTTGAGTGAAAAAGTAAGAAGAAAACCTTACAGTGTAATATTACTAGATGAAATTGAAAAGGCTCATCCAGATGTATTTAATATTTTATTACAAATTTTAGATGAAGGATTTTTAACTGATGGTCTTGGACATAGAGTTGATTTTAGAAATACTATCTTAATTATGACATCAAATATTGGAGCGAGAGACGTTCAAGATTTTGGTGCTGGGATTGGATTTGAAACAAAATCAAGAACAGATAATATTAATGAAAATTTAAATTCAACTATAGATAAGGCTCTTCAAAGAACATTTAATCCTGAATTTGTCAATAGGCTTGATGACATTATAATTTTCAACTCTCTAACCAAAGAAGATTTATATAAAATAATTGATATTAATCTTAAAAAACTTTATAGCAAAGCTGACGAGATTGGTTACTCAATTGACCTAACTCATAAGGCAAAGGATTTTATTATTGAGAAAGGTTATAATCCTAAATATGGAGCGAGACCTTTAGAAAGAGCTATACAGAAACATATTGAGGATGTTCTTGCGGAAGAAATTCTTTCTGGAAATGTTAAAAAAGGCGATTTAGTTTTAGCTGATTTTGACAAAAAAAATAATGTGATAAAAATCACAAAGCTTGACCCCAAGAAGAACAAACAAAAGTCTAAGTAACTAGACCTCCATCTACTTTTATTATTTGACCGGTAATATAGCTTCCTTTATCTGATGCTAAATAAACACAGAGATTAGCAACATCATCAACATTTCCAGCTCTTTTTAAAGGTATCGATTCAATCCAACTATCTAAAAGTTTTCCGTCACCTTTACTTGTCATGTCTGTTTCAATAAATCCTGGAGCAATCGCATTACATCTTATATTTCTAGAACCTAATTCAAGAGCAATTGATTTTGTAAAGCCATTAATCCCAGCTTTCGATGCAGAATAATTTGATTGCCCTGCATTTCCTTTAATGCCTACTATAGAACTTATATTAATAATAACACCTTCTTTTTTCTTCATAAATTCTCTAATTGCACACTTTGTTAAGTTAAAGCATGAGTTAAGATTGATATCAATTACTTTTTTCCAAGACTCCTCATCCATTCTTAATATTAGATTATCTCTAGTTATTCCCGCATTATTAATTAATATATCATAGCTATCAAAATCATCCAGTATATTCTCAATAAGCTTACTACTTTGATTAAAATCTGAAGCATCGGATTTATATTTTTTAATTTTTACATTATATTTTTCAGATAATTTTTCTATTTCTATTGCGGACTCCTCACTACTTAGATAAGTAAAAGCAACATTACATCCTGATTTAGCTAATTTTTCAACAATTCCTTTTCCAATACCCTTTGAGCCTCCAGTTACTATTGCTGTCTTATTTTTAAGATCTTTCATTTTAGTTTATTAAATGACTTTAAAATTATATAATCTTTGTTATAAAGTTCAAGATATAATTATCAATAGTTTTATTATAATAATTTAGAATATAAATTTGTCAAAAAAATAAAAATATGTCTTATAATTTAATAGTAGTAGGATCAGGTCCAGGAGGCTACGTTGCGGCAATTAGAGCATCTCAGTTAGGTATGAAAGTTGCTGTTGTAGAAAAAGAATCTTTGGGTGGAATTTGTCTAAACTGGGGTTGCATCCCAACTAAAGCATTATTAAAAAGTGCTCAGGTTTTTGACTATGTAAGTCATTCTACTGATTACGGAATAAATATTAAGGGCTCTAGTATCGATTTTGACTCAATAATTAATAGAAGTAGAGGAGTTGCTGATGGCATGAGTAAAGGTGTTAATTTTCTAATGAAAAAAAATAAAATTGATATTTTGTCAGGTTTTGGTAAAATAATCGATAAAAATACTGTGGAAGTTACCGATGAAAAAGGTAAAAAGCAGAATCACAAAGGTGATAACATTATTATCGCAACTGGAGGTAGATCAAGAGAATTGCCAAACATTAAAATTGATGGAGAAAAAGTTATAGAGTATAGAAAGGCAATGACTCTTAAAAAGCAGCCAAAATCTTTAGTTGTTATAGGTTCTGGTGCAATTGGATCTGAGTTCGCATATTTTTATAATAGTATTGGGACTAAAGTAACAGTAATTGAATACTTACCTAATATTTTGCCTCTAGAAGATGTAGATGTATCTAAACAACTTGAGAAGTCATTCAAGAAGTCTGGTATTGATATAATGACAAATACTGAAGTAAAAGATGTAAAAACAAATTCAAAAGGATGCAAAGTTATTTTCTCAAAAAATAACAAAGAAGAAATGATGGATTGTGATGTTGTACTTTCAGCTGTTGGTGTTGAAACTAATATTGAAAATATAGGTCTTGAGGAATTAGGAATAATTACTGAAAAGGGCAAAATTAATGTAGATGATTACTATAAAACAAACATAGATGGAATCTATGCAATAGGTGATGTTGTAAAAGGTCCTGCTTTAGCTCACGTTGCATCAGCAGAGGGTATTATTTGTGTTGAAAAAATTGCAGGTAAGAATCCAGGTGTTTTAAATTATGACAATATACCTTCGTGTACATATTGTAGTCCTGAAGTAGCGTCTGTTGGTTATACAGAAAAACAGGCAAAAGATCTTGGTTATGAAATAAATGTTGGTAAATTCCCTTTTTCAGCTTCAGGAAAGGCTAATGCTTCTGGTCACTCTGATGGTTTTGTCAAGGTTATATTTGATAAGAAATACGGGGAGTGGTTAGGTTGTCATATGGTTGGATATAATGTCACTGAGATGATTGCTGAAGTCGTAGCTGCAAGAAAGCTAGAGACAACTGCTCATGAAATTATTAAATCGGTCCATCCTCATCCTACAATGTCTGAAGCAATTATGGAAGCTGCAGCAGCAGCATATGATGAGGTAATACACTTATAATAAATCTTTTAATTTAGATCCGATATTTGCTGGAGATTCAGCAACAGTTAGACCGCACTCTCTCATTATTTTCATCTTAGCTTCTGCTGTGTCATCTTTTCCACCAATGATTGCTCCAGCGTGACCCATTCTTTTCCCTTTTGGTGCAGTTTGTCCAGCTATAAACCCAACAACTGGTTTCTTGTTGCCATTTTCTCTTATCCATTTTGATGCCTCTGCTTCGTAGTTTCCTCCTATTTCTCCTATCATTACTATACCTTCAGTCTCATCATCTTGCATAAATAATTTAATTGCATCTAATGTAGAAGTCCCGACTATTGGATCTCCACCAATACCTATTGCGGTAGATATTCCATAACCAGCCTTTACCACTTGGTCAGCTGCCTCATATGTTAGAGTTCCTGATTTAGAGATTATACCGATATTCCCTTTTTTAAATACAAAACCAGGCATGATTCCCACTTTTGCCTCATCAGGTGTTATTATACCTGGGCAATTAGGTCCAATTAATGTGCTTTTTTTGTCTTTTATATATGATTTAACTTTAATCATATCTTTTACTGGAATACCTTCAGTGATTGCAACAATTACTTCAATTTCTGAATCTATAGATTCTAGAATTGCATCAGCTGCAAATGCTGGAGGTACAAAAATTATTGATACGTTAGTTCCAGTCTCTTTCTTTGCATCATACACGGTGTTAAATACTGGTCTTTCAAGATGATAGGTCCCTCCTTTTCCTGGAGTTACTCCTCCCACAACATTTGTACCATATTCTAACATTTGAGAAGCATGAAAAGTTCCCTCTGATCCAGTAAATCCTTGTACAATAACTTTTGAATTACTATTTACTAAAACGCTCATTTAATTATTTTGGCTCAAATATAGGTCACTAAATTCCCTAACACAACCATATCCACCTTTTGTGTTTAGAATAATTGAAACCTTGTTTTTTACTGGAAGAGATGAGTCACTTGGGCAAGCACTAAATCCAACAATATCTATAATACTCATATCATTTATATCATCACCAATAAAAGCAACTTCATCTAATGTTATATTTTCATCTTTTATCCAAGAGAGTAGTATTTCATCTTTAGCTTCATTTCCAACATAGCAGTGTTTTATCCCTAAGTAGGATGCTCTTGATTTTATTCCATCACCTCTTTCTGAATGACTTATTATTCCCACCATAATATTTTTTTTTATTAATTCTAGGATTCCGACTCCATCTTTAGCATTAAATCTTTTTGATTCTATACCATTTTCATCAACGTAGATTCCATTGTCAGTCAAAGTACCGTCAACATCAAGAATTAACATTTTAATTTTAGGGATTTTCATATTAGATTTTTTTTGACAGATTTACAAATTGGAATTAAACTAGAGAACATATTTTCAAATTCTTCAAAATTTAATTGTTGAGACGCGTCTGACATAGCTAGTTTTGGGTTTGGGTGACTTTCAATTAAAAGTCCATCAACTCCCATTGCTACACATGCTCTTGTAAGGTCAGGTACTCCATAGCTGTATCCCATAGCATGACTTGTGTCTAGAATTATAGGTAAGTTAGTGTATTCTTTAAGATAAGAGACACCACATAAATCAAGTGTAAATCTTGTCTTGGTTTCAAATGTTCTTATACCTCTTTCACAAAGTATTACATTTTGGTTACCCTCTGACATAATAAATTCGGCAGCTTGGACAAATTCTTGTAGGTTTGATCCGAATCCTCTTTTTAAAAGAACAGGTTTATCTTGTTTTCCTGTTTCTCTTAAAATTCCGTGGTCATACATAGCTTTTGCTCCTATTTGGATTATATCAGTGTATTTTATTACATCATCCACATGGGATGAATCCTTTACTTCAGAAATGATATTAAAACCATATTCATCTCTTATATCTGATAACATTTTTAATCCTTCTAGGCCAAGACCTTGGAACGAATATGGAGAAGTTCTTGGTTTAAAGCATCCGGCTCTTAAAGTTGTAAGTCCTAATTTCTTTAATAAACCAGCGCATTTGGTGATTTGTTCTCTGCTCTCTATTGAGCATGGGCCAGTTATCATCAGTGTATTATTTGAGTCACCTCCAATTTCAACATTATTTATTTTTACATTTCTAGTATGTTTCTTATAGTCTCTACTTGCAAGCTGTATATCAGACTCTAGAGTAAAACTCTTATCTACATATTTATTATATGATTTGGGGTAATCATTTTTTTTAGATGAAGTTATTATTATCTTATCTTTTTCATTGAAGATTAATTTACCTTGTACCTTCTCAGAAAACTTATAGGCATCATTTTTATTTATTTCTTTGTTTAGGTGAATTATCATGATTCGCTTCGAATTAAATTAAAAAATGTTACAGAGCCAACTAACTCCTTGTTATTTATAACTGGCACAAAAGATATAAGAAAATCATGGCTTTGAGTAATCTTTAGCATTTTATTAATTGAATCATTTTTATTGATAACAATAGGATCTGAGTTCTTTATATCTTTTACTTTCAAGTTTTTAAAATTATCTAAACTTTTAATTAAACTTTTTCTGACATCTGCCATACTTACAATTCCTGTGAAATCATTATTTTCATTTTCAACAAATACACAACCAAAATCATATAATTCAATTTTTTCTAATGCTTTATCTATTCTTTCATTTTCTTTTATGATTGGGAGCTCTTTTCTCAATAACATAAAATCACTTACAGGCATCTTTGAAGATGATACTGAAGATTTTAACTCAAGTAATGATTTTGCAATATTCCCGTTTACTAAGTATGATCCTGAGACAACTGATTTAACTCCATGAATTCTTAAAATAAGGGAAATCTCGTCATTTACTCCACCGTCTATATGAATTTTTTTTGATGGATATTTCTTTTTAAAGTCTCTAATTTTTTTAAAATTAATTTTATTGAATGTCCCTCCACTTTCACCTGGAGTTGTGGTCATAAGTAGGATAAAGTCACAAGAACTCTTATACTCTTCAAATTTTTCAATAGAAGTACCTGAAGTAATTGCAAGTCCAAAAGATGTGTCTTTGCTCTTATGGAAAATGATATTTTCTTTAATATTTTCTACTTGATATGTTACATATTCAATTTTATTTTTCTTAATGAAATTATTGTATTTGTTGGGTTTTTCTGAAATAATATGAAGATCTATAGGTGTATTGCTAATTTTCCTAATTTCAATTATATCCTTTTCAACTTTTTCTATTTCAGTTTTTTGATCATTAAAGTCAACATGAAACATATCGATTTTAACTGAATCTAATTCTTTTATCAAATCCTCAAGTGATCTGTTTTTATTTGAATAAATTGAAGCTGAAATTTTCATCTTATCCTCAAATATAATTTAGTTATTGTCATTGACTAAAACATTAATAATCTAATTTTGTATATTAAAATTATGAATATGATAAAGTGTATTGCTTTTTATTTAAAAATATTTTTTTTATGTCTTTTTATTTTCGACTGTTCACAGCTAAAAAAACCTTTTTTAGAAGAAGTAGATAATTTAAAAATTGATTCATTAGCTCCATTTTATCATGGTGTTGCATCTGGAGATCCTCTTGAAAATAAAGTAATTATATGGACAAGAGTTACTCCAAAAAATTATGAAAAAAAAATACCTGTAAGCTGGCAGATTTCAGAGTTTTCTGACTTTAGAAATATCCATAAAAGTGGCCAATTTATAACTGATTCGAATAGAGATTATACTGTAAAGGTAGATGTAGATGATCTGAAACCTGGGACGACATATTATTATCAATTTGAATCATATGGAAAAAAATCTATCATGGGTAAAACCAAGACAATAAATAGTTCTTCTGATAGTCTGAGGTTTGCCATTGTAAGCTGTAGTGATTACCAAAGAGGATTTTTTAATTCTTATTCCTCACTTGCTGAAGAAGAAAATATTGATGCAGTTGTTCATCTTGGAGACTATATTTATGAGTACAAATCAAGAGATTATAGTAATGGAATTTTTGATAGGTTACATCTACCTGATAAAGAGATTGTAACATTAAGTGACTACAGAACTAGACATTCACAATATAAACTAGATATAGATTTAATAGATGCTCATAAAAATCATCCTTTTATCTTAATTTGGGATGACCATGAAACATCAAATAACACATATAAAAGTGGCGCGGAAAATCATCAAGAATTAGAAGAGGGTGATTTTGATGAAAGAATTTCTTATGCACTAAAGGCATATTATGAATGGCAACCTATAAGAGAATCTTCTAAACCTTACAGAAATTTTACTTTTGGAGAAGTTGCCGACCTTATTATTTTAGAAGAGAGATTAGAGGGTAGGACTAAGCAAGCTATAAGCCTTGAGGATACTTCCCTTTTTGAACCTAATAGGTCTATGCTAGGAAGCACTCAACTGGATTGGTTTTTGAAGAGATTATCTGACTCTAAGAGTCAATGGAAAATAATAGGAAATCAAGTTATATTTTCATATTTAAATTATGGAAGGCCTGACTTTAATATTAACCTAGATTCATGGGATGGGTATCCAGTTGAAAGACAGAAGATTGCTGATCATATTAACTCAAATAAGATTAAAGATATTGTCTTTGTTACAGGAGATACTCACCAATCTTGGGCATTTGAAGTTAATCATATTCCTTTGGATTCTAATACACCAATTCAACCTTATGCAATAGAATTTGGAACTCCAAGTATAAATTCTGGTAATTCAGATGAGAGGTTCTCAAATGTTCCAATCCAAAAACTAATTGATCATGAAAATTATATTACTGATCCCACAATAAACCCACATTTAAAATATACAAACACTAGAGACCACGGTTATATGCTTCTAGATGTTAATAAAGAGAAAGTTGTTGCTACTTGGAAATATGTGAAGACACTTATTAGACGTGATAAGTCCATTAAAGAAATTAGACAAATAGAGAGTGTAACAAAAAGTAATAAGTTGAATTTAATTAATAATTAGATAGGTTTTGGTTAGTATATTATATCATGTGTTTTCAAAATTACCAATTAGGGTATTATATTTTTTTTCAGACCTCATTAATAATAGTATAATATCTTTTTATAGAAATAAAATTGTAGAAAAAAATTTAATTAATTCTTTTCCTGAATACGATTCAAAAAAGATAAAAAAAATAAAAAAAGGTTTCTATAAAAACTTTTGTGATCTAGTATTTGAGACTATAAAATCAATTTCAATTAAAGAAAGTGAGTTAAAGAAGAGAGTAAAATTTAATAATTTACATTTAATAAATGATCACGTTAATAAAGATGAGAGAGTTGTAGTTTTGACATCACACCAATGTAATTGGGAATGGTTACTTCTTGCTGCTGAGCTTAAATTAGATACGAATCTTCATGTGATTTACAAAAAATTAAAAAATAGAAATTTTGATAAGTTGATGTATGAATCAAGATCTCGTTTTGGTTCTATTTTAATGGAGTCTAGTGAAGTAATAATGTATCTCAGAAACCATTTGAAAAAAGTAAAAGTTCTGGCTGTTGTAGCTGACCAATCTCCAAAGATAAAAAGTAGAAAAATTTGGGCTCAAATGTTAAACCAAAAAACTGCTTTTCTAGAATCTATAGAATTCATTCCTAAGTTTACTGAAAGTTATGTTTACTATGCATCTATGAAAAAAACTTCTAGAGGAAATTATGAAGTAAATTTTAAGAAAATTGCGCAACCAAAAAACTTTAAAACACATCAAATTTTAGAAAAGTATATTGGATGTATGGAATCACAAATATATGAAAATCCAAGTGAGTGGTTGTGGTCACACAGGAGATGGAAATTAACTCCTGAAAATAGTCAATAAATTAATTTTTATTTGGCTAATTTTGAAGCGTAAAATATGGATAAAATTAGAAATTTTTGCATAATTGCTCATATAGATCATGGGAAGAGTACACTTGCTGATAGATTACTAGAATTTACTCAAACTGTAGACTCTAGAGACATGACAAATCAGCTCCTTGACAATATGGATCTTGAAAGAGAAAGAGGTATAACGATTAAATCTCATGCAATTCAGATGAATCATCAAATAAATAATATTTCTTATACACTTAATTTAATTGATACACCTGGTCATGTAGACTTTTCATATGAAGTTTCTCGATCCATTGCTTCATGTGAGGGTGCTTTGTTAATTGTTGACGCATCACAAGGGATACAAGCTCAAACAATTTCTAATCTTTATTTAGCTTTAGAGCAAGGTTTAGAAATAATTCCAATTTTAAATAAAATTGATTTGCCTGGGGCTATGATAGAGGAAGTGTCAGATCAAGTGATTGAATTAATTGGCTGTGATAAGGAAGACATATTACATGTTAGCGCTAAAGATGGTATTGGAATAGAAAATCTTATAAATGAAATAATTAAGAAGATACCTTCTCCAGAAGGTGATAGTAGTAAGGAATTACAAGCAATGATTTTTGATTCTGTTTATAATTCTTTTAGAGGTATTGAGGTGTTATTTAGAGTTTTTAATGGTAAAATAAGTAAAGGTGATAAGGTAAAATTTATTAATACTGGAAAAGAATATGATGTGGATGAAATTGGCATACTTAAACTTGAAAAAGAATCTAAAAATGAAATATTATCTGGTAACGTAGGGTATTTAATTTCTGGTATTAAAAATGCTAAGGAGGTAAAGGTTGGTGATACGATTACACATTCTAAAAATAATACCATTGAAGCAATCAAAGGATTTGAAGATGTTAAGCCCATGGTTTTTGCTGGCATTTATCCTGTTGATAGTTCTGACTATGAAGAATTAAGAAGTTCTCTTGAGAAATTACAGTTAAATGATGCGTCTCTAGTTTGGGAGCCTGAAACTTCTGCAGCTTTAGGTTTTGGATTTAGGTGTGGTTTTTTAGGTATGCTTCATATGGATATAATTCAAGAAAGATTGGAGAGAGAGTTTAATATGTCTGTTATAACTACTGTCCCATCTGTTGAATTTAAATGCTATAAAACTAGTGGGGATGTTATAAATATATATGCTCCATCAGAAATGCCTGAGCCAAATGAAATAAACAAGATAGAGGAGCCTGTCATATCTGCTCAAATTATCACAAAATCTAACTATATAGGTGGTATAATTAAATTATGTATTGATAGGCGAGGAGCATTAAAAAATCAAGTTTATTTATCAAAAGATAGAGTTGAATTATCTTTTACCTTACCACTTTCAGAGATAGTCTTTGATTTCTATGATAAATTAAAGTCAATTTCTAGAGGATACGCTTCTCTAGATTATGAATTGTCAGGTTTCTTAGAATCTAAAATGTCAAAATTAGATATTATGCTAAATGGTGATAAGGTTGATGCTCTTTCAGCTATTGTTCATCGTGATAAAGCATATTTATGGGGGAAAAAGTTATGTGAAAAGTTAAAAGAATTATTACCAAGACAGATGTTTGAAATTGCGATTCAAGCGTCTATAGGAAATAAGATAATTGCGAGGGAGACAGTAAGAGCTTTAAGAAAAAATGTTACGGCTAAATGTTATGGTGGTGATATTACTAGGAAAAGAAAGTTATTAGAAAAACAGAAGAAAGGTAAAAAGAGAATGAGACAAGTTGGTAATGTTGAAATTCCCCAAAACGCATTTTTAGCAGTATTGAAAATAGATGAGTAAAATAATAGACGGAATTAAGATCTCTAAGGAAATAAAAGCTGAGATAAGAAAAAAAATATCGATAGCTACTGAAAAGGGTTTTAGGTCGCCATCTCTTAAGATAGTTCTGGTTGGGGGTCATGGCCCAAGTAAAATTTATGTTAATGCAAAACTTAAGGCGTGTGAGAGTGTTGGGATAGATGCTGAGTTAATAAGTTTAAGCGATAACATTTTACAAGAAGAATTGACTGAATTAATTAAAAAACTTAATAAAGACAATGATGTTGATGGTTTTATAGTGCAATTACCTCTTCCTGAAAATATTAGTATTCAAAAAGTTATTGAGAATATTGATTCTTCAAAAGATGTAGATGGTTTTACAAATGATAATATTGGTAGTATAACCTCAAAAAATAAGAAGTTATTACCGGCTACAGGTCTTGGTGTTATGACCTTAATTAAAAGATACTCTATTGATGTTGAATCTAAAAAATGTGTAGTAATTGGTTCAAGTAGAAATGTTGGTGGTGCAATAGCTCAGATGCTTGTGCAGAGAGAGGATGTTACTGTTACTGTGTGTAATAGTAAGACTAAAGATTTAAAGTCAATTACTATTGACGCAGACTTAATTATTTCAGCAGTAGGTATCCCAAACTTGGTAACAGAAGATATGGTTAAAGATGGAGTCTCAATCATTGATGTAGGTATATCAAGAGTTAAAGATTCTTCAAAAAGATCAGGCTTTAAAATAGTAGGAGATGTTGATTTTGATAGTATATATAAGAAAGCAAATTTGATTACTCCTGTTCCTGGTGGAGTTGGGCCAATGACCATTGTTTCCCTTCTTCAGAACACCTTAAAAGTATATTGTGACAAGTTTAAAATCTAATTATATACTCCCAGTTATGGAATCCTTTTACAGTATACAGGGTGAAGGTTTTCACTCAGGTAAACCCGCGTATTTCATCAGATTATCAGGATGTGACGTGAATTGTCACTGGTGTGATGTCAAAGAATCATGGGAGATATCAAAAGATCAATATATGCATATAGATGATATAGTTAAAAAGGTGTCTAAAGCGTGTGCGGACATAGTGGTTATTACTGGCGGAGAGCCTCTAATGCATGACTTGACTATTTTAACTAAAACACTAAAAGATAATGATAAAAAGGTTCATATTGAGACTTCTGGCACTCATTCTCTTACAGGAGATTATGATTGGATATGCTTTTCTCCAAAAAAGTTTAAGGAACCTTTAGAAGATTTTTTTTCTATTTCAGACGAGTTAAAAGTAATTATTTATAATCGATCAGATTTCAAATGGGCAGAAGAACTTTCTAAGAAGGTTAGCCAAAAAACTGAACTGATAATGCAGCCGGAATGGTCAAAAGAAGAATTAATTAGTCCTTTAATTTTAGATTATATTAAATCAAACCCAAAATGGAGGATTTCTGTTCAGACTCATAAGTATCTTAATGTTCAATAATATATTTTTAAAATTCTTTCTTTTATTTTTTCTTAATACTAATCTTATATATTCCCAGAAGTTAAAAAAATATGAGAAGTTTTATGATGAAGGTAATAAAATGTTGGGGATTGGGGAATTTAGTAAGGCTATTGATTTTTTTAATAAATCATTAAAGTTAAATTCTGGATATTGTCCCTCATTATATAAAATAGGGTTATCGTATAAAAAGATTCAGAATTTTAAAAAATTCGAAGAGTATTTTAATAAATATTTAGACACAGAATGTTCTAAATATTTTGATGAAGTGTGTTTTAGTCTGTCAGAGTATAATTTTTTGAGGGGGAATCTAACTAAATCACGTGACTTACTTAAAAGTATATCAGATACACTGAGATTTATTGACTATTCTAGAATTATGGATAATTTACAATTTAACTTTTTATCGAATATTTATCCGGTAATAGAATTTTCAGCGAGAGATACCCTTAATTATTTCCATTATCAGTACTCACCATTTTATGATAATAGATCCAATACAATATATTTTACTGTAAGGAAGGGAGATAGGCTATTTGACGATGAGAATATTTATACGGTAAAGTACCAGAACAATAAAGTTTCAAATGTGTTGCCTTTTGAATTTTTAAATTCAGAAAATAATGAAGGGACTGTTTCTCTTTCAAAAGATGGAGAGTTTTTAGTTTTCACTTATTGTGTAATGGATTTCAAGAAGAACTCATGTGATATCTATTACTCAAAAAGCATTAACGGTAGTTGGTCAACTCCTCAAAAATTTAATGATAAAATCAATTCGCAGTTCTGGGACTCTCAGCCTTTCATGTATGATGACATGCTGTTCTTTGTATCTAATAGACCAGGTGGTAAGGGAGGAAGAGATATATACTATAGTAAGAAATTAGATAATGAGGAGTGGGGTCAGGCTAAAAATCTCCGTAATATTAATTCATCAAATGAAGACATATCTCCATATATGTATGATAATATTTTATATTTTGCTTCGAATGGATCTGATTCATATGGTGGATACGACATATTTTATAATTTGGATATACTCGATGATAAATCAAGGCCGAATAATGTTGGTCCTTCTGTCAACTCTTATTTAGACGAGACATCTATTTCAATTCATGATAATACTTTTCTATTAACTCAAGAAGATAAATTAAATCAGTTTAATAAAAGTCAAATATTTATTGGTTCTGCAAAACTTAATCATCAAGAAGCAAAGGATATCTCATTTATAACTATTGATACTTCTGACATGAGAGTTATTAATAGTGAATTATATATTGTTGATGATACAACTAAAACTCCAATCATTCATGATGAAAATTATATTGAGTCAAAATATAATAATTCTATGGTATTAGTTGAGTCATTAGGTTACTTCCCAAAAGTGATAGAAATTAAAAATGATTCTAACATTATATACATGCAGAAGATTGAAGAAAAATTTATTCTTGAAAAGATTTATTTTGACTTTGATAGTTATAGGTTAAACAAAGACTCAAAAAAATATTTAGATATTATATATATATGGCTAAGGGACAACAAACATCTGAACATTGAAATATCTGGTCATACTGATAAAATAGGATCTGATGATTATAATAATTTGTTGTCTAAAAATAGAGCTAAATCTGTCTATGATTATTTGGTAAGCAAGGGTGGTAATTTAAATAATTTGTCATTCAGGGGTTATGGAAGTTCCCAGCCTATTGAAAGAAATTATCAAGGCGATAAGAACAGAAGAATTGAGTTTAACATTATTGATAAAATAAAAATTCAATAATTTCAGGCTAAATCTATGTTAATTGACAGTTAAATAATTCATAAAAAAAATGAGAAATGTCATTGGTTTCTCTCTAATAATTGTTAAAATAGCTATCGGGTTTTTTGTTAAAAAACCTTAAAATATTAGTTTCCTTGCTCTAAATGAAGATTTTGGGTAGGGAGGCGTGACTGTGTTTTAGGCTTTTTTCTCCTTTTTTGGTGAAAAATGTTCAAAATCACGGGATATTATTGTTAAACAACTATTAATTAAATTAAAATTAAACTATGTTTAGATTTATACTAGTTAGTTTCTTGTTCTTGGCTTCAAATGTTTGGGCTCAAGACAGAACTATCTCGGGTACGATATCATCTGATGAAGACGGAAGTGGTCTTCCTGGTGTTAACGTTATCCTTCAAGGTACAACTGTTGGTACTACTACAGATGTCAACGGTTCCTATTCACTAGATGTTCCTAGTGACGGAGGTACCTTAGTATTTTCATTTATTGGTTTAGCGTCGCAAGAAATTGCAATTGGCTCTAGATCAGTGGTGGATGTAGTTATGAGCTCTGATGTTGAAGAACTTCAAGAGGTTGTTGTAACTGCATTGGGTATCACCAAAGAAAAAGCTGCATTAGGATATGCGGTGACTTCTGTTGGTGGTGAACAGCTTGAAGCTAGACCCGAAGCAGACATAGCTAGGTTGTTGAGAGGTAAAGTTCCTGGTGTTGATATCACATCGCAAAGTGGTGTCACTGGAACTGGAACTAATATTATTATTAGGGGATATACCTCAATTTCAGGTTCTAATCAGCCTTTATTCGTTTTAGATGGTGTGCCAATTGATGCATCAACTTATAGGGATAGAGGTTTTACTGGTGGTGGTGCTACTGCTTCTAGTAGATTTTTAGATCTTGATCCAAACAACGTAGCGGAAATTAGTGTGCTTAAGGGACTTGCTGCAACCGTACTTTACGGTGAAGCTGGTAGAAATGGTGTGATCCTTATTACAACAAAGACTGGCCAAATTGGTGGGTCTAATGCTAATAAAGGATTAGAAGTAACATTTAGTCAATCATATTTTGTGAATCAGGTAGCTAGTGTACCAGATGATCAAGATCAGTATGGTAACGGATGGCAAAATAGAGCCGCAGCTGCATTTAGTAACTGGGGAGCTCCATTTGACCAACCTAACAGAAACGGTTTGACTGATGGTACTATTAAGCACCCTTATGACAGAGCCATATGGAATGGTGTATTCCCTCAGTACGTAGGTGCTAGATGGAAATACCAGGCATATGACAATTTACAGAATTTCTTTGTCGACGGTTCTCAACAAAATACTTCTATTGGTGTCAACGCTCAAGTTGGTTCATCATCAATAAAAGCTAATTATGGTTGGACTAAAGACAACGGATATGTTCCATTCAACGATTATAGAAAACATAATTTCTCGTTAGGGGCTAATACTCAGCTTGCAAACGGTTTAAAAATTAATGCTTCATTCAATTATATTGAATCACAAAGTAATAAGCCACCTGTAAACCCGAGTAGAAACTCAAACGCTACCAATGTATCATTATTTGGTAATGTTATGTATACTCCTAGAAGTTGGAACTTATTTGGAATGGAATATGAAAGACCAGATACTCATGGTAGTGTTTATTATAGAGGTAATAACGGGATGCAACATCCTTTATGGACTCTACATAACACTAAGGATAGAGATGATGTTAACAGATTTATCGGTAACATCACTTTAAGTTATGAGATAGCTGACTTTTTAAATCTGACGTATAGACTAGGTCTTGATAGAACTAATATGCTAAACAACTACATGATTAATAAGAATGGAGTTCAAGGCTATGCTGTTCTTGGCCATTATGCTACGTCCAATAGAAATAATATAAATTATGATCAAGTTGTAAACTTAAACGGATCAGTAGAATTATCTGAAGATCTTGATTTTGATTTCTTAGTAGGTGGAAACTTACAGTCTAGAAATTATGAATTATCTCAGATAACTAGTTCTGATATGTTTATATATAACTTCTTCGATCATCAAAACTTTACAGTGACTAATGCAAATACTTACGTATTAAGAGAAAATACTTATGGTGCATATGCTAACCTTACTCTTGGTTATAGAGACTGGGGATTCTTATCAGCATCTGCTAGAAATGACTGGACTTCTACTTTAGAAGAAGCAAACAGATCATTCCTATATCCATCTGTATCAGTATCTATTTTACCTTTAGAAGCATTGTCTATTAGCAATCAAAACCTTAACTTCTTGAAAGTTAGATTTGGTTTCGGAACGTCTGCGGGTTATCCTCCTCCATATTCTACGAGAGGATCACTTAATACATATACTAAGATTTTCCAAACTTCAGGTGGTGCGTTGTTAAATTCAAATGCTGTAAGTAATTTCTTTGCTAACCCTGATTTAACTCCTGAGATTCATAAGGAGCTTGAGTTCGGTATTGAAGGTAAATTCTTTCAAAATAAAGTTGGTTTAGACTTGTCGTTATTTACTAAAGATTCAGAAGATCTTATTATAGACTTAGATCTTGATGCATCTACTGGTTATACATCATCAACTGTTAACTCAGCATCTATCAATAACAAAGGTATAGAAGCTATCGTTTCAGTAATTCCTGTTCAGTCGAGAGACTTTACTTGGGAAATAGCTGGACAGTTCTCAATATTGAGAAGTGAGGTTCTATCTATTGCTGATGGAGTTGACAAAATTTATGTTGGTGGATATACTGGTAGAGGTAATATCGCTATCCCAGGACTACCTTATGGTATAATGGAAGGTGATGTAATCAAGAGAGACTATGGTAGCCTTGACGGAACTGATCATTTACAGGTTAACTGGGATGATAGATTAAACTATACTCCTATTGTTAACTCAAATGGTGGATATCAGCAACTTGGTTATGGTGTAATTGGTGATCCAAACCCTGACTATGTTTATGGTGTTACTAATACGTTAACGTATAAGTGGGTAACAGCAAGAGTTCAGTTCGATTCTTCTGTAGGTGGAGATGTATTCTCTACTACTAGTTCTACTCTACTTGGTAGAGGTATCCTTGAGGAAACAGGTTTTGATAGGTTTGTTCCAATCGTTACAAAAGGTCTGACAAATGACGGATCTCCTAACGTTAAGCAAACTACTGCAAACGCTCACTACTGGCCAAATACTGGAGTATTCTATGATGAAAACTCAATGTATGATGCTTCTGTAATGAGAATAAGAGAGGTTTCTCTTTCTTTAGTTGCGCCTAAGTCGTTCCTTAATGGAACTCCTTTTGGAAGTGCTAGTTTAACTATGTCTGCTCAGAACATCTGGCATTATGCATGGAACTTCCCTGCAGGATCAAATTTTGACCCTGAGGTTATAAGTTACGGTGCTGGTTCTAATGCTAGAGGATGGGATGAGATGACTGGTCCTACTGCTAAGAAGTGGGGAGCTACTTTAAGTTTAAGTTTCTAATTTTTAAATTTTATATATAATGAAAAAATTAAACAAATTATACTTGATTGTTGCCTTCATGTTTGTTGGCTACTCGTGTGAAATAACTGAATTAGATCAGTTAAATAACCCGAATGCTGTGACTGTTGAGAATGCAGGTCTTGATTTATACTGGAATGCTGTTCAGACAAGTTTTGCTGGATGGTGGTACGGAAATCAAACTCCAATGCTCCAAGTAGCTAGAGTTGCGTGTATGACGTGGGGTGAAACCTATGACAACGCTTATCTATCTTCAAGTTTTAATGGATCTTGGAATACTGTTTATTCTGGACTTGTTCCTGACATCGACGCGATGATTGAATCTGGTACTGCTGCTGAATCTTGGATTCACGTAGGTGCTGGTAAAATCTTAAAAGGATATGCTCTTCAAATGCTTGTTGACAAGCACGGTGCTATTCCTTATAGTGAAGCATGGCAAGGAACTGCTAATCTTAGTCCTGTAGTTGATCCTGCAGAATCTGTATACACAGCTGTAGAGGGATTATATGACGAAGCAATTGCAGACCTTGGTAAAACTGCCATTGGTGCTCCAACTGTGGACATCTACTATGGTGGTGATAAAGCAAAGTGGATAACTTTAGCAAATACTCTTAAGTTTAGAGCTGCTCTAAACAGAGGTGATGCTGGTAAAATTGCTGCTGCTTTAGCTGCTGGTGTAATAGACGATAAATCTGAAGATTGGGTGTTTAAATACGGAAGTAATAGACAAAACCCAGACTCTAGACACCCATGGTATGGTGGATCGTATGAATCATTTTCTGGTCCATATCAATCTAACTACTACATGTGGGAGTTAATGGAAGAAAAGGGTATTCCTGATCCAAGACTTAGATACTATTACAAAAGACAAGATTTGAATATTGTAGGTGAAGATTTATTTACAATTGATTGTGTGATACCTGATACTAGACCAGTATGGTATGACAATCCTTACACAAATGCATATGGTGTTTCAGTAACATGGCCTTTCTGTGCAGGAAGTAGTACAACAACTATTGATGCTGCTAATGCGAAAGGTTACTGGGGAAGAGACCACGGTAATAACGATGGTACTCCTCCAGATGGTCAGAAAAGAACACACAGAGGGATTTATCCAGCTGCTGGTGCTTATGATGACGGTGATGCTGCAACTAACACATTTGGTAGTGGGATTTCTCATACTCAACATGGTGGTGTTGATGGTGGCGGAGGAGACGGACACGCTCCGATCCTTATGTCTGCTAACGTATACTTCATGAGAGCTGAAGCTGCTCTTGATGGTTTATCTGGCGAAAATGCTAGAGATATGTTAGAAACAGCGTTAACAACTTCTATTGGTTCTGTAATGAGTTACTCTGCAGGATGGGGTGAAGTTGGTGACTTCAATGGTGACGGAATTGGTGCAATTCCTGAACAAAGAAGTATTGACGCTTATGTCAATTATGTATTGAGTGCGTATGATGCCGCATCTGATAATGAAGCAAAGATGAATATCATTGTTAAAGAGCATAGGCTCGCTTCATTCTCTAACGGTGTCGAATTGTACAATGCTATGAGAAGAACTGGTCATCCAACTGAGATGCAGGGTCCTATGAAGACTCCTGATGCTGGTACTTTTCCAAGGTTATTCCCTTATCCATCAGATTTCTCTAACTTGAACAAAAACGCTCCTGTTAGAACAGATCTTGGTGAGAAAGTTTTCTGGGATAGAGCTGGTGCATTAAACTAATTTTAAATTAAAACAATTATGAAAAATTTAAAAAAGTTATTCGTAGCATTCATAGCAATGACAACTGCTATATCATGTGGTGATCCTGTTTTACCGGTTGAACTTTTTCCAGAAATGCAATATGGTGCATACGCTAGAAAGATGTCACAGACTGGTAAATTCAATTACTTCGATGTAGCTGGTTCTTCAATTGACATGCATGTAGAATATTATGATGAAGCTCAGGGTGGAAATATCACTGAGTTTGATATTGATGTAGAATATGTGGACGTTATCGGTGGTGGCGCTAATAGTGTTGCCAGAACTCAATTCAGAACTATATCTTCGTCAGAATTCGTAAAGAATGCTGATGGATACCTTAGTAATGACATCAGTTTAACTTTTTCTGCTACTATGGCAGCAGTAGGGAAAGATATTACTGGTATTGATGGCGGTAACTACTTCAGATTTTGGTTTACTATAACTAAGTCTGATGGTACTACTTACGATTATAACAATACAGGACCAAACTTACAGTCTTCTAATGCATTTGGTGCATTATATAGACTTAACGTTTCTGTCGTGTGTCCTTCTGACCTTGAGTCAAGTTGGGACGCAGTAAGTGTTGGACAAGGCGGATGGGGTTGTACGGCAACGTATGATTCATATGCTGGTTCTTGGGTTAAGTCTGGTGGTGACAACTTATATATAGAGCCTTCTGGTCAGTTTGACTGGGGAATCTATTTAGCTTGTTACGGAGCCGGTTCAACTAATCCAGGTGGAACACTTAAAGTACAAGATGCTTGTGGTATTTTATCACCAGTAGGTGCTTCTAGATGGTCAGAAGTTTATACATTTCATGATGTTAGCTCAACAGGTAATGCGCTAACTCTTGATTGGACTAATGACTATGGTGAAGGTGCCGTTTCTGTACTTACCAGAAATGATGGACAGAATTGGCCTGACTTGAACTAACTAGGTACTACATATATTTACATATATGATTTAAAAGGGTAACGGCGTAAGTCGTTACCTTTTTTTTTGTTTATTTTTAGAGTGATGAAAAAATATCTTATTTTTTTTATTTTACTCACTACTAAATACCCATTATTTTCACAACTATATTTCAATGAGATATCTTCATCTCTTGATTTCAATCATTCATATCTTCAAGGAGTTTCAGGTGCTGGTGTAAGTTTTGTTGACTTTGATCTAGACGGGTTAGATGATATAACAATACCGACGAATGGAAATACTTCCATACTTTTTTTAAAAAATAATGGAGACAAATTATATCCTTTATCTTTTGGCATTGACTTTCCTTATCAAATAAAGCAAGTACTTTGGATTGATTTTGATAATGATTTTGATAAAGACTTGTATGTTTCTTCATTTAGTGGTAAAAATAAACTTTATGAGAACAATGGATTTCTTAATTTTATTGATATAACGTCTTCTGTTAATTTACCAGATTCTGTTTCAAATTCTTTTGGTTCCTCATGGTCTGATATTAATAATGATGGATACCTAGATTTATTGCAGACATACAGGTCAGGAGATAGTATAAATAATACTGTAAGTTTACACTTAAACCATGAAGGAAAATCTTTTATTGATATAACTAACATTTCATCTATTTCAGAGATTAATAAGTTACCTTTCTGTGCTACTTTTGTAGATATAGATAATAATAATGTCCAAGATCTTTACATTGCTAATGATAAGTCTTCTGGGAATTCCCTTTACTACAATAATTTAGATTCTACTTTTTCAAATATAAGTACTCAGTCTAATACTGGTGTTAAGATGGATGCTATGTCAGTGACGGTAGGAGACTTTAATAATGATTCTTTTTTTGATATCTATTCTACAAATTTAGAAGAAGGAAATAAGTTATTTGTAAATAATCAAGATCTTACTTTTACAGAACGTGCTGATGAAAAAGGAGTCCCTTTTAATGCTGAGGGATGGGGAGCTCAGTTTGAAGATTTTGATTTAGATGGGTATGAGGACCTTTATGTAAGTGGGTCTCTTGTTGGGTCTAATGTGAATTCTAGTGCGTATTATTCAAATATTTTTGGAAAATATTTTGAGCAAAATATTTCAGTAGGCTTAGATTCTGATACTGTATCTAGTTATGGGAATGCAGTAGGAGACATAAATAATGATGGTTATCCTGATATTGTAGTATTAAACATGGAGCCTTTTAATTCCTTCCTTTTTAAAAATATTTACTCTGGAACTAATAACTGGCTAAAAGTTAATTTAGTTGGTTTCAACTCAAATACTGATGCGTATGGATCAAGGGTAGTTATTTATGTTGAAGATAAAACTATAACACGCGGTAAATTTTCTACAGAGGGTTACCTTTCACAGAACTCTAATACTTTATTTATTGGTCTTGGCAACAGCCAAACAGTTGATAGTTTAAAAGTGTATTGGCCATCTGGAGAGATTGATGCTTTTTATCAAATAGAAGGAAATAGATTGATCACTATAAACGAGGGCTCTACTTCTTTAATTCCAAAGATATATTCAGTTAGTGATTCTTTTTGTGATGGAAGTCTGTTATCCTTAGAGACTGGTTACTATCATAGATACCAATGGTCTACAGGAGATACAACTCAAAATATAAGTATTAGTCAAGGTGGAAATTATTTTGTTAATGTTTATGATGAATACGGTGCTATGTTCTCTTCTGATACTATAATAATTGAAAAAACATCTCCCCCAGATTTTGATGTTATTGTCAAAGATATTACGAACCAGCACACTAGCTCAATTCAGATAAATAACATCAACTTAGATAATGATTATTATTTATCATTAGACGGGGGAACATACTTTAAAAATAAATTTATATTTTCTAATATAAGTTCAGGTACACACTCAATCACTGTAAGAGATGAAAAAGGATGTCACTTAACTAAAACATTTGAGATTAAAAATCTACTTAAAAATTCAGGAAACAGTGATTTTACTAGTCAGTCTATTGCGAGAAAATGGATGGAAGTGTTATTACAAGCAATTAGGGATGATTTAGCAAGACCACCTATTCATGCTAGAAACTTGTTTCACCTTTCTTCAGTAATGTATGATGCATTTGTTATCAAGGAAAAATTAATTAATAATAAAAATATAACTCCTTTTTTACTCGATAAAACTATTAATGAAACTAACTATCCTTTTGAATACCCTACATATGTTCATGATGATGAATATATAGAAAAAATCATTTCTTATGCTTCATATAATTTCATAAGACACAGATTTAAAAAATCAGTTGGTATAATTGATACTTATAAAAGAGTAGACTCACTCATGATAACATTAGATTATGATATCAATTATGATAAGTTAGATTATTTGTCAGGTGACCCAAGATCTATAGGGAATTATTTAAATAAAATATATTCAGATTATGGATTTCTTGATAATTCAAATGAGGTAAATGATTACTCGAGTAACTATTATTCACCGCTTAACCCGCCACTTGATTTAGATACTTATGGTAACCCTGACATTATAGATCCTAATAGATGGCAACCACTAAAGATTTCAAATTTTATTGATCAGTCAGGAAACTTAATTGAGGGGATTCCTGAATTTATTTCCCCAGAATGGGGAAACGTGACACCTTTTGCTCTCAAAGAAGAAGACTTAGTTATTAAGTTGAGAGATGATAATATCTATAAAATTTATCATGATCCTGGGCCACCGCCTCTTCTTGACACCTTAAATCAAGGTAAATTAGATTCCTTATTTAAAAATTCATTTTCTATGGTGTCAGTTTGGGGGTCTCATCTTGATAGGTCTGACGGGGTTCTTCTAGATATATCTCCTAATTCGATTGGAAACCTAACTTCTTACCCTAATGATTTTTTAGACTATCATAATCTATATAATTATTTTGATGGTGGAGATATAGGTCTTGGACATGAGATAAATCCTTTTAATAACCAGAAATACACAGAACAAATTGTGCCAAGGGGTGATTACACAAGAGTTCTTGCTGAATTCTGGGCTGATGGACCTGATTCCGAGACACCTCCTGGACATTGGTTTGTAATATTAAATGAAGTAAATGATGATGATGATCTAATAAGAAAATTTAAGGGAACAGGACAAGAGTTAGATAGACTTGATTGGGATATAAAATCTTATTTTTTAATGGGTGGAGCTATGCATGATGCTGCAATTTCTGCGTGGGGATCAAAAGGATATTATGATTATGCTAGGCCAATTTCTGTTATCAGATATTTATCTGAAAATGGGCAGTCTACCTATAAAGATTCGACAAATTACAGCCCAAATGGGTTCCCTTTAATTGATGGATATATAGAAATGGTTTCAATCAATGACCCTCTAGTTGGAGATAATAATAAGAATTTAGGAAAAGTTAAATTATTCACTTGGAAAGGATTTAATGAAGCTGATTCTACTGATGTCGAGAAAGGAGTTGGGTGGATACTTGCAGAAAATTGGTGGCCATATCAAAGACCAAGTTTTGTTACTCCTCCATTTGCAGGATATATTTCAGGGCATTCAACATACTCTAGTGCAGCTGCAATAATATTAGAAAAATTAACTGGAAATGAATTCTTTCCAGGTGGAATTGGAGAATTTATCATCCCTAAAAATAATTTTCTTGTCTTTGAAAAAGGACCCTCTGTTGATATGAAATTACAGTGGGCAACATACAGAGATGCTGCTGATCAATGTTCTCTTTCTCGTATTTGGGGAGGAATTCATCCTTATATCGATGATATCCCTGGCAGAATAATGGGTAAGAATATAGGTGAAGACGCTTTTGCAAAGGGGCAATTTTTATTTGAAGAGAAAAGTATTGTAGCAGGAAATGAATTTATAGATAATATAGTATCTGTCTACCCTAATCCCTTACCTCCAAATAGAAATTTAATTGTACTAAACGAAACTTCTAAAAATATTGATAGAATAGAATTCTTTAATTTATCAGGTGAAATTATTTTTTCTA
>Ga0208764_10000062_pt1 | contig 53760 bp, 60 predicted proteins | sample ETNtaG_18_FD_185762 | JGI IMG/M metagenome (GOLD analysis project Ga0208764, IMG submission 185762) | Marine microbial and viral communities from oxygen minimum zone, Eastern Pacific Ocean - ETNP201302SV91 (SPAdes) (version 2) | ecosystem: Environmental > Aquatic > Marine > Oceanic ... | reverse complement strand
AAATCTTCTAATTTCTAACAAAATAACTAATGGTGGAGGGTTTTATGATATAGCACAAAATATGTCTGATTCTTCACTTCATGGATATCCATTATATGAAGGACAGATTATAGGACCGTCAATTACAACACCAAATATTTCATTGACAGTATTTCTGAATGATGATAATCCACGATACATGCTAAATATCTCAAAAAAATATTACAATACAGTAAATAGTATAGTAGAAATTAACCCTCTTGATTATTTTTACATAAATGAATTAAAACGTTCTAATTATTTTGGTAACGACTTTACACCATTAAATTCTCTCTTAGATGTGCTTATACTAACTGACGAAGGTCAAAATGTTAAAATTAAATCTGCTAATACAAATGTCATTCAAAAAATTTCAACCGTGTCTGATATTGCAGAAAAAGGATGGTTTTTTGATAAATCACATGGAACATTCATAGGTGGTAAATTTCTTTTTGGCCAAAGTAACTCTGTTACAAATAATGAATTAAAATTAAAAATCTCATCTTGGGATGGTGTAAATCCTGTTAATATTCTATCAAGTGAATTAGCTGAAATTGGAGAGGAACGAATAGTGGAAGATGTTGTAGAAGAGAAAGAGGAAGAACAGTCACAATATGCAATTCTTGCAATAATTATTGTAGCTGCTATTGCTGCTGCAATTTACTACATGAAGGGATACAAATCAAAACACTAGAGGATTAACACTGCAGCTGCAAATACTGTAGTCCATTTACCATTTTTTTCACCTTTTGCAGTTTGTGTAATATTTTGTGTTTTGTAGATTTTACCAGAAATATTCCATTGCTGTCTTTTTTCATCCCAACTTTTGTCAGGATCAAAGTCAATTCCCAATGATGATGCAAGCATTTGTGCTGCAATATCTTCTGCATAGTCACCTGCAACCTTTTCACTTTGACCAAATGCATCATACTCAGATAAATAACCATATTTTTTACGATCTTTTGGCTGTGCAACTCCAACAGATGCAGAAATCAATCTTTGTGGTTCATTTGTTTGATTTTTAGAATAAATTGTAAATAGTATCTGTCCAGGTTTTATCAATTTCAGACCTTCCTTTCTTGAAACAAGCTTTGCATTGGGTGGAAAAATACTTGAGATAAGTACAATATTAGTACCTTCAATTCCAGCATCTCTTAAAGCAAACTCAAAGCTTGTGAGTTTGTCATCATGTACACCAATTCCCTTTGTTAGAAATAATTTCTTTGCAACTAAATCAATCATTGCAAGAAATTTCTATGACAATAATTTATAGTTTATAATTTTGATTCTAAATGTCCTTTAAGGACTCAAGAATTTGCGATCCATGATGTTTAGCATCAATATCACGAAAAATATTTCTAATTTTACCAGCTTTGTCAATTACAAAAGTAGAACGTTTTGCCAATCCTACAACATTAAGCCCTGCATATATCTTACAAGCAATCTTTTTGGGATCACTAAGATGAACGTAAGGAATTTTATATTCATCCACAAATTTTGCCTGTGATTCTACAGAATCAACAGAAATTGCAAAAAGGACAGTATCTTCAGATTCAATTTGAGGAAATACAGATATTACACTTTCTGCCATTTCAAACACTTTCTTTGATGGACAACCGAAAAGATGATTTTTTGGATAAAAACATAATACAACATTTTTGTTATCTTTGTATGATTCTAGTTTTATTATAGAGCCATCATGTGCAATAAGTTCAAAATTTTCTGCAGTATCACCACTTTGAATAGTCATGATTCTCATTGCAGTATAGCTTATTTAATGAATGGTATATGAACGTCTTATGGACACATCTTTCTTTAGTTCTGATTTATTTATAGTTGGATATTATGTACTAACAGTTGGAAGTAGTTTACTTTTAATTAAAGAAACTAAAAAACGAATTCTCAATCTGAAGAGCGGATTAAAATCTATAAAGTATGCACCTATATCTTTTGCAATTTTGGCTTGCTATGTTCTATTTATTTTTCCATACGCTGATGAAATACCAATATTAAATTGGAGTTGGTTAGGATATAACATCGCGTTTGGACCATTTGCAGATCAAGGTGTTTGGGGTGTAATACCATTCATACCATTACTTCTTTACATGTTCATTCACATTAATTATTTTGAAGAACGTTTTTTTAGAAACTCAAAAAAAATGGTAATTGTTTGGGCTTTAATTCACATAGCAATGGGAATAAAAATTCACATGGCACTAATATTGATACCAGTTGGCTTTGTGTTCAAATATGTTTACGATAAAAAAGGAGTAGATCATTCATATGCAATGCATTTTGCAACAAATATTATAGTGGTAAGTGCACTATTTCTTTCGTTTATACTTTGAGTCTTTTCTTGGATCAATTTTTCTTTCTTGTGTTAAAAACAAATATGACATCAAACCACCAAGAAGTAAATTGATGACGCCTAAAATTACAACCATGAAATAATTCAGTGATTGTTCCTTGGATGTGGCAAAATTACCTAGCCATAGTCCAAATACAATTCCCCATAACCCTACACCAAAGAAAACTGCCATCAAAACTTTCAGTTTTTTTGGATTAACGTACTTGATCTTCATAAACGAGCCACAAATACGATATTATTAAATCGTAACCTGTATTTTGAGAACATTTTAAACCGAGCTTATTTACAAAAATATTGTGCCAGTGTAGCTCAGCCTGGCTAGAGCAATTGATTTGTAATCAATAGGTCGTGAGTTCAAATCTCGCTACTGGCTTTTTTTTAATTAAAGATAGTGAATTTTCATGTGTGTATTATGAATGACCTCATATGGTGTCACATGACCGCAGTGAGTACATGAAAAAAGCTCAGATTTTGGTTGTTGAGCACGATCAATTACCTTGCCTGATATTGACTCTATTGATACTGTATCTCCCTTTGAAATTACAGCGAAATTTGTCTGTTCACCTATTGATTGTAAAAACTCCTTGATTGATGCCACTACCTCATCCTGATTAACTATATCATCATCTTCTATTCCTGATAAGATAAACTCATGATATTTCAGGTTCGGAACTGCACCGACCTGATCAGCGACATAAATTACTAATTCATTTTGAATTGATTCTACGTCACGACAGTCAACTGTTATCATGATTTACGATCAAACTCTTAATATTTTAATCATAAGAAATTATCTGAGCATATTATGCATGTTCTATATTGAAACTATATAGAATACGTTGATCATGGTTATGTCTAAATCATTTTATGATAGATTATGGGACAATGGTTTTCTTGGGTGAAATCAAATGAGAAAGAAATCTTAACATTACTAAATAATCTAGCAAAAAAATCAGTTGAGGCTGCAGAAGCTGTTCAAGTATTGTTAACAGATCCAACTAACAAAGACCAAGGGAGAAAAATCACAGAGATTGAAACTGCAGCAGATAACATAATACGAGAAATTTTTACAGAATTAAACAATACATTCATCACTCCACTAGACCGTGAGGATATGCAAAGAGTTGCCTCAAAAATTGATGATATAATTGACTTTATGGATGGCATTGCTTCGAGATTTAACAGTTACAAAATTACTGTAACTCCCCCATATGCATTAGATATTGCAAATGAATTAGTTAATGCAACAAAAGAAGTAGAATATATGACATCAAAATTACAGCATATCAAAAATCCTTCTGTAATGATAGAACATTGTAGAAACACAAGTACAATTGAGCATAAAATTGATGACATGTATAGAATGGCTATTACTGAACTTTTTGAGAGCGAGGATGCAATAAAAATAATTAAACTAAAAGATATCTATGAAACAATGGAGACTGCATCTGACAGATGTGTGGATGTTGCTGATGTTGTAGAAGATATTGTTCTAAAATACACCTAGTGATTATATGATAGAGATAGCAATAGGCGCAATAATTGTAGCATTAATCTTTGATTTTGTTAATGGATTTAATGACTCTGCAAATTCTGTTGCAACTGTAATTGGAACACGTGTTTTACGCCCAATTCATGCAGTTGCAATATCAGCAGTAGCCAATTTTGTAGGACCATTCATTTTTGGAGTTGCAGTTGCCACAACAATTGCAAAAGGAATTGTCAGTCCTGATGATATTACAGTATACATGATAATTGGAGGTTTAGCAGGAGCAATAACTTGGAGTACATTATGCACATATTTTGGACTACCAATTTCCAACAGTCATTCCCTAATTGGTGGTATAATGGGGGCAGGAATTGCAGGGTTAGGATTTGAAAAACTTGTTTATGATGGACTGACCAAAGTTTTTGCAGGAATAGTTATCGCACCAATTGGTGGAATGATTTTTGGTATAGCACTAACAGGAATAATAATCACTCTTCTTGCAAGACGCAAGCCAGCAATAGTAAACAAAACATTTGGTAGACTACAAATAATATCATCTGCGTGGTTTGCACTTACTCATGGGGCAAACGACGGACAAAAAACTATGGGAATAATTGTTCTTATTTTATTTTCAGCAGAAATGATTCCAGAGCTTGAGATGCCGCTATGGGTTATCTTTGCTGCCGCAACTGCAATGGGATTAGGTACATTTTTTGGTGGATACAAAGTTATCAAAACACTTGGTGTCAAAGTAACCAGACTTAGACCTTATCAGGGATTTGCTGCCGAAACTGGCGGTGGATTAATGTTGGCAATTTTTGCAACACTAGGAATTCCTGCGAGTACAACTCATGCAATTACTGGTACTATCATGGGATCTGGTGCAGCACGAAGAAAACGAGCAGTAAGATGGAAAGTTAGCAGGCAGATTATATTTTCTTGGATGATTACAATACCAGGAGCTGCTGGACTTGGAATAGCATTTACCTTCATAATTCACTTGTTTGTCTAGTAATTATGAAAAATTCTAATCTGGTAATTTTTGTAGCAGAGCTTGTAGGAACTTTTGGACTACTAATTGCAGCCACAAGTTGCATAGTATATGATGGGATGTTGGGTGGTGCGTATGGAATTGCATTCATTGCAATAATTCATTTTGTTGGAATTGCAATTGTAATCAACGCGTTTGGCAAATATTCTATGGCACACTTTAATCCAGCTGTTACAATTGCATTTTTTATAACAAGCCATACAAAAGCGAAACAACTACCAGTATATTTCACAGCACAGGCAATTGGTGCGTTCCTAGGTACCATTTTTGTTAAATTTGTTTTTGGAGATTATGCATTACTTGGAACTAACTCTCCAAATCTAGATTTTACAATGCCCGAAATTATAGGATATGAAATACTTGCTACTGCATTATTAATGACAGTGATTTATGTCGTAGTCCACAAAAAAATATCAAAGATGAGTGGAATTATGATTGCAGGAATTATTGGTTTGGATGTGTTATTCCTTGGTCCTATATCTGGTGCATCCATGAATCCAATAAGATCATTGTCACCTGCCATAATGTCAGGCGTAACCACAGATTTGTGGCTATACTGGACTACACCGTTCATTGGAACCATAATTATGGCTGTTTTTTACAGAAAAAAATTCCAAAAATAGAATTACATTTTTACAATATCAAAAATAGTTAGTAATAATGAAGGAATCAGAAACATTTGGTGCAGAAGAAGGCTCTGCAGAAATTGTTGTAAAATGGATGAATGAAGAGGCAGAAAGAAGAAAGGCAAAGTTTGAAGCCAGGCTTTACGGTTATGTAATTTCCACTGAGAATTTTGGTAAGTTTGAAATGTTTTCTTGGATGGGAGATGTAAAACTTGCAAGGAATTTGATTACCAAAGCTAGTAAACGATTCAAAGCAAAAGTCATTGAGGGTGGATATAAAACAAAAGACAAGGTGTACAGTTCAAAAAAATCTGATTATGCAATGGTTCGAAAAGGAGACAGAGTAATTGGCCACTTGCAATTTTCTGCACCAAGATTTGGTGGTGACTGGGAACTTGTGGCGGAAGAACGAAAATGACAAAAGTTGGAATTATTGGTACTGGAATGCTAGGAGAAGCAGTAGGACTCCATCTATTAGAATCAAAATATGAAGTGATAGTATACAACAGAACTAAACACAAAGTAGAGAATTTAGTAAAACATGGTGCTATGTCAGTTGACACACCAAAAAATGTTGCAGAAAAATCTGACATTGTAATAACAGTTGTAAAAGATGCAAGTGCTGTCAATGATGTTGCATTTGGTAAGAACGGAATTATTTATGGTGTAAATTCAGAATTAGTTGTTGCTGATATGAGTACAATAAATCCAAATTCAGCAAAAGAAATTTCACAGAAATTTTCAGATTCAGGAATCTCATTTCTAGAAATACCAGTTATGGGTGGACCAAATGTAGCAATTAATGGAGAATTAGTTATGATGGTTTCAGGTAAAAAACAAATTTATGAAAAATTCAAAAATATTTTTGATATAATTGCAAAGAAGACATTTTTTTTAGGTGACTCTGGTACTGCACATTCAATCAAACTTGCAATGAATCTACAAATTGCAATGCTTGCTTTATCGCTATCAGAAGGAATCACACTTACAAGAAAGGCTGGTTTTGATCCTGAAATTTTTCTCAAAATTCTGAACTCTACTTATTTCAAAACTGGAATGAGTGAAAAAAAGGCATACAAAATGATCAAAGACAATTTTGAGCCAACGTTTACGTTACAAAATCTAAAAAAAGACCTAGACACCATCAATAATACAGCCAAATCTTTAGGTACACATCTATCAATGGCAAATCAAGCAAATGAAATTTATCAAAATGCAGTAGATGCAGGATTTGGTGAAATTGATTATACTGGAATTCTTGCATATTTGAAGAAAAACAGTGAGTAAAATATGCCATTAATTTCTATGATGAGGAAATTTTTTGTTTTTTCCTCAGATAAATTCTGTAGGTAAGACCTGTAACTATCATTAATGCTGCAGTAAATCCAGACCAAAGAAAAAACTGTCCAAGTTCGGAATCTGCCATATTCTAAATTAAAAAGACAACTAGATATTGATTTTGCTAAAAATCAAAAAATGTGTTAAGATTATAATGTTCAGAGTGAGTATGAAGACTATTGAATGAATATAATTTTGATTTAGTAATTGTAGGAGCTGGTCCAGCAGGTTCATCAGCTGCCTTTGCTGCATCAAGTGAAGGTGTGTCTGTTGCATTATTAGAAAAGGAAGAGGCGGTGGCAGAAACTGTTAGGACAAGTGGAGTTACATGGATTGAAGATGCAAAGGAGTTCGGTATTCCAGAAGCATGTTATAATCCAATTTCTAACTATTCATTCTGCTCGCCAACAAAAAGTGTGACAATTAGTGATGAAAAACCAAAAGCTGTAGTTTTGGATGTCCGAAAAACATATCGACATCTTGCTGAAGAAGCACAAAATTCTGGAACAAAACTGTTTGTCAACACAAATGTGATAGAGGTTCTAACTGATAACAACAAACCGATTGGTGTTATTGCAAAAGTTTCCGAAAGTCAAGTCAAGTTTAATGCAAAGATGGTAATTGATTGTAGTGGATTCCAATCAGTTGTTGTAAAATCACTTGGATTAGCAGAACAATGGAGTAGATTTGGTGCAGGTGCAGAATATGAAGTAAAGGCAGAAAATGTACAAAGTGATACGTGGTGGTTAATGGTTGGACAGGAATATTCTCCTGCTGGATATGCATGGATTTTTCCTGTTTCAAAAGATACAGTACGTATTGGGGTTGGTGTGGGTAAACCAGAATCCGATGTTGATCCGACAGAAAGATTAGATAAGTTAATCGAAGAGAAGAAAGGTCCGATTAAGGATCTTGGAGATATTACAAAAATTGAATTTCATTATGGGTTGATTCCAAATGATGGTCTTTCAAGAAAAACTGTATATGACAATCTGATTCTAGTAGGTGACTCTGCAGGTCAGGCAAATCCACTCGTGCTTGAAGGAATCAGATATGCGATAAGATTTGGTCGTGTTGCAGGAAGAACAGCTGCTAACGCAATAAAATCCGGAGACACTACTCAAAAATCACTTGAACCGTATGAAAAAAACTGGAAAAAGGCAATTGAATCAAAAATCAATTCCGCATCAAAAATTCAAAATAGATGGATTGGATTATCAGATGAAGAATGGGAAAAAGAACTTGAAATAATTAGTGAACTGTCAGCAGATGAATTTTTAGATTTTATTCGTGCTGATTTTGGAATTTCTAATATAATTCGTCTAGCGACACACCATCCAAAGCTTGCTGTAAGACAGTTATTCAATATTGTAAAGGGGGCATAAATGGACAAAACTTCCAAATATTTTGATCATTGGGCGAAGATTGGAAAATCTGAGGATATGGAAAAAGGTCATGGAGTTACAGTAAACAAATTTCTAAATAAAATACAATTTAGTGATAAATTTTCATTTTTAGATATCGGGTGTGGTAATGGTTGGGTAGTAAAAAAAATCGCACAATTAGATGCATGTACAAAGGCAGTTGGAATCGATAAGAGTAAAAATATGATAAGTAAGGCCAATAAAACAAAAATTTCAGATAAGGAACAATATTTTACTACAGAATTAGAAACATTCCAGTTTTCTAAAAAATTTGATGTGATTTTTTCGATGGAATCTTTGTATTATTCGGTTCCAATGGAACCTGCATTAACTAAGGTTTACAAATTATTGAAAGATGGTGGAATTTTTTATTGTGGAACTGATTTTTACAAGGATAATCATCTTACTACACGTTGGAAAAAAGATATGAAAATACCAATGGATTTACGGTCTAAATCAGAATGGAAAAAAATGTTCAAAGAAATTGGATTTAAAACAAGAGTAAAACAGGTAACAGATCCAAAAAATAAAGCCAAATGGAAAAGAGATTTTGGAACTTTATTTATAATTGGAATTAAATAGTTATTTTTTGAGTTCTTTTTGATCTGGTTTTAATTATAAAAATTATTCCAGCACCTATAATCAAAGCAATTACTATGACAAGAAAAGAATAGTCGGTTTGACCTGATTCAGATAAAGTTGTTGTGATTTCCACATTTGGAAGTGATGTATCTGTTTCAGAAACTAAAAAGCTTGTAGAATATTCATATGGTCTCAAAACATCATTAGATGCAGCAAAAACTTTGAGTGTATTTGCCCCAGTATCAAATTTTGACACTGTTTCTGAATCCAAATTTATTATCGATTTATTTTCATTTACTGATACTTTTCCTTCTGAAATTATCTGCCCTCTAGAATTTGATAGAAAATAATGAATCTCAGATGAATTTTCAGTTAATATTGGAATTTTAGCACTACTATTTTTTGATAAAATCTCATCAATTTCTACTGAAGTGATTTTAGGAAATTCAATCTGTTCATATTCATGCCATTTTCCAGGTGGAAATGGATAATCACCATAATCAAATGATTTTGTGACAATAGTTCTAGATTCTGGTGAATATCTTTCAAGATAAAATGGACCGTTGCTTATTACAGCATGATCATATTCTTCAATCCAATTAATAGATTGATTGTATCTATTCTCATAGTATGCATCACTAGTTTCAAATTGGTTTAATGCAGAAGGTACATACTCTGATTGTTTAAAATCCTCAAGAGTGTCATGGATTATTTTTGCATCCCGAGGAATAATTAATGATAACCAATTGATGTTCTTGTTAACAGCATCAGAACGTGAAAAAGATACTTTTCCATCAATAACAGATTTTTCCATAGATGACATAATTTCCCATGGGGTTGTACTCCACGTACCAGCCCAAGATGCTATCTGACCATCATCAAAATGCCAATAATTAGTATAAACTTCTATTGTATCATCATCTATAATTCTAAAACCAACTAATGAGTTAACATTCTGAACAGCCTGAGGAGAAAAATGGGAATCATATGTTTTGTCATTAACGTCTTTTTCAGAACCCCATTCAGTAAGGAAATATATTGAATACAAAATATCATTCATGTCCATATTTTGCCCATTATGCCACTGACTAAAATTCAGATCAAAAGTTATTTTACTAATTGCAGTCAAATCTGATTCAACAGTATTCCAGCTTTGTGTTTGTGTGTTCCAGATTATAGCATCATCATGAACAGGTATTGATGAATGAGAACCATTAGTTTCTATATTCCAAGTAGTTCGTAATGGAATGATTTTTCCTGTAAATGGATGTCCATACATTCCGGGATCAGAAAGTATTCCCCAAATTTGATTACTGTATATATCACCAAGACCCGCAATTGGATTCCATGCACCTTGGTAGATTTGTTTTACACCAATAACTAGAGAATCATCATTTGAGCTTGCGTTTATTGGAGTAAATCTACTTGGTACACCAGCACCAAGTGCATTAATTATTCCAGTTATATTCTCATTTACAACGTACTGATCAACCTTACTGGCAAGAAAAATTCTTACTGATTCGTTTACACCCTCCTTTGTTGCATTTTTGATTAATAGTGTTCTCTCATCTGCAGTCTCAAAATTTCCAGAATAGATATTCTGTGTCACATCGTCTAATAGCTCATTTTGATAATTCCAATAAGATGGAGTATTGTTACCAGGCATATTAGAAAACCAAGGAGCATACATCTGTGCTAATGCAATTGAATCATATCTTGAAAATCCAGTACTACTCCATGCTTCAGTATATAGATTCCATTTTTGTTCGGCTGGATCAGAACCATATACGACTACATATGCCTTATTCAAATCACCAAAGTCTTTTTTGACAATAAATCCAATTGATTCAAGTTGAAATGATAAAATTTCTCCTATGGATTTTCTAACAGGATCATCACTTCTAATGAAAATAGTAATTTCTATTGGTTCATTATCAAAATTCCATATGCCATTAATTTTTTTTGCACCTGCTTTTTCTAATTCATCAGAAATTATTTGATCTGCTAATGCTGTATTATATCTAAATTGGAATGACTCAGTTACATCTAGAATGCCAAGATAGTCAGCTGAAAAAATTCCATAGTTTGAAATCATTGGAGAACCAAATCCTCCAAGAAGTTCATTTACAATTAGATTCCTGTCAACAAGATAATTCAGTGCAAATCTTATTTCTTTAATAGAAAAAGGATTGAATTTTCCAGAATCTGTTGGATTTGTAAGAATACTGTAATAACTTCCAGTTGATTCAAAAACTTGAAGATTTTCACGTGAATTATAATCCTCTAATCTGTCTGATGAGACTCTAAAATAATATAGATCAAGATTGCCGTTTCGTACTTCCTCTAATGCTGTATTTTCGTCAAGATATTGAATGAATTTTATTTCGTCAACAAATGTTCCTTTGTCACCAAATGATGATGGTATTGCAAAAAATAAAACTGCTATAATAAAAATAACTTTAAACCTGATCAACTGTCTCAACAACAACTTAATCATGGATGAATTTTAGGATTTTAATATTATGAAAAAGCATATAGATCATTGATTAATAGAAATTTAGTAGTTAAAGGTATTAAGGCAATTATTCCAGATGGAATATCAGATATAGATTTTTCAATAGTCTCAGGAATAGATAGGATATCAGCGAAAGAAATTATGTCATTATTGGTACAAAATGGTATTGGTAAATGGAAAAATGACAGTGTATTTTTTCATGAAAGTGATAAACTAAAAACTGCGTTTTTTGCAATATCCAATGGTTCACCAATAGAAGAGGTTTCAGAGTACTTAAACTGGAAAGATTTTGAGGCATTAGTGAGTCAGATATTATCTGAAAATGGATTTTATGTAGAAAAAAATGTTATCTTAACAAAACCTAGGATGGAAATTGATGTAATTGGAAAGAAGCTCAATGTTGAAATTTTAATTGATTGTAAACATTGGAAGAGAATGAATGAATCTGTGTTGAATGATGTTGTCAATAAACAAGTTAACAGAGTTAAAAGATACGTTAACGACATTGGTCAAATTATGGCAGTTCCAGCTATAGTAACACTACATCAGGAACAAATTGCATTCATCAATAAAGTACCAATTATACCAGTTACACAGTTATCATCATTTTTGGATGAATTATATGGTAATTTGGATCAGATTAACACTATAGAAAAATAGACAATGCAAATAATCCTGCATCAGCAAGCAAGAAAACCTTTGTTATCCTCATTGATTTATTCATAGATTTTAGATAATCTGCATAGATATCAGAACCCATTACTTTGACATTACTTTGATTTTCTAAAATTTCAAACCCACTATCGTTCATTTGTTTCTCTGCTTTTTGAGCTAATTCTAAATACCAATTTGCAAGTTGTGTTGGTTCTGAAACTATTCCTAATTGGAAATATCCATTTTTGTTTCTTGCACCATCTGCAGTGAAATGTGTATCAGATGTACATATCTCAATTAATTCATAGCCAATATTTGAGAAATGTTTTACAATTTTTTCTCGTACGCCGTTTTCCATATTATTTGCGTCTGCCCAGCCTACAAAGTATTTCTTATTGTTCATTTCAAGACATAAAACTGCAATACCGCCCATTGCAATATCTGCCTTTTTTATATTCATATCATTTGAATTTTGGAAACCGAATTTGAATGGAAAACTTTGTTTTGTTTTTAATGTATCTAAAGTTGATTTTGCCGCAATCAACAAATCTTCTGAATCTTCCTTTGATATTTCCTCACCCATTGCATTATGAGTATCAACGATTAGTACTTGCTCAAAATTTCTATTCTTTGCAAATTGTTCTATCTCGGTTCTAACATACATTGTTAAATCTTCCATTCCATGTGGAGATAATGATAAAAACAGAAGTGCTGTTTTATCAAATAGCATGCCTGCTGCACGTGCCTTGTTAATCTGAACAATTACTGGTTCTGTACAACCAACCCCATTTCTTAAGACCTGACTTTTAGATATGCTGCTTAAATAATTATTCACTTCTTGCTGACTTGGAAGATTAAGATCATGATTCGAAATACTATGCATGACCATTGCATCAGTATCCATATTTTTGTAAATAAGATATGGAATATTGCTTCCTCCTACAGGATGAAATGGACCTGGATGAATATCTGGCAAAACCATACTGAATTTAACTTGTTTATCAGTTGATTGAAATTTGATTTGGGTTGTTGATACAGTTGAAAGTTTGGATTGTCGTTCAATAATTTGTTCCATTTCTGTAGGATCATTTTTTGATGCAGATGTTACATATGCTTGAATTAATTCATGTGTACTATCAATTGCAGGTCTACCTGCTCGGTCTGTAAAATAACTCCATCCAGTGGCGAGCCCTAAAAATGCGGCGCCAAATAACAATGTAGATGGATTAAACAAAGAATCAATCCACATAGATTGGGGAACTAAAACAAGATACATTGCAACTGGTTGAATAAATGCAACACCCCATGCCTTCTTCAAACTTGCACCAAGAATTGTTGTAAATATTCCAATTCTAAAACTTACAAAAACAAACATTCCAATAGATACATAAAATAAATCAAGACTATCTTTTCCAAATAACAACATAGCACCAAATCCAACAAGTGTACTTACAAAGAATAACCCATTACCAAATAATGAAACATGTAATGATTTTGAATATTCTTTGTGTCTAGAAAATAAAATATCTAAAAACTGTGTTCCAACAAGAACACCAATTACACTAAGTACAGGAAAAATAACATCTGTAATTTGTAGATATGTTATAGATACAAATGCAGCCATAATTCCTGCTACTGCAATTGATATCACTAATGAAATATAATGTGATGATGGGTTGAGTAGTGTTAAAGAATAGCGCTTCTGAATATTACTAACATCATCTTGTTCAGACATTTAGTATCATGGTAGTACAAGTAAAGTTTCTATTGCCCAAGAAACAGCAATTAAACTAATAGGAATTAAAACAACAATTTTTGGTGAAACTTTGACCCCTCTAGTTTCATCCTCAAAAAACCTTAGTAATCCAGCACTTGATGCAGGTAATGCAGCATTACTCTTTTTATCAGCCATTTAAATTGGCTCAAGGAAAATAGAATAAAAACTTTTGTTCTAATTTTTTACCTTTTCTATTGTTTCTATAAGCAGGTTAATTGATTTTAAGATGGATTGCTGCTTATCATGCGATTTTTCATTTGATAATTCATCTGTAAGTTCACTTAGTTTTTTTTCTAGTTTTTCAATAGTTGATGGATCTGATGTTGGTAATTTAGGCTCAATTGGTTTTTGTTCTGGTTCACTACCACAATTGATACATAATGCGTTTCCATCTTTCATGACACGTACTCCCTTGCAATATGGACACGGTTCACTTAGAAGTGTTGCACCCCCAAGTAGCATATCAACTGCTTTTTTTGTAAGTCCTTTTGACATAAAGATAGTAGATTTTATCCATAAAAAAATTTAGTTATACGATTAAATGATTCCATTTCGTCAAGGCTTAATAATGTGTATTAACAAACATTTTCGAACCAATGGCGGTAATTTGTAATACTTGTGGACTACCAGATGACTTGTGCGCCTGTGGAGATTTAGATAAAGATAGTAATCATATAATTATAAGATTAGAGACTAGACGCTTTAAAAAAAAGGGAACCATGATTGAAGGATTAGACCCAAAAATTAACAATTTAGAAAGCGTTGCTAAAGAATTAAAAAGTAAATACGCATGTGGTGGTACTGCCAAAGAAGGTTATATTTTCCTACAGGGTGATCATAGAGAAACAATCAAAGATACGCTTGTCAATCTAGGATTTGCTGAAGATACTATAGAACTTCATTAGAAAGATTGTGGCAAATCTAGAAAAACTTCTACAAACAGTTGGAATTCCATATTCGGCTTTAGTTTCTATTGTATTTGGTTTAATGATCACATCGTTTCCTATTGGTGCATATGTTATTTTTAATTCTGAAATTGGTGACAATATAGATTTTGGTTTTCCATTAGAAAAATTTAATTTATTTATTGCAGGCATAAACATAGAAATTCCATTTGAGTATCAATTAGGTGATGCATTTATAATATTGTGGAGCATATTTGCAATTTTATTCACAATTTCAATACTTGGACCAAAAAAAAATTTTCTAACTATAATTAGTGAACTACTAATCAAAGAAAAGAAAATCAAAGATACAAATTATCTTGTAATAATAATTAAATGGTTTTCAATTCTTGTAGTAATTTCAGGTACCATTAATTTTATTCAAGAGAGTTTTGGTATTTATATAGAGCCACCAGAATTATCCAACGATTTAATTTTCTTTTTATCCCTAACTTTTGCACCCATAACTGAAGAAATTGGTTTTAGAGTAATGCTGATTGGAATACCATTATTTGTTATGTATTCATACAAATCTTCACTCAAATCATTTTTCTATTCATTATGGCATCCGCACAAAAATTTAGATATAGTTAGTAGTAAGAAAGCTATTTTACTAATTACGCTAGTTGGAGTATTTTTTGGTGTAGCTCATATAATTTCAGGTGAACCATGGAGTGTGGGTAAATTTACTCAGGCTGCAGTTAGTGGGGTAATAATTGGTTGGGTGTACTATAGGTATGGATTAATTACTGCAATATTGATTCATTGGGCTACAAACTATTTTATTTTTTCATATGTTTTTGCCATGTCAGAAATCACCGGCATATCTGTTGAATCTGCAATTTCACACTCAATGATAAGTACGCTTGAGATCATATTAGTTGTGACTGGAATAGTCTCAATTGCAATAGTAATATTAAATTTCTTTAATTCAAAAAAGGACGAAAGAAGTAAAACTGAATTGTTGTAATAATATGTCAATTGAAAGAATTGTGTCATTTTTGCCAAGTGCAACAGAATTAATTTTTGAACTTGATTGCCAAGATAAACTATATGGAGTAACACACGAATGTCTATATCCAAAAAATGCAAAATTAAAGCCACGTGTTATTGAAAGTGTTTTTGATCCAGAAAAATTATCTAGTAAACAAATTGATGAAAAAATTAGTGAGTTAATCTCAAATGGAGAAGACGTTTTTAGATTAAATTCTAAAAACTTGATAAATGCAAATCCAGATTTAATAATCTCACAGGAAATTTGTCAAGTTTGCTCTGCATATACAAACCAAGTTAATGATGCAATTAATATTCTAGATAAAAAACCAGATGTCTTTACCATGGATCCACACAATATTAACGAAATATTATTAACAATTATCGATATTTCAAAAAAAATTGGAATTGAGTCAAAAGGTAGAAAATTAGTGGAATCATTACAAACTAAAATTGAATATTTAAAAAATAAAAAATTTCTTCATGAACCAAAAATTGTTGCAATAGAATGGATAGACCCATTTTTTACTGCAGGTCATTGGATACCAGAAATGATTGAACTTACTGGAGCAAAAAATCTCATAAGTAAGAAAGGAGAACACTCAAGGAAAATGACAATCAACGATATAAAAAATACAGATCCTGATATGTTGATTTTAATGCCATGTGGATTCAGTGTAGAAAGAACTATCAAAGAATACAAAAATATCTTAGAAAACAATTCAGAATGGAATTCATTAAGAGCTGTCAAAAATCACAATGTTTTTGCTGTTGATGCTAATTCATTTTTTAGCAAGCCAAGTTTTCGAACGATCACAGGAATTGAAATATTAGGTAAAATAATCCAACCAGAAATATTCAAAGAATTAGAGGTTCCAAGTAAATCATTCAGTAAAATAAATTAGAAATTTTCAATCTTCTTCTGCTTCGTCTAGTTCGTCAACTTCACTAGTACTTCTTGATGGACGTATTGGAATAAAGATCTTTGACATGACTATGTTTACAGTGTATGTGGATAGTCTACTTGGTTGAAAAAAATATCGTTTTGTATTACAAAAATTTAACAAACATAGTAACTGAATTATGACTTAATTTTACATTCATTTTTTAATGATTTTAATGAAGTAAAAAATACAACAATTAAAATTCCAATTGAAATTATTCTCAAAGGAATTTCATACATATCTAAAAATGCAGTTGCAATTCCACCAGCAGTTCCAAATGTTGTAATTATTGAGAAACCAACTGGTCCACAACTACAAGCTCCTGCAGATGCACCGATTATTGTACCAAATAAACTAATACCTATTTTATTGGTCTTTTTAATTTGTCTAATTCTAAAAATATTCATAGATATTACAATTCCTGCAAAAATAGACAAAATTAGAATTAATGAAAAATTTACAAAAGATTCAGGATAAATTGAAAAAATTATGTATGGTTCAAGAAACAAATGTTCTGAAATTATTAATAATGGAATCAACATTACTGTAAAAACAGTTAGTGCCAGGCAGACATAGATATAATTTGAAAAAATGAGTTTAAGTATACTAAACAACTATAACATCGAATTTATTACTTTTTCAAAAACAGCATAAGGCTGAGCACCAACAATTTTTTCTTCGTTACCAGTTTCAGTATTTACAATTATGAATGTTGGAGTACTATTTGCACCACCAGCTGATGCCTTTTGCCAGTTTAATTTCACGCGTTGATCGTATTTACTAGAATCAAGGCACTCCTCAAATTCATCCATATTCAAATCAAGGTTAAATGCAAATGACTTTAATCTTTCAGCATTTGCCCAACCGGAATTCATGTGACCTTGATAGTCATAAAGAGTAACATGATAATCCCAATACTTACCTTGATCATCTGCACAGTATGTTGCCTCTGCAGCTAATGCTGAATCAACACCTAGTATAGGATAATCAATAAAAAACATGTTAGCTTTTCCTGTATCAATAAAATTCTCAATAATTTTTGGTCTACTTTCATCGTACCATCGTTTACACATTTCACATTGATAATCACCCATCTCTATAATTGTCACAGGTGCAGTTTGTGAACCCAAAAGTGGTGGAAGACTAACAGGCGATACATCTGATTCATCTTGAATATCTTGCGTCATTTGATCAACCTGACCAACATATGATGAAAAAGAAGCCCCTAATGCAGAAACTATTGCAATTCCTACAATTACAACTATTAGTTTTTTCTTATCTACCATACATTGATAATCAATTTTTAATTAAAAAACCTATCAAAAAATTTAGTTTTTGTTCCTAAATATACCTAATATTTTTTGGATTACAGAGTCAATTGGGCAAGACTCGCATGAAATTCCTGAAGATTCACGTTCAAAATGCTCATCTAGTTCTTCTTTGATTTTTTTATCTTCCATAAATTATTTAGAAAAATCAGCGTTATAAATAATCTCAAACTAGTGATTTAACAAATTAACCAAATCTGTCATTAGAATTGAAGCATTGGTTTATTAGACAAAGAAAAAGCAAAAAAACAGAAATAATGATAGATTAAGCAAATGCTTTCTCTGTCATTGCTTTAAGATAGAGAAATGAAAACATTTGATGAATTAAAAGTAAAAAAAACCATACTGGAGGGAATACAGGAATTAGGATTTAATGTCCCATTTCCAATTCAAGCTCAAGCAATACCAATACTACTAGAAGGTAATGATGTAATAGGTCAAGCACATACAGGAACTGGTAAAACAGCAGCCTTTGGAATACCAATGTTAGAGCATATTCTCAACAATGGTGGAATACAAGGATTGATTATTGCACCTACAAGAGAACTTGCCATGCAAATTACCACAGAACTTAGAAAAGTGGGAAAGTTCACTGGAATTAAAATCGCTACAATCTATGGTGGGCAAGGAATGGGAATACAACTTGATGCGTTAAGAAATAAACCAGAAGTTGTTGTTGCAACTCCAGGAAGATTAATTGATCATATTAACAGAGGTACAGTCAAAGTGAATAATATTAAATTTTTAGCACTTGATGAGGCAGACGTTATGTTAGATATGGGATTCATTGATGATATTGAATTTGTATTAGAACGAGTTCCAGAAAATAAAATCACTTCATTATGGTCTGCAACAATGCCAGCTGAAATTTTAAGATTATCAGAAAAGTATCTCAATAAACCAAAAAGAGTTCTAATAGATGCAGATGATCTAAGTGGGGAAGGAATAAACCAATCATTTTTAGTTATTAAAGATAGAGAAAAACAAAAGTATCTAACTACGTTTATCAAAGAAAATAAAAAAGGACAAACAATTGTATTTTGTTCTACAAAAATTCGTACTAGAAACGTTGCAAGAGATCTACAAAAAGCAAGATTCAATGTAGTAGCAATAGAAGGAGATATGTCTCAAAATAAAAGAGAATATTCAATGTCAAAATTCAGAAAAAATAGTGCCGATATTTTAGTAGCTACAGATGTTGCTGCACGAGGTATAGATGTGCCAAGAGTTGGATTAGTGGTCAATTATGATGTTCCAAATCAGGATATGGTTTATTTTCACAGAATTGGTCGAACTGCACGAGCAGGTGCAAAAGGTAATGCTATCACATTAGTGTCATATTCTTCAGTTGGTGATTGGAATATTATTAAAAGACAAGTAAAATCAGATATGACTGATCTAAATCAAAAATTAGGAATCGAGATTAATATTCCAGACCCATTAAAACGACAAGTTGGACAAAGAATGGCACCACAAATACGTTCTGGATATGGTGGAAAATTTAGAAGAAGTTATGGTTCTGGTGGACGAAGATTTGGTGGAAACAACAGAAATGGTGGTGCACGAGACGGTCCTGCAAGAGACCAATACAAAAAGAAAAGATTTACTCAGTCTTCATCTTCTAGTAGAGATGGTAATAGAGATGGAAGAAGAAATCCAAGTCGTAAAAGATGGTAAAACATCAATAGTTTTTGAACATTTAAAGAATAGTACTATTAGACATTAGTAAGAAGAAAATGCATGTTGGATTCGTATTATTAAATTGTGACTTGGGTGCCGAAGAATATATTCTAGATGAATTAAAACAGGTATCACAAGTAAAAAATGCATATGTTACATTTGGGGCATATGATATTATTGCAGAGATTCATGGTAATGATCAAGAAGATTTTGAAAAAACAGTTTCAATGAAAATTAGACGACTGTCTAGAATAGTTAGTACTATGACATTAAATGTTGTTAAATCTGGATAAAATTATAGTGAGAAACTAAAATGCAACAAGTAGAATATACAGGAACAGTATGGGCATTAAGTCATAATGATCCAGAGCCATTAATAGAACATAGTTTAAAGAAAATTCAAGAATGTGGAGTAAAAAAAGGAGATATTAGAATTGTTGATGCTCCTGAAAATCCAGAAGTTGGTCAAATAGTAGTAGAAATATGGCCTCATGAACTAGTAATAGCAAGGATTAGAACTGTTAGAGGTGAATCCTTTATCAGTGGCACGGAATTTACAGTTGAACTAAAATCTGATGAATCTGGTAAATACATAGATTAAGTTGGTAAAGAAAACCAAAAAAAGTAAGGGATCAAAAAAAAGATTCACTGTTTTAATAGCAATAATTCTAATAGGAATAACAATTTTTTATTTTTATTCTGCAGAACAGGGGAAAATGCGTGGATATAATTTTGGCAACGACTTACAAATAATTCAAGAAGAATTAAAAAATGAGCAATCAAGTTTTTATTCCAACGTCAGAATGTGGGAAGAAAATAGTATTACAAAAAGTGAAATTCTAAAATTATCAGAAACTCACATAAAAAATATGAATGGTATAATTTCAAAATATGATACATTACAAATTCCAGATACATTTTCAGGTGCTGTCAAGCTATTCAAACTATCAACTGAATCACAGTTAGAAAGTGATATACATCTAATTAATTGGATAGAATTTGAAGATGAAAGTGAAAAAATTAGATCTAATGAAATTCTTCAACAATCTTTTGAATATGAATTAGCAGGACTAACATCATATAATAATGCAAAGAACCCAAACCCATAAAATCTTTAAAGATATGAAATCATTAAAAATATGAAAAAAATTATTTTTTTAATTCCACTGTTAATTATTGGTCAAGTAGCTTACGCGGATGTGGCAATACAAAACGATCAAAAATATATTGATGATGATGGATTATTGCATATCATAGGTGAAATAGAAAATAATTCAAAAGTACCATTAAATCAAATTCAAATTTCTGCCACATTAATAGATGAAAATGATGCTAATATTGGTGAAATTTCAAGTAATACAATTTCAAATATAATAATGCCTAAAATGAAAGGGGCATTTGATATTTTAATACAAGATGTAAATGGTGAGATGATTAAAGATTACAAACTTAATTTACAATATAAAATAACAGAACCAAAAAAACAAGTAATTGAAATTTCATCATCAGTGCTAACTAAAGACAATCATAATAACACAGTAATTACTGGAATAATAGAAAATAGAGGTGATAGTACGGCAAATATGATCAAGGTAGTTGCCACACTTTACGATAGAGATGGTAACGTTGTAACAGTTTCACAAACATACACAAAACCTGATTTTTTACGAGCAGGAGATAGCAATTCATTCATAATTCCATTTCATGAAAAAAGCCAGTCAATACATGCAGTAGATTATAGTATTACTGCAGAATCAGATGAATATACTGTGGTTCCAGAATTTCCATTAGGAAGTGGTTTACTATTAGTTGTATCAGTATCAACATACGTTTTATTTTCAAGAAATCCTGAAAAAATTACAGGTATTATTTCATTAGTAACTAATAATAAATTAGATAAAGAAAAACGAGGTTGACTATTATAACAATAATAGTTCTAATACACAATGACAATTTCTGATAATAATAAAAAATTTTTAGAAGATTTACTAGAATATTATATTAATGAATCAAGTTCATACATACAAATCGCAGAAGAATATAGCGATATAACAGATTCAAAAAATGACACTGCTTTTGGAATAATTGTTGGTATAGTTTATTCAAGTTTTTTACAGATTTACTCAAATCAAGGAATTAGTGTGGAATTAGAAGATATGCAAGAATTTTATGAATTAGTAAAAGCAAATGCCAATAAAATTAAAGAATCATTAGAGCCAAAAAAGGCATAAAGATAAATTTCAAAGAGAGATTAGTAAAATATGTCAGAAATAATTGCCTACAAAATCACACAGATAGTTGATAATGGAAATGTTGTCCAAATTACACTTGTAGAAGATGTTCAAACCGAACCCGTATCTCAAAAACAATTAATCATGGAAAATGTTTCGAAAAAATTAGATGATGATACAAAACAGCAAGTTATGCCATTATTAGAAGCAATTCTTCAAGCACAGCCAACAATCAAATTAAAAAGCTATGCACAAACTTCTGTTGCAATTACATTACCAAAAAATAGATATGAGAAAATGGGAAGACCCCAAGTAGGACAAAGATTACAGATTGATCTGAAAATTGTCTAGAGTGCTTTTTCTATATCTGATAAATCTGACATTGGCAGTGAACAAGTAAAATTTTTACATATAAATACACTGTAAAATGGTTCATGTTTTGGGAATTCTTTTCCTGCAAAAAAAGGAAATTTCGATAGTACTGAAAGATTCTCATCGTTGTTTATTTGTACAATTATTGATTCGGGTAGAAATTTTTTGTTTAATGTTCTATGCAAATCCTTTGTATTTTGTGAATCAAGAATAGTAATTTCTATCGGTTTTACAATATTGAGATATAACACATTTAAAAGATAACCATATGCAAATGGATTCTCTGCTGCCGACATTGCTTGTGATTCAAGTATTTTTTGAGTAATGATTTGAAATCTTTTCTCATTGATTAAATGATACAGTCTCAATAGTGCATTTGCAGCAACAGAGTTTCCTGACGGCATGGATAAATCATAATTACTCTTTGGTCTGATGATTAGCTTTTCATGATTGTCAGCAGTGAAGAAAAAATTCCCATTCTTATCATCCCAGAAATGTTCAATTAGATAATCACTGAGTTTTTCTGCAAAATATAGATACTTTGATTCGCCTGTAATTTCAAACACATCAAGCGCCGAATTTGCAAGATATGCATAATCATCCAAGTATGCATTAAGTTTTGTTTCATCGTTTTTGAATACTCTATGTAAAAATCCATATTTTTCAAATTGTATATGATAGAAACTAATTGCATCAATAGCATTACTAAGATATTCTGGATTATCAGATATTCTATATCCTTTAACAAATGCTGAAATCATTAACCCATTCCATGCAGTAAGTGCTTTATCATCTTTACCTGGTTGTTGTCGTTTGTTTCTAATCTCAAGTAATTTGAGTAAACCTTCTGAAATAATTTTATTTACCTCATCTTCTGTTTTACCAAATTTGAATGCAAGTGGAGATATGTTTATGTTATTTGCAAGAATTGTGTTTCCTTCAAAATTTCCACCGTCTGTTATATCAAAATAAATACAGAAAATCTCTGAATCACTGCCTAAAATTTCTTCTATTTCTCTTTTTTTCCATACAAAAGTTTGACCTTCTTCACCATTTGTATCTGCATCTTGTGCTGAACAAAAAACACCTGGGCTGATTTTCATCTCACGAATTACATAATCAAGAGTTTTTGTAACTACATCTAAGAAAAAATCATCTTTTGTTATTTGATATGCTTCTGAATAAACAATTGGTAGTAATGCATTATCATATAGCATTTTTTCAAAATGTGGAACAAGCCATCGTGCATCAGTTGAATAACGATGAAACCCACCGCCTATCTGATCAAATATTCCACCTTTTGCCATTTTTTTAAGAGTCATTAAGGCAAAATCCTTGAATTTGGATATTCCAGAAAGTTTCCAATATCTTAACATGAATGATAGATTAGATGCATTTGGAAATTTTGGTGCTTGACCAAATCCACCATAATTAGTATCAGATATTTGCAAAAGATTCACTGCAGCTTCATCAAGTATTGACTTAGTAATTTGCGATGATTCTGTAACTCGTTCTAATCTAGATAGATTTGTCATTAAATTGTCAGCTGCAGATTCAATTTCTTTTGGTTTTTCTTTCCATGTTTGTGCTAATTGTCTACAAAGACTTCCAAATCCAGGACGACCATATGAATCAAGTACGGGAAAATATGTTCCAACATAAAATGGGTGTTGTTCTGGAGTTAGGAATACACTTAGTGGCCATCCACCCTGCCCAGTTGACATCTGACATATTTTTTGATAAATATCATCTATGTCAGGTCGTTCTTCTCTATCGACTTTGATGTTAATAAAATTCTCATTCATTATTTTTGCAACATCATCATTCTCAAAAGATTCGTGTGCCATCACATGACACCAGTGACATGAACTATATCCCACACTTAGAAATATTGGCTTGTTTTCAGATTTTGCTTTTTGTAATGATTCATCATTCCAAGAATACCAATTAACTGGATTATCTTTATGCTGTAAAAGATATGGACTCGATTCATTAGCAAGACTGTTTGGCATGACAATGTTATGTATGATGATTATTTGTATGTAATACGATCCAGCGGCAATCTCACAAGTCTACTTCCAAATTGCTGAATCATCACGCCTGTAAATTTCAATATTAATTTGTTTTAGAAGTTTTGTTTTTGATTTATTTGCCTTTTTTTCATGGCTGTAATCTTTCTTTTCAATTAATTCTTGAAGGCGTATTAATTGTTCTAAACTTAAATTATTGAATTTGTTTTTTTGAATCTCATTTAGAAGTTTTATTCGCTCTTTATCTTCATCAGAAATCTTATAGTCCATTAATTAGATAATATTAGATTAATTTTAATTCTTATCGGTTACAAAAATTTTTAAGAATAAACAGATGAATGAGTATAATGATGTTAAAAATGACTATAAAAGATATTTTAAAACAACCTGTTTTTGCAGGAATTGCAATAGTTTCTGGCTTCATAATAGGATTATTATATTATTTTCTAACATTATCTAACGCTATAGCACATTTCGATGTAGATATCTCCATAATGCCAGTATATATTGCAGCATCAATTATACTTACATTCATTGTAGCAGTTTTGGGTGGAATCAATATTTCACTAGTAGTATATAATATCAAAACACAAAGAGCAAATAATATTAAAAAAAGTGGACCATCAGCAATTTTTGGTGGTATGCTGACAGCATTTACTCCTGGGTGTCCAGCATGTACAACATCTCTTTCAGCATTATTTGGAATAATTGGTGGATTAGCTATATTCCCTTTACAAGGATTGGAACTAAAACTAATATCAATTGGAGCATTAACATTTTCAATTTGGTGGGCAATGCGTAATATCAATAATTCCACCTGCTGTGTAATGAAAGAATAATTGCAAAAGCCAAATATATTCAAAAAATTTTAATTAATCTATGACACTTGAATCACAATCACAAAATTACCTTTTAGAATCTTTCAATGAGACAAGAAAGACTACATTAGCGTTAGTAAGAAATTTAGAAAGAGACGATTATGGTGTACAAACTGCAATGTTCATGAGTCCTCCAAAATGGCATATTGGACATGTGAGTTGGTTAAATGAAATTGTATTAAATAAAACACAAAAAGATTACAAATTTTATTCAAATGAATTATCAGAGTATCTAAATTCCTATTATAATCAATTTGGAAAACCTCATGATAAATCAAAAAGAGGAGTTATGTCTAGACCTACAGTTGATGAAATTTTGGAATATTTTGATGTAATTACAAATAAAGTTAGAGATGTGATAAGTAAACCATTAGAGAAAGAAATGTCTTATTTATTTACAATGGCAATACACCATGAATGCCAGCATCAAGAGCTTTTAGTGTATGATTTACAACATCTTTTGGGAGAACGGTATAGACCACCTCAAAAAGAACAACCAATGACTGCCAAAAATAATGGAAAGAAGAGCATTGAGATTAATGGAGGAATATATGATATGGGATATTCAGGTGACGATTATTGCTACGACATAGAACTTCCAGAACATAAAATATATCTGAATAATTACAAAATTGACAATTTTTTGGTTAGTAATGCAGAATATTTGAAATTCATGAATGATGGAGGTTATGACGATTACTCATTTTGGCTTTCAGATGGTTGGGATGCTGTAAAAGAAAATGAATGGAAATCACCAATGTATTGGGAAAAAGATGGAACAAAATGGATTACTAAAGATTTTGTAGGAAAACGAGAAATTAATCCAAATGAACCTGTTTGTCATGTAAGCTTCTATGAGGCTAGTGCATATTGTAAATGGGCGAACAAAAGATTGCCAACAGAAGCAGAATGGGAAAAAGCAGCATTATGGAATAAGGAAAAATCAGTTAAGACTATTTTCCCATGGGGGAATGAAAAACCAACACCAAAACATGCCAACTTGTTAGAATCAAATGTATGGAATTGTAGTGAAGTGGGTGCATATGAAAATGGAAAGAGCAATTATGGATGTTATCAAATGATAGGAGATGTTTGGGAATGGACATCATCAGAATTTATGGGATATCCGGGTTTCAAAAGTGGATTTGACGAATATAATGACAAATGGTTTACAAATCAAAAAGTTTTACGTGGAGGATCATTTGGAACCCCATCAAAATCAATTAGAGGATCTTACAGAAACTTTTTCAGATTAGATGAGAGATGGTTAATTTCTGGATTTAGATGTGTTGAAGATATTTAGATTTTCTTTGCCAAAATAAGAGCAAAATAGTTTCGTGAATCAAACCACATTTCAATTTTTTTGAAATTTGATTCTTTCAATATAAGTTCTATTTGTGAAATAGAGAATTTATGGGAATTCTCAGTGTGTATTAATTCATCTTTTGCGAGAGTTATAGATAAATCAGATTTTGGAATTGTGATATATTGTTCAGACAATGAACGTAGATGCATCTCAATTCTGCCCTTGTCTTCATTATAGATGGCATAGTGTTCAAAATTCTCTAAATTGAAATCTGCATCCAATTCATCATTAATTCGTTTTAGAACATTTAGATTGAATTTTGCAGTTATTTTTTGTGAATCGTTATATGCATTATGTAACACCTGATGATCTTTTTTCAAATCTAATCCAATTAGAAATAGATCATCAGATTTCATTATGTTATTGATTTTTTGAAGAAATGATGTTCCTTCATTTTTCTCAAAATTTCCAAAACTTGAACCAAGAAATGTTATGAGATTAGATTTATCATCATAATGTTCAATAAAATCAAGACCATTCTCAAAAGTATCAACTACACCAGTTACTGTGAGATTTTCATAATCCATGCAGAGATTTTTAGCACTTTGACTCAAAATTTCAGATATATCTATTGGGAAATATTGTAAATGTCTTTGGGATTTTAAGAGAACATCAATTAAAAGTCTGGTCTTTACCGAAGAACCACTTCCTAATTCTACTAGATGAAATTCATTGGATAGATATGGAAGTAGTTTTTTCTCAATTTTTTGTAAAATTTCTATTTCAGAATTAAATGGATAATATTCAGGTAATAAACAAATTTTATCAAATAACTCAGAACCATATTTATCATAAAAATACTTTGGACTAATTGATTTTGGTGTTTTAGACAATGAGATGGAAATTTCTTCAGAAAATGTTTTTTGCTTTTTTGAAATACTAGGTTTGAAATATTTTAAATTACCATTAACACTTATTTTTTCATATATAATTTGTCCTTGTACAATTTTTGAATTCATATCTCAAAATAAATTTTTAATAAGAATAAATTTCTTGTTGAGGTTTTATACTAATACACTGAACATTTCATATATCAGTTATAAGCAGATAATGTATTGAATGAAATTCTAAGAGTGGAGAATCTAAACAAAACTTTCCATAAAAATGGGCTTTTTCACAAAAATTCTAATGTAGTTAAAGCAGTAAAAAATGTTAATTTTTTACTTGGTTTAGGTGAGATATTAGCAATCGCTGGTCAATCAGGTTCTGGAAAATCAACAATTGCAAAATTAATACTAAGATCGATTGAGCCTGATTCAGGTAAAATTTACTTTGAAGGTAAGGAAATCCTCAATGATTCAGATAACCTAAAAAAATTTAGAGGTCAATGTCAGATGGTTTATCAAGATCCATACGATTCTATGAACCCTAGAATGAAAGTTTTTGATATAGTAAATGAACCATTAGAAATTCATAATATTGGTAATAAAGAAGAAAGACATAAGATTGTTTTAGAAACATTGAAGCAAGTAAAACTAGAACCTGCAGAAGAAATAATTGGAAAATTTCCACATATGCTTTCTGGAGGACAACGACAAAGAGTATCTATAGCTAGAGCATTAGTTACTAATCCTAAAGTGATTATTGCAGATGAACCTGTCTCAATGTTAGATGTTTCTGTTCGTGGAGAAATTTTAGAGTTAATGAGTTCGATTCAAAAGAAGAAAAATATTTCATTTATTTATATTACACATGATCTTGCAACCGCAAAATACTTTGCAGATAAAATTATAATTTTGTACGCAGGTGAAATCATGGAATCAGGTCAAACTCGTGATATTCTAACAAATCCAAAACATCCCTATACAAAAGCATTGATTGATGCAATTTCAATACCTGATCCAAAAAATCTATACAAAGAAAAAACAATCGGCTGGCAGATAGATATCTAACTAGTAATGGTTGATTCTTCTTCCAAGTTTAACATTTTTTTATCTTTATATTTTACAACATTTGAAACTCCACCTTTTGGAAATACTCCATAAATCAATCTAGCTTTTTCTACCACAGAATCCTTTAATGAAACCATAATGAATTGACTGCCTTTAGAACGATCCTTTATGATGCTTGATAGTTTTTTAGCATTTGGTGCATCAAGATGTGCATCTACTTCATCAAATAGATAGAATGGTGAAGGATTCAATTTTTGTAGTGCTAAAACAAATACTATTGCAGCAAGTGTTTTTTCACCACCACTTATTGATGTTGATTCACGTTTTGGTTTATCTGGGAATTGAATAATATAATTTAGACCTGATGAAAATATGTCATCCTCATTTTCTAATTCCAGCCATGCATTACCACCAGTCATTTTTGAGAATGCATCACGAATTTCCTTATCTACTGTATCAAACGCATCCAAAAATGTCTGACGTTTATCTTTTTCAACAGATTCTATAAAGGAGACAATCTTGTTTCTTTCTTTCTCTAGGATATTCTTGTTTGCTGATGAGGATCTATAACCATATGCAATCTCAATGAACTGTGATGGTGCACCCGCATTTAATGATGGTTTAAGCCTACTTTGCTCATTTTCAAGAGATGAAATTAGAGAGGAAACATCAAAAACTTCAATGCTTGCATCAAAACCAAATGTTTCTAACATTAATTTGATTTTTGTCTCTTTTTGTGTAAGATCGTTTAGATCACGATTCAAACCATCAGATTTTCTTTCACGTATACCAATTTCTCGTGTAAGATTACGCTCTTTTTCATGTAGTACTTCTATCTTATCATCAAACTCTTTCATTTTTTCAACAGATGTTCCAGAAGTTGATATAAGTTCCTGCTCTTTCTCTCTTAATATGATTAATTCCTCGTCTGCAAGTGTTCTTTCTTTTTCTGCCTTTCTTATATCTACTTCAAGATGATATTTTTCATTTTTTATTGATGAATATTCTTGTTGTGATATTCTATGTTCGTTTTTATTCTTTGTTAAAGATGTCAACAAAGTTACAAGTTGATTTTCTTTTTCCTTTGATTCTGTATGAAAAGTATTTTGTCTGGTCATAGAATTAGTGTATTGTTCATTGAGTGATTTTAGTTCATTTGCAATACTATCCATTTGTGGATCAGCATAATTTTCTCTTACTAATTGAATTTGAGATTCAAGTGATTCTAAATGTGATTTTTGCTTAATTAATTCAGTAGACAAACGATCTTTTTTTCTTTCTAATTGTTTATTTCTGGTTTGGAATTGTTCTAATGTTTTTGTTCCTGAAGTAATTTGCTGTTTTGTATCTGAAAAAGTATTATGAGAAACTGTTAATCCCTGTTCAGATAGATTAAGTCTATCTTTATGAATTTTTAATGAATGTTGGTATTTTTTGATTAAATTATTCTTTTTCTGCATGGTATGACGTAAAGTAGAAATCATGGTCTGGAGACCCTCAACTGAATCACTCATATTGATGATTTTAGTTAATTTGGAAATTTTGGAATTTATATCAATAACAACAGCAGATGCTTTAGCCTCAAAGAATTCTCCATCTAATGTAATAGTTTTGTAACCTAATTTTGATATTTTTATTGCGGAGTTACGAGAATTGACAAGTAATACATTACCAAATAGAAATGTCTTGAGTGAATTGAATTTACTATCACATGAGACATAATCAGATAATATACCAATAATTGCAGGATCATTAGGTATATCTAATTTAAAATCAGGAATTGCCTCTAATGGAATTATTTTGAGTTTTGGAAGTTTTTTGTTTCTTACAGATTCAGCGAGAGAGATTAACGTGGGAAAATCCTTTACAACTACTGCCTTAATCCAATCTGAACTTACAGCCAAAACTGAACGCTCATATTTTTTATCCCATGATAGAATTTCATAAACTAAACCCTCAATCCCAAGATTTTCTGTGTCATGTTTTAATTTTGAAATTGAATAATCCTCATGCATTATTCCTTTTACAAATTTAATTTTTGTTTCATATTTGTTAGCTCCTTTAGATGAAACATCAATTATTGATGATAATTCAGATGTTTCATTTTCTAGTTTTTGTTTTTTTAACTCATTAGTTTGTATACGTTGCTTAATTTCATGAATAGTTAATTTATGATTGGATACTGCATGCTCTAGTTTATTTTTTTGTTTTTGTAGATAATCAAGATGAGCAATAATATTTTCTTGTTTAACTGAATTTGCAGAAAATTTTTCAGATATGTCTGTAATTTCAGAATCAAGTCTACCGGTCAGTAGTTTTGCAGTAGTTATTTTATTTGTTAGATTAGATATTTTAGTATCAACGTCACGCTTTTGACCTGAAATATGAGATTGTTTTTTTAAGATTTCTGATCTTCGTGAATTAACTGATTCTGATTCATCATCAATTTCTTTTTTATTTTGACGTAATGAACTTATGAGTTTTTTCTGTTCATCTATTTGTAACGTTAAAGTAGTTTGTTCATTTTCTAATTTAGTTAAGATTGGAGTTAATTCTGGTATTCTAATATTAATTTGAGATAATCGTTTTTTGCTAGTAATTATTTTACTTTCTGCTCCATCAAAAGTTTGTTTTACACCACTTAATTCAGAATCAATTTTAGATTTTGCCTGATTATAAGAATTTGTTTCATCCATAAATTTATTTTTTTCATTTTGGAGCTCAGAATGTTCTTTTCTAATACCTGAGCGTTCTTCTTCAAAATGCTTTCTTTCAGAATTGAATGCGTTTTGTGTTTTTTCTTTAGATGTTTTTTCAGTTGTAAGTGCTTTAAGATTACTTGCGGCTGATATTGCCTTAAATCTATTAAGTTCTCGTTCAATTAGATCATAACGTAATTTGTGATTTCTATCTATTTCTAAATCATCAATACGTTTCTTAACTTCACCCATTCTTGCAAGTGCTATTGCTAGTTTTTGATCTGCGTCAAACAGTTGTTTTTCTGCCTCTTTTTTCTTTTCGTCAAATGCTGATAAACCAATTAGATCCTCAATAACCACTCGTTTTTCATCACCATTCATTTCAGAAATTCTAGTTACAGTTCCTTGTTGAACTGCATTCATCTGATTCAATCCTGCATTCGCAAGTTCCATTAATTCTAGGATTTTTTGTCTTTGAACCTTGGTTTTATCTAAATAATAGATATTATCACCTTTATCATTCATTTCTCTAGTTATTGTTACTGTGTCAGAATCAATTGGTATTTTTCTATCAATATTATCAAAATGAACACTTGAACGAGCCATTTTTGGTCCTCTTCTAGTACTTCCTTCAATATCATGGATCAATGATCGTAGATTAGGTGCACGCATTGTTTTAGGTCTATTTTCGCCAAGTGCAAAAATTATTGCATCTAGGATATTACTTTTTCCTGAACCATTTGGACCTGAAATAGAGACTAATCCTGGTTCAAAATCAACGATAGTATTTTTAAATCCAAATGATTTGAAGCCAAAAATTTCTACTTTTCTTATATGAACCAATAAAATTTAGCATCTTTTGAGTTCCATAATTTGTGCTAACAAGTTTAATTGACTTGGCTAACAAACTTTGTAGTGCTACTAATAACTTTGAAATAAAATTTAATCGTCTTTTACAAACTTTTCAAGTTCACTTTTGGCAACAGGATCAGTCATTTGTTGAATTGGGTGTTTCATTAGATATGCACTTGCAGGTATTATAGGTCCACCTAGACCCCTGTCTAAAGCAATCTTTGCTAATCGTATTGCATCAATCACTATTCCAGCTGAATTTGCTTTATCATCAACTTCAAGCCTAACTTCCATGTTATATGGAATATTAGCCCATTGTCTACCTTCGATTCTCATAAACATTAATTTGGTATTACCTAAGAATGGAATAAAATCAGAAGGTCCAACATAAATTTTGTCATCTTCCAATCTTTCAGTAAGTTGACTTTGAACACTCTCAGTTTTTGATATTCTTTTACTAACTAATCTCTCCTGCTCCTTCATATTAAGAAAATCAGTATTACCTCCAACATTAATCTGATATGTTTTCTCAATTTTGGTCCCTCGTTCATCACAAAGCCTTGCTAAAGTTCTATGAACAATTGTTGCACCAACTTGCCCTTTTATGTCATCACCAATTATAGGAATGTTTTTTTCAGTGAATTTTTGTGCCCAATCTTTATCAGATGCAATAAATGCAGGCATGCAATTTACAAAAGCAGTATTAGTATCAAGACAAATTTGTGCCCAAAACTGTGTTACTTTCTCTGAACCAACTGGAAGATATGAAACAATTATCTCTACTCCAGTTTCTTTCAATATTTTTTTAATTTCTTGTTCTAATTCTTCCTGTGATTTTCCGCTTTCAATTGGATTGACTTTATTTTCAACCCAAATTCCCACACCATCAAGAGCTGGACTTTCAAAGACTTTAGCCTCGGTTTTTGGCATATCGTCCTTAGCAATCCAATCTACCATATTTGGGGATTCATATATTGCCTCATTGATAGATTTACCAATCTTATTTTCCCCAACATCAAAACCAGCAACAAAGTCAATATCATGTATTCCATAATCTCTCAATTTATCATGAATTATTCCAATCACTTCTTGTGATGGGTTTTTACGATAATACTCTATTCCTTGTATTAGACCCGAAAAACAGTTTCCTATTCCTACCAATGCCACTTTGATTTTTTCAGTCATGTTGAAATTGGTGTTTTATTTATGGTTTAAAGTTTTCTTAATCATAGTTTAAAAAATTATAACTATCCATATCATACCAAATATATGAATTCAGAAATTGATGTGAGAGAAATAGTTCCAATAAACATTGAAGGTGGAATAGTAATTAACGGATTTCCATCAACAGGATTGACTAGTGCAATTGCAACAGAATCACTAATCAATACAACACAGTTTGAACTTAGTGCAATAATTGACTCAGATCGATTTCCACCAATAAGTATAATTAAAAATGGATTGCCAAACTATCCAACACGGATTTTCATTAATAAGGAATTAAAAGTTGCAGTATTTTCATCATATCTGACACTTGATGTATCACTGCATAAAACTGCAGCAAGATTAATGCTAGACTGGGCAAAAGAAAAAAAATGTTCTACAATAATTAGTAGTATTACAGTTAAAGGTGATATTAATCAGGAAATTGTTGCAGTTGCCTCAACAGGTAATGCAAGAGGTAAATTAGTAAGTGCTGGAATTACAGTTATAGAAAACGCAACAATACCAGGTATTTCCGGAGTATTATTAAATGAAGCAATGTTAAGTGGCTATGATGTAATTGTACTGCTTGTTAGCTCTAACAAAGATGTGCCAGATTTTACAGCAACGTCGAATCTATGTAACGTATTAACTAAGTTAGTTCCAGGCGTTTCTTGTAATTTAACTAAATTAGAAAAAGAATCAAAAATTATAGAAGAACAAATTCAACAAGCCAGAGATGATACCAAAGAACTTGGCGACAATATCTATCGATAGACTATTTCAATAGACCGATATATTGAAATTACATGCAAGAGATTTTTGGATTTGCAATAATGGTTATAGTGATCTCTGCATCAGGCGTGATGTCTCCTGGTCCATTATTTTCTGCGAATATAATTTATGGAATAAAAGAAGGGAAAACCGCTGGATTAAAAATTGCAATAGGTCACACAATTGTAGAGTTTCCATTAATAATTTTGTTAGGAACAGGTATTTTTACCTCTAATATTTTTCCAGAATTTAGAGTTTTTATTACAATTATTGGTGCAGTAGGATTATTTGGTTTTGCAGGTTTACAAATCAAATCACTATTTCAGAAAAATTTTCAAAGGAACATAAAATCTAATAGAGGTCCTGTATTAACAGGCATATTTCTTAGTGCATTAAATCCATTTTTTATAATATGGTGGTTAACTATTGGTTTTAAATTAATTACAGAATCAATTGAATTATGGGGACTACTTGGAATAGTAATCTTATTTGTGTTTCATATTTGGATGGATTATGTTTGGCTTTACATAGTTGCATTTTTTGCATCAAAAACTACTAATTTCTTATCAAATCGTAATTATAAAATTCTAATTATTTCTTTAACAATTGCATTAATTTATTTTGGAATAGAATTCCTAAGAGAAGTTTAAGCATTGACATTAGTTAAATCAATTTCTAGAAGTGATACATTTCGTTTTTTACCATCTTTAGATAATAATGATTCAGAAGAAATTCTAACATCGCTTATTTTGTAACCAACAGAATTCATTCTTTTTATAATAAACTGTGAAATATCTACTGCCTGAGTGATTCTTTTACCTCTAGCCTTTATAGTAACAAAAGCTGAACCAGAAAGTTTGGTTAAAGTTGAATTTACATATGTCATTATAGTTTTGTTTCCAACAAATATTACATTCCTGACTTTTTCATCCGGTTGAGATTTATCTTCATTTTTATTGTTAATCTGTGATTCAGATATTTCTGATTCGCCCGATGATGAATCAGATGTGGTCTCTATGATTTCTTCCGTAGTAGGGTGTGAATCTACAGATAATTCAGGTTTGGAAGTAGTTTGTTGCTGATCTAAATCTGTATCACTGTTTTCTAACTCAGATAGTATATCAACTGCATCATTATTTGATTCATTATTCATTTTATTAATAATAATTTTAATAATGTGTTTTATTTAGATTTTAGGTTACTTTTTTCAATATATTCTTCTAAAATGGCATCAATATTTTGACTACTATCAGATTTTATCTTTTTTACCAAATCAGGTTCTTCTATTTCATAGCAATTTAGAAAATCTTGATGATCTTTGTAAGCTAAAATTATTTTATCATTAAAAATACAATGGTACAATTTTTCTTTCTCCATAAGTTCAGGTTTGAAATTTACACCGTCATTATTGACAGTTATTGGGTTAGTCATAGTTTTTTCATTCATATATTATATTTAGACTATTCATTAAACAAATTGTAATAAGTGTTCAAAAAATATTATCATCTATGGAAAATAGAGTAATTTTTCATGTTGATTTTGATTACTTCTATGCTCAATGTGAAGAAATACGAAATCCTGAGATAAGGACCAAACCAGTTGCAATCTGTATATTTTCTGATAGAGGTGATGATAGTGGGGCTATCGCAACTGCCAATTATAAAGCACGAGAATATGGAGTGAAGTCAGGCATTCCAATAAAATTTGCAAAAAATAGATTAAGTGACAAAGAAGATGCAGTTTTCATACCTGCAGATTTTGATTACTATTCTCAGATTTCAACAGATGGAATGAAGATAATTGAAAGCTTTGGCGATATTTTTGAATATGTCGGTAGAGATGAAGCATATCTTGATGTGACAATAAAAACTAGAAATAATTTTGAAAATGCCGCTCATCTTGCACAGCAATTAAAGAATGAAATCAGAAAAAAATTAAAAATGACATGTTCTGTTGGTGTTTCACCAAATAAATTATTATCAAAGATTGGATCTGATTTTAAGAAACCAGATGGTTTAACAATAATTAAACCAGAACAAATTTCGGAATTTTTATCTCCATTAACAATTAGAAATATACCTGGAATTGGAAAAAAAACAGAACTGATTCTATCTGAAATGGATTGTAAAATAATTAAAGACCTACTTAGTATGGATGTTTTTGAATTGAATAATAAATTTGGAAGAAAGACAGGTACGTATATCTACAATGCTGCCAGAGGTGTTGATTTAGAGCCAGTTAAAGAAAAACAATCAACAATACAATTTAGTAAAATAACAACCTTAAAGAAAAACTCAAAAAACTATGAATTTTTATGTGAAAACATGTTAAAATTATGTAAACAAATTCATGTTACGACATTAGAAAATAACAAAATGTTTAGATCTATTGGCATTCAATTTGTTAATGAAGATTTGAGTATGAAAACAAAATCTAAAATGCTGAAAAATCCTACTACTAATTTAAATGAATTAGAACGAACTGCTACATATTTGCTAAATGAAGCACTTCGTGATCAAGAACTATTAGTAAGAAGATTAGGAGTAAGAATTTCAGAGTTAACTGATTTGAAAGGTCAAAGTAATATCACGAATTATTTTTAGAATCTTGTTTTGATTCTAATTTCTTTAATCGCTTTGTTTCAATAAATGTTACCAATAACAAAAATATGAAAAGCCACGGTAAGAACATTATTTCACCCGCAACAGAATGAAATTCTTCCCATGCCTCAGGATCTGTCGTTACCTTTAATGCATAAACTGATAATGAGAAAATTCTAATCATATTAACAAAAATAGTGCCTGCAATTCCAATTATGAAATACATTATTTTACGATTTTTTGGAATATTCATTTTTATGAGAAATGCCATCATTACAAGCGAGTAGATGATTATACTATGAACCCCTGCAGATGGCCAAAATACTTGTAATGCCATAGGACCAAAGTCTCCATTTAGAAACATTAGATTATCACGTGCAGTTGCAACTCCAAGATCTAGTGCAGTGATAACCCAAACATTTGCTTGAACAAAATATGGTACAATGTATTGTAACGGACCCAATGTATCATATGGAAAAAAAGAATCTAACGCAAGAATTATTGCATTACCTGAAAGAAAGATTGGACCTGCAGGAGCTATTCTAAACCATTTTCGTCCAAATAATATCCAAAGTGTACTAGTAACAAACGCTGCCATTACAGCAAAATCAAATAACCATCCCCATGAATATTCCAAAACTCCAAAAACATCTACTAAACTCATAATATACTCATGAAGCCCAAATGGAAGAAATGCAAAATATGTAATAGTAGCAGCAACTAAAGGAATGGATAGATAAAAACGATTTTTTGGGATTACATATTTTATTCCCACTAATTCTGCTACAATAAATGCCATTGCAAATAGAAACCCACCTCTACCTTGATTCCAACTTAAACTGAATGAATCAGAATACGCAGCAATAGTAAATAAAGTTGGTAAAATTATTATTACTATTCCAATAAGAATACTTTTGTTTTGCACTGATAATTTTAATTAACCATCAATAAATACCATATTTAAAAAAAGTCTGTAATTACTTTCTGTTGCAGTAGTTTCAGCATTTTTCCTTCCCTAATCCATTCGTTTTTACTCACACTCATTTTTTTTATTGATAATTTTATAGCATCATCAATATTTTCAGCAATTAATGGTGATTGTCTCATAGCTTCTCTTATTCCTTCTCTGATTTGCCAGACTCCTACAGGTACAGCATATGTAGGTTGAATTTCTCTTAAAATTAAAATCCCTGCCTGTCTCTGTTTTTTTATAAGATATTCTGCTACAGCGAGTTTTGCTGCAAAAAAAGCACCTGCTATTGATGGACTATGTGAAATCCCTTTTGCATCTTCATAATCATTCCCAAATCCTACAGATGCACCATCATGCCATGCTTCTTGCATTTCAAATATCCATCTGTGTGGAAATAAAATAACTGCAAATAGATTACCAAGGTGCTCGAATGAAAATACGTTAATTGAATCAATAATTTCAAAATCTAAGATTTGCAGCATCAATGACTTTGAAATTATACTATCTGTTGCTGTAATACTCCATTTAGTAGGAACAAGTTTTCTATTTTTTCCCATCATTCCAATACTAAGACATTTTTGAATTTTGGAAATATCGATGCCGCTATTGTATAATTTCATAATTGCATCATCAGCTTTTAGATCATAATCATAATGCACTTTTTCAATTGACATAGTTGCATGAGATGATGAAAATTTTGCTGTTTTTATTTCCCCAATTGGTCCAAAGGGTGCAGTTTGGTCATCTATTGATGTTACAGGAGATGTTGGTTTAACAAATTGAATCTCTGTATCTGTTGGAGTAGATGACATCGCAATCTCTTGAAGATTTTCAATTAGACGTCCTTCAGTTTGATTAACTGAAAGATTTTTTATTCCTCTGATTAGATTTAGACGAAAATTTACAATCTCTTCTAAACTTTTTCCAAGCCATTTTTCAGGTATGTCTAAGATACTAGTATCACCATGAACAGGTGGTAACATTGGTCCAACAGCAACTTTTGGATATCCATATCTGCCTACAAAAATAGATGGTGGACTAGAACCTTCAATTTCCTTTGATGAGAAAAGATTACCATATTTGTTAAGATAATGGTGCCAATTAGCCTCTATGCCTTGTTTTATTTCGTCTCTAATTGACATGAAAAATACAATAGATTAATGATAATAAGTAATTCATAGAAAATAATTTGACATATGGTTAACGTGCAATAATTATTCTAATTGAAATATTTCTTTAAGTTTTTGACAAATTAATGGCTTGATATTTTTTTGTATGACAAAATTTACATCTTCAAAACTATCAATATCTAGCATTATTCTCTGTATTAATGCCAATGAATAATGACTAGTATTCATCATTGCAGATTCAAACTGAAAAGCATAACTACCCTCATCATAACGTGTTTTCATAATATCATTGGGTGTTCTAACCAATGCGTTAGTACCATCAAAATGCCTAGATGGAACTAAAACTACAGATCTTTCATTCTTACAAAAATTGAAAAGAGAATCAATATCTTGAGTAGTCATAAATGGAATGTCTTGAGGAAACACTACTGAACGTAAAAAACCATTGTCAGATATCCAAGAATCCGCTAAACTTACTGCATTGTTAACACCAGATTCATCATCATCACAAATTTCAATACAATTGAATTTTCTTCCAATTTTAAATACTTCCTCCTCTTTTGAAACAAGAATAATTTTTTCTATACATGCAGAGTCTGCTACAGTTTGTAAAACTTCTTCAAACATTACATTACAGAATATTTGAGTTTTTTCTGAAGAAAGTTTGAGCCTAGTTTTTGCTTTAGAAAATGATTTTATTGGAATTAAAGCACAAGTTTTCAAACTAACCTTTAACTTGTTTTAGAATGAATGAAGCAAGTGCATCTTCAGCAGTTTTATTTTGCATTTTTAATTTTGTGGCAAAAACTTTAATGTCCATAGCTTCAATTTGGTCTATCTGTGCCTTATCTTTTATATCAATAACTAATTTAGAGCATACATCTGCATACATTTGTGCAAGACCGAAAACAGAAACTTGTATTCCTGCAGCTTCCATATATTGCCCTGCAGGACCACTAAATGATTTATTACCAATGATTGGGCTAACAGCAACTACTTTTTTTCTGTTTTTTGATAATTCTTTTCTGACACCCTTTATGCCAAGCATTGGACCAATACTTGTTAATGGATTACCTGGTGCAATAATTACAAGTTCTGAATCCTGAATTGCATTAATAGCTGCAGGATTAGGTCGTGATTTATCTGCACCAATGTACTGAATTCCTTCTATTGGACCTTTTCCACGATGTTTAACCCAAAATTCCTGTAGATGAAGATCTTCATTGTTTGATGTAATTCTTGTTTCAACAGAATTATCAGTTATAGGAATTACTTTGCTTTCTATTGCAAATTTTTCACACATCCAATTTGTAATATCTGAAAGATTCTTTCCATTCTTTAACATATTAGTTCTAATCAAATGAGTAGCAGCATCTCTGTCACCAACTCTAAACCAAGTTTCTTCTCCAAATACTTCCATCTGTCTTAGAAAATTATTTGTGTCTTTTTTTACACCCCAACCACGAGATTCGTCTAATATTCCTGCTAATCCATAAATTATTGTGTCAATATCAGGACACACATACATTCCATAAAGCCAATAATTATCTCCGACATTACTAATTACTGTAATATCGCTTCTTTGTGAAGCTAATCCACGAACAAGTTTTACAGAACCAGTTCCACCAGCTAAAATTGTAATCATAATAATATGTAACCAATTCTGAGAATACATCACTCCATATTACTTTTTCAAATACACATGAAACCATGGCATATTTCAAAGAATTAATATAGCCTAGGCATAAATCGTGAACGTGACTCGTACAATCATTCTAGCATCTTTTTTGAGTGTTATGATGTTAACATTAACAATTGTTCCTGCATTTGGTGCTCAGATGGAATTCAGAATGATTCCAGAAGATGAAATAGGTACAGTCACTGTGAAATTTCAGAGGACCGTCTTTCTAGAATATGAGGAAGGTGGAAAACTTGCTGATGAACTTAGAGGCTTGAAAACATCTAAAGTTTTTTCTACACAATCTGAAGAAATTAGAGATCGAATTAATTATTTTCTAAAAAATGAGGCAAACAGTGATGCAGTTGTGACTGATGTGCAACTAGATTATGACGCACAGTTAACTGGTCGTGGATTAAATACATCAATTGATTACAAAATTGTTCTTACATTAACAGTTCAGGGTCATGTTATTCGACAAATGAGTGACAATAGTCCTGGTCTAATTGATATGGATTGGAGAGGATTCATAGTAGATGGACCTGTTGATATTAACGTTAGAGGAGTTGACAATGAAATTAATCTTCCAATTTCATATGTTGCTCAAGCATCACCATCATTATATTCAGCAGTTAAAGGTTCAGAAGCAGAAACAATTCTAAATTATCCATTAATGAATGCTGCTGGAATCAAAGCTCAACCACTTGGTAATTGGCACTTTTTATTTGATCCAACAGGAATTAATGCTGATGCAGCAACTTATGGATTATCAGAAGAACTTGCAGGTAGAGTTTGGTCATCATACACAATGGGTGAAAGTAGTCTTAGGGAAGGAATACAAATAGAAAAAGTACACGAGGCTACATTTACAGCTGACAAACTTTACACAATACGAGCAATTGAATCTGCAGATTCTGCAAATGTTCACATAGGTGGTTTTGCATCTGTTGATGTTTTGGGAGACAGTGAAGTGTTTGGTGTAAGTAAAACACCACCAGAAGGATTTGCAACAACTGCAACAGGAGAATTCCCAGTTATGATTATATATGGAATGGCTGGAATGGCTGGAGTTGTTGGTATTGGAGTTTTTATTATTAGTGAAAAGAAAAGAAAGAACGATGAAGGACAAGGTCAATCAGGTATTGACCCATCAAGACTTAGAGCAGCGTCAACAAGTACTGGTGCTGGTGGTTATAAAACTAACAGAGGTGAATCATATCTTGATGATGAAACTTATGAAAAGACACGAAGTGTTTATGAACAATCACAAGTAGAAGAAAAACAAGATGAACAGCCAACAAGTAACAAAGGTTCCATGCCAAAAGGTTGGAAACCAGAATAGTGCGTGCTGGCCATAACCCTCTTTCTGTTTTATACGATATTTCGCTTTGCAGCCTACCTGAACTAGGTGTAGAAACCTATAGTTCTGTTTGGCCTTGCTCCTTGTGGGACAGATTTTTCATTCCAACCTTGGTAACCTCAGATTTCATCATCATTGTACACCCCAATTCGGATTTTTTCTACTCTGTTGCCAGCCATCTCTGACTATCTATCACCAGATCACAAATTCTACATGGAGAGAGGAGTTTCCTCTGCCGTAGCAGCATTCGTACACCAGCTCGCACTAGTAGCAACCTAATGTTTTGAAAATATTTTAATTTACCTATCTAATTTAGAGTCAAAATAGGCCTCATCATACTTACCACGTTTAGATTTGTTTCTAGACAAGTAGAAAACTTCCATCAAATCAACATAAAATCGGTAAATGTATTTGTTCTCTCTAAGATATGGTGAAATGATATTCCAAAATGAACGTGTATGTATTTCAGAAAATCTATGATTTCTAACTACTATTACAGATTTACTTGTTTTATCCATTAATTCAAGTGTTCTTGGACTAAATGCAGTTTCAGATTGATTTCCTGCACCTAAAATTAAAATTGCAGATTTATCTTTTTTAAAATTCTTTAAAAGTTCAGGTATAATATAGGAATCAGAATAAACCTTTTCAAAAGGTACTTTTGAAAGTTTAAGATCAAACATTTTCTCATTAATTTTACTAATTATTTCCAATTCATCATCAGGTTGTTGAACTACACCCCGAACAACTCGTATATCAGCAGAATTAAAATTAGATACCGCACTGGCAATTTCTAAGCCAAGATCACTATGTCTACCTCTATCATATGAAACAATCATTTTATTCATATCAGAATCAAAATTCTTTCTAAGTCTAATACCGACTATATCACAAGTTGATAATGAAAATAATTTTTTGTTATTTCGTAAAAATGAAAAATCAACAATCATTGTGTTAATATCTTGTTCTTCAGCAGTTGAAAGAATTGCTTCAGTAGGATCATGTGCTAGTCTAACTAAGTATCTATTACGCAATGAACCATGTATTGATTTTTTAAATTCTTCAATTTCTTTTAATCCTTTTTGCCCAAACCCATGTGTTAATGACAATGGAGTTTGTCGTGGAATATTGATTACATGTAAAAATGTAATCTCACCATCCTTTTGTTTTGCAATTGAATTAGCAATTTTATAAAACTGTAATGCAGTTTTTTTATCAAAAATGATTAATATCCTATATTTTTTTCTCAATGAAGGACCTTGAGAAAATACTAATGGGGCATTATGCCTTAATTCTTGTTTTGATGTGTAAAATTTGTAGATTACAAATCCAATTAACACCCAAACAACTGCAATAATCCAACTTTCTGGATGTGTAATCAGGAGATAGATTGACAAGCCCATAGCAGTGATAATGCCAATTATAGGGACTGCAGGAAAGAATGGAGTTTTGAATCCATAGTCAACAGTCTTTTCATAAAGTCGACGGATTGTAATTGATGCTAGATTAACCTGGGTAAACAAGAAGAGAAACATTATGCTTGCAGCAAGTGCAATAGCTGTCAAGTCTAGTGATAAGGCTATCACCATCATGATTATGCCTGAAATTATAGTTGCGACGAAAGGTGTGTGATATTTTGGATGAATCTTACTGAATACGTGTGGAAGATTATACTGTGTTCCCATTGCAAAAGAGACTCTACTTGCAGCAAACGTTGTGGCATTAAGTGCTGAAAGCGTTGATACCAGACCACCAGCCAGAACTATCAGTGCCCCAAATGGCATAAATCTATCTGCAGCCTCGATTATTCCAAGCTCACCAAAACTTCCAATAAAACTCCACGCCGGCATTCCAATATCATCTGGATTAAGACCTCCAATGAAGACAAATGTAAACACAACATATAGCGTAACTACAATAGCAAGTGACAGTAAAATTGCACGTGGAATGTTTCGCTTTGGATTTTTAATTTCGTCACCCGCCTGTGAAATTATCTCATATCCCTCAAATGCAATGAATGTTAATCCCATTGCAAGCGCAATTCCAGTAATTCCTAGTGGCATAAAGTCTGTAAAATTTTCTGACCAGTTTGGATTTGCAAATGCCATCGCACCAACTGCAGCTGCAACAAGTACTCCAATTATTGCAAGTTGTGTGAATGTTATTGCGTTTCCTACTTTGCCAGTATCTGATGATCCTTTGATATTAACAAATGTAAAAATTATAATTGCTATAGCTGCAAACAGCTTGTCTATCGGGAATCCAAAATCATCTCCAATGACACCTGATGCCTTTAGAAGATAACCAAAGAATGATCCAAACGCAACTGCATAAAGACTTCCTGCAATAGTATGGCCAAACCATGCCATCCATCCACTAAGATATGCATTAGGTCTTGGTAGTCCTTGTTTTACCCATCTGTATCCTCCACCAGTAGCAGGAAATGCAGAGCCTAACTCAGCATAGGTCAGTGCAGTAAATACGGTAATCACACCATTAAGCAAAAATGCAATCATCAGGGCAGCCCCAGCCTGTGCCATTCCAGGACCGACTAGAACAAAGATTGCACCACCAATCATTGATGCAATACCAATCATTACAGCGTCCTTTAATGAAAGACTACGCACTAAGCCTGAGTTTGATTTTTCTAATGTCATGTCCGTCCCGTCTGAAATATGCTAGAATAAATCTCTATAGTATATTGAATATATCATAAAGATAAACAAATTGATTAAATTCGATAGCCATAATCATGTATTATTGTGCTTATTTCTTCTTCTGACGAGGCATTTTGATAATCCTTTAGGAGATTTTCATTAAGTTCAAAAAATGTGTGTCCCCAATTGAATTTTTCCATTAATTGATGTGCTAATAATTCATAACCAAGTAGAAATGCTGCAGATGATATTGCTTCAGCAGTAGTCAATTTGTTAAGTTTTGAATAATTAACTGGATTTCCAGCTAAAAGTGGTGGAAGTTTTCTTGATAAACCACTAAAGTTTTTTTCAAATACATCATCTACAAAATTCCATGAACAATCAATTCCAGTAATTGAACGAATTTTATTTTTGTCACTAGATAAAAGAATTTTTTTGGCAAATGGATGCAGTAGTAATGTATTAGATGAGGTTTTTGTGATTTTTTTGATTAGACCGAATCTAACTAGTTTTGCAGCAGTACATTTTTTTGGATCATCTTGATTAAACATTAAAACATTAACTTTCATATTTTTATGATGAATTAGTTTTTATTTTATTTTACTCAAATGAGACATAAGATACTTTATAATAGAATTTAGTAGGCTGATCATCTTTCATTATGGTAACATTCCAATCTTTAATCTCTATTTCAGTATTAGATATTTCAGGAACAATAGTAAATTTCTCTAATCGAACATCTGGACCAGTGTAACGAACATTGTAATTTTTGCCATCTATTTGAATTAGATTATATATTGAATCTATTTTTCGAGTAGAATCATTGACAGCGCAATTAGAATCTTGACCTATAATACATTGGCCACTTGAACTTGAGATTTGAATATTGATTGAAGATTCATCACCACGTGCAGCAGTAAATAATGAACCCTGAATTACTCTAGGTAATAATGTCTGATCCTCAGATGCTTTCTCATCTAAAGAGATTAAAATTTCAGAATCTGTAATTCTGTTAAACTTATCAATAATTTTCTTTGTTGATGTTTTATCTAGAGATTTCTGAGCAGCAAATTCAGTTACAATTGATTCGTCATTTACAATGAATGTCTTACTTGTTAAACCTAGATGAGTCTGTGCAGATACTGAATATGTTCCAATACCATCAGCACCACTTGCAATATCATATTTCCAATAGAAAGTAGGTTCTGTACCACGCAAATTAATTGATTTTGTTATAATATTCACTTCATTACCATCATCAGATGTACTTGGAGATTCTATTGTAAGTTCTACACTGTCATTGAAAATAGCATTTTTAATTTGTCCTGAAATTCTTACATGTTCACCCGGAAGATATTCATCTTTTTGAAATTCTAAAATTATTTCAGGCATAGGTGCTGCACTAATCTCTATATCGGAATCATCACCTTTAAAATCACCACACCTTCCACTTTCAGACAAATAACTATTTGTTTCAAAACATCCTTTTTGTAAACCTTCATCTAAAATAAAAATATCTTCTTGAACTTCTTCATTTAGATATTTTACATTAAGAACATAAAAACCATTTTTGAAAACTAATGGAATTACATCTATTACTGCATTAAAATTTCCACACTCATCTATTTGTGCTGTTGCATCAAGTATACTGAGAGATGTAGATTGTGCCATTGATGATGCATTTTGTTCATCATAAACTGATGAAGAAGTTTTATTTTCTGTTCTATCATCTGATGGTACAATGAATATAGATTTAGCCTTTGGAATTGTTATGTAAACAAAAAATTTTGAGGCATCTGCAGCATTAGTTGATGATTTTGGAATAACTTGTCCTGAAATTTTAATTTCATCTCCTAATTGATATGAATTCTTATCGACTGAAAATGTAATTAAATTATCAGGTAAACTACACGAAGTTGATTCTCGTGAAAACTCACTATCTTCAAGATCAGGTGATAGTTGTCCATCACCTTCACCAAATACTATTGATGGTGTTGATGTACCAGCAATTAAGAGTAGAGCAAATAAGCTAATTATCGAAATTTTTACGTACATATTACATCTATTGTCAAATTATTAAGAATAATAAATTCAGATTGAGAAAAAGTTGATCTTTTTGTTAAAGTCATACATGTTTGAAGCAAAACAATTAGAATTTACACACGAATGTATAAACAAAACGCATGATTTATCGAGATTTAGCATCACAATTTGGGCATTTTTTATTGATTACTTTTTCACCGCATTTAATACAAATTCCTTCCCCTACAGATTCTGCAAGCATTTTCTTACGTCTACCGGAATAGATCTTAATTCCTACATAGATTACTGTTGAAATAATTAAAGCGTAAATTGGGGGCAATCCTGCACCAATCAATCCTATCAATAGAAACAAAATTCCAGCAATTAATAATACATCACGTCTTTCAAAAGCCAATTATATTTTGATTACTGGATTTGATAAAAAGTTATGCCAAGACTCAGAGCCAATAATTTTCCTCATTCTAAAGTCATTACTCTAACTCGTCTTCATTGTCTGGCATTAAAATTACAAAATACACGTATTAAAAATTTAGTATGGGATTGGAGTGATTTGAACACTCGACCTCTGCGACCCAAACGCAGAATCATACCAAGCTAGACCACAATCCCAGTAAGATACAAAAATGCCCCAATTTAAGCTACACAAATAGATTTTAAATGAGTAAAAAAAATTATTCATATATGGAAATTCAAGATTACATCAAAGCAGGAAAAATTGCTGGTGAAGTACGTGAGAATACAAGAAAGAAAAATTGGATTGGTAAAACTGTTTATGAAATATGTGAAGAAGTTGAAAATGAAATTAAAAAAAGAGGTGCAAAATGTGCATTTCCTGTAAATACAAGCTTAAACGAAGTTGCTGCACACTATACTGCTGAACCAAATGATCAAATAACAATTTCAGACAATGATCTAGTAAAAATTGATCTTGGTGCACAGATTAATGGATACATTGCAGATACTGCAGTAACAGTATGTTATAATCCAGAATTTGATCATCTTGTTCAAGTGGCAGAATCTGCATTAAGTAGTGCAATGTCAATGATTAAAGTTGGTGTAAAATCAAGTGATGTTGGAAGAACAATTGAAAAAACTATAAAACAATCTGGATGTCTACCAATTGCAAATCTAAGTGGTCATTCATTAGAACAGTATACAATCCATGCTGGTAAATCAGTGCCTAACATTTGGTCAATTGGCTCATTTTCATTTGCAGAAAACCAAGCATTCGCATGTGAACCATTTGTAACAACTGGTGAAGGTTTAGGTTTTGTTCATGAGGGAAAAATAAAAAATATCTTTGCATTGGCATCAAGGAAAAAAACCAAAGACAAAGAAGCAGATAAAATGCTTGATTACATATGGCAAAACTTCAATCTTCTACCTTTTGCACTAAGATGGTTACTTCCTGAATGGGAAGAAAATGATGCCAGGAAACTACTAGATATTTTAATCAAGAAAAAAGCAGTTCATGCATATCCAGTATTAGTAGAAGGTAATGGACAAAGAGTCACACAAGCTGAACACACATTTATTCCAAATGAAAATGGTGTGACAATCACTACTATGGGCCTATAGTCTCACCAAAAATTTTCTCAATTATCAAAATACCATTACAATTATCGCAATCTCCAATTTTGTTAAATACGATATCACCACTCTCAAATTTCCTAGTAATGGATTTTTTACATGATTTACACTCCAAAACTGTATAACAAGTAGTAAATTTTTTTTCAGAATCCTTCATTGTGAAACACCTAATGTATTACCAACACCAACTATCATTACAGTTTGATCTTCTTTCGTGTTTTCTTGAATCATATCATAAATTTCTTCTCTAACAGATGATGCCTGATCTGCAATTTCTTTTGTCATAACTGTAAGTGCTTCATAAATTGACTGCTTAATCACAATTGCTAATATAGGAATATTATTTTTTGTAGATACATCTTCAATTTGAAATCTATCTGTTCCAATTCCTCCCATTGCTGCACCAAAACCTCTGGCGATAGAAGCTGAGTCTTCACCTTCTAATTTTAGCGATGCATCAATCATTATCATTAGATCAGGTTTATCATGTGTGATAATCTTCTCAATACCTTCTCCAAGTCTTCCAACAGTTGCATTTGGTCCTTCTGCTTTGACTAATAATAATTTACGACCATTATATTCGGATTTAGCACAAACAGTTTGAAAAGAAACTTTTTGTTTCTCCTGCTCTGTCATCATTCCACCTACAACCATAGGTCCAATTCCATCACCTATTGGTTGTCCATTTTTTAATGCAGTCATAGCATCTTTGAGTGCTTCAGCTTCTTCCATAACAAAGGGAATCATCATTTGAAGTGGTAAAATTAACGGGAAGTTTTTCTGCTTTTTTGCTGTCAAGTATAGATGTCTTGTAGCTTTATGAAAGAGTTGTAATGTTGTAACAATTTCTAATAGGTTATGAATTTTAGTGACTTCAAAATCTGAAATTTCAGAAAATAATGACTTAACGTGCATTCTGGTAAAATCATCTCTTGAATGAATTAAATGATTAATTTTTGGAATTATTCCATTAGGATCAAGATCAACTGGCATTATAGTGAAATATTCAAAAAAGTTTTCTAGTTTTTTTGTGGGATCACTTATTGGATTAAGTGTGTTTTTTATATAATCTATCAACTCAATTTTGGTTTCTTTTTGAAATTTTTCTAGTTTATCTATACTCTTTTTGATTTCATTGGATGAAACCATTAGCTGTATTCTTTGCCCATAAAAAACAAAAAGAATTATCGGTAAAATCCATATCAACATCATAATTGGATTTGAGTCGTCACTCATCCCAAAAAATTCATCTAAATTAAAGCTGGTTATATCCAATATTGAATCAAAAAGATTTTTCTAAATTAAATGATTCGTCGTAAATGCTCATAGATTAAAGAAAACATCAATTATGAAAAAAATAGGTAAGTAGTTTTATTAAAGTGAAATTAAATGAGACTGTAATGCCTCAAACAAAGCCAATAGTGAGCATTGAAAATGTTGTAGCATCAGCCACTGTTGATCAGAAGATGGACTTGAACAAAATTACAAAAAATTTTCCTGATGTAGAATATCATCCAGATCAATTTCCAGGTTTAGTATTTAGAATTAAAAGTCCAAAGACTGCGACACTTATTTTTACATCAGGTAAAATGGTTTGTACTGGAGCAAAGTCTGAACAAATGTCAAGAAATGCAGTAAAAACAGTAGTTACAAAATTACGTAAAGGTGGTATTGCAGTAAAAAAAGATGCAGTTGTTACAATTCAGAACATTGTTGCATCAATTAATCTTGGTGGAAAAATTCATTTGGAGCAAGCAGCTAGAACACTACCTAGAAGTATGTATGAACCAGAACAATTTCCAGGACTAATTCATCGAATGCTTGATCCTAAGACAGTGATTCTACTATTTTCTTCTGGAAAATTGGTTTGTACTGGAGCAAAAAAAGAAGAAGATGTCTATAGATCTGTAAATAATCTACATTCATCATTAGAAGAAAAAGAACTAATGAAATATGACTGAAATTATTTGATTTTTGTTCCAGATGGAACAATATCATCAACAGTTAGCCAGTATGGTTTATTGTCAATGTCTGCAGCTAAAAGCATTGCGTTAGATTCAACTCCAGCTAGTTTTTTTGTTTCAAGATTTGCAACTACAATTACTGTTTTCCCTATAAGTTGTTCTGGATCATAATATTCTGCACCACCAATAATAACAGTTCTTATTTCTTCATCTAGAGATATAGTTCCTTTTATAATTCTAGTTTTCCCAGGTATTTTCTCAGTAGATTCAATTTTTGCAACACGTAGATCTATTTTTGTAAAATCATCGTATGTAATTTCTTCCATAATGTATAATTTTTTTAACACTATAAAATCAATTTCTTACTAACCCTAATATTTTCGAATTATGTGTATCTCTTGTGGGTAAAATTACTGTTTCTGTTGATCTGAACGTTTCAATAGACAAAGTTTGGGATATTATTTCAGATCTAGATAATGAGCCCAAATTCTGGAAAGGTACTAAAGAAATTAGAAATATTTCTAGTAATGAGAATATTGTTAAACGTGAAGTAACAATCGCATTCAGAGACCAGAAATGTATGCAAGAAGTTACTATTTTGCCTAAACAAAAAATTGAAGCAAAATTTACCAAGGGAATAATCATAGGTAAAAAAATTCTAAATCTTAAGGAAACACAAATTGGTTGTAATTTAGAAGCAATCTGGGAAATAAAACTTTCAGGTATGATGGGAATGTTTACAGGCATGATAACAAAACATATTCAGAGTGGGACAGAACAAGCATTACAAGCAATAAAACAGGAAGTGGAGAATTAATCAATGGATATTGCAATTGATGTATTTAATTATATTTTTACAGCTATACTGTGTGGAGTATTTCTAACCTGGATGCATCTTATTTCCTCTATGCACAAATCTTTTACAAAAACTCCATATCTTGACAAATTTGAAAATACATCTAATCAAACTCCTAAAGTTTCAATAATTTTACCTGCTAGAAATGAAGAGAAATTTATTGGAAAATGTCTTGAATCATTTGTACATCAAAATTATGCGAATTATGAAATAATGGCAATTGATGATTCGTCCGATGACAATACATGGGAAATCATAGAGAAATATGCAAAAAATAGTAAAAAGGTTATTCCCGTAAAGGCAAAACCAAAACCTGATGGATGGATGGGAAAAAACTGGGCATGTATGGAAGGTTTTAAACGTGCAACTGGTGATTTAATGTTATTTACAGATGCTGATACACGATATTCAGAAAAAGTAGTCTCACATGCTGTTGCACATCTACTATCAGAAAAATTAGATGTTCTAACAGTTATCCCTAGATTACTTTGTCTTGATAATATTACAAAAATTACACTTCCTATGTTATCAACATTTTTACATTCGCGTTATTCTGCACTAAATGTCAATGATCCAAAAAAAGGAATTGGATACTTCTTTGGAAGTTTTTTTATCATAAAAAAAGAGATATATGAAAAAATTGGTACACATGAAAAAGTAAAACATGAAATTATTGAAGATGGTGCATTAGGAAGAATTACCAAAGAATCAGGATTTGCATTAAAAATGGTGAGAGGAGAACATTTACTTGATGCAGTTTATTCAAGGAGCTCAAAAGAAATGTGGAACGGACTAGAAAGATTAATGGTTCCTTTGTATCATCAAAATAAATCACAAGGAATAGGAGTATTTTTTGCAGTTTTATTCATACTTTTTATTCCAATTGTCTTTTTGATATATTCTCTAGTTTTTATATCTCCCACTCAATATACCTCATTTCTTCCACTATTGTTTTCTTCAATTATTTCAACAGGTGCTATTTTCATAGCAGCGTTTATGGAAACTAAAATGGGTTTAAATTTGAAATCTGTATTTGCATTATTTGCACCAATTGGTGGTTTAATTGTAGTTTGTGGTTTTCTTTCGGGAATTTTACAGGCAAACAAATCATCTGCAGTTTCATGGAGAGGACGAAAATATAGTGTTAAAGAATTCTCACAAAATTACATCAAGCTTTGAATCTATACAGTGTGTAAAAAATAGTAAGGAATATACGCATACTAAATTTGATCCTGATGATGGCAAATAATGGAATAGTAATTGGTGGAAGTATAGCAGGTGTTGCTATAATTATTGCTGTTTTTATTTCATTAAATTCAATTACAGAAAATTCTGAATCAAGTTTTACAATTACAAATGGAGATCATATAGAGAAATTTGGTGATGTAACATCAGAACGTCAAATGTCATTGATTCAACTTTTCCAGAAAGCTGAACCTGCAGTAATCCAAGTAAATACTAAAAAAATTCCAAATGAAAATCTAGAAGGAGAAACACCTGGTAGTGTTGGCTCAGGTTTTGTATATGATGAAGATGGTCATATAATTACTAATCATCATGTAATTGATGATGCAATTAAGATCACTGTAACATTTCTTGATGGTGAATCATATGCAGCAGAAATTGTTGGAAGTGACGCTGATTTAGATTTAGCAGTTTTAAAAGTCAATACTAGAAACAGTTACTTACATAATTTAGAACTAGGAAGTTCATCTGAATTAAAAGTTGGACAGCAAGTAGTAGCTATAGGAAATCCATTTGGTCTTTCAGGTTCAATGACATCTGGTATTGTTAGTCAAATAGGAAGATTACTCCCACAAGAATCTGGATATTCAATTCCAAATGTTATTCAGACAGATGCTGCTATAAACCCAGGAAATTCAGGTGGACCTTTACTCAACATGAATGGAGATGTTGTAGGAATTAATACTGCAATTCAATCTGAAACTGGAGAATTTACTGGTGTTGGTTTTGCAATACCATCAGATACTGTAAGAAAAGTAGCACCTATTCTAATTGAAGAAGGTGGAATAAGACATCCTTGGATTGGAATTTCTGGTATTGACATAGATTATGAATTAGCAGAAATTAGAGGATTGGATAGCACCAAAGGATTCCTGGTAGTTTCAGTTTTAGAGAATAGTCCTGCAAATAAAGCTGGATTGCTTGGTGTAGAAATAAGAAAAGAGATCGATGGGAGAGAAGTTCCAATGGATGGAGACATAATTATCAAAATTGATGGAAAAGTAGTTCGAAAAATAGCTGATATACTTGTACACCTACAAATGGAGAAAATAGTAGGTGATGAAATGATATTAACTATACTCAGAGATGGTGAAATAATGGATAAGACGATTTTCCTAGGCGAAAGACCAAGTAATTAGACATATCTACAAAATTAAATACTCGTTACCGAGATTTTTTCTATTGAGTAAACTTGAATTTGATTTTGAATCATATAATAAAATTAAGGATGGATATGAACTAACTAAAGAAGATGCATATCAATTAGCAACAAATTTTCAGTATACATCAAATAGTTTATTTGAAACTGCAGCACAACTGAGAGATGAACACAAAGGTAACATTGTAAGTTTTTCTAAAAAAGCTTTTTTCAATATTGTAAATCTTTGTAGAGATACATGTGATTACTGTACATACAAAGCAGAACCAAATGATGTAAAATTATCTTTGATGAATAAAAAAAATGTAAAAGATTTGGCAAAACTTGCAAAGAAATACAAATGCACAGAAGCACTTTTTGTAACAGGAGAAAGTCCTGAACAAAAATATCAAGAAGCAAAAGATTGGCTAAAACTAAATGGATTTTCATCTACAGGAGAATATCTAGCAAATTGTTCTGAAGTGGTATTAAATGAGG
>Ga0208764_10000061_pt1 | contig 53899 bp, 50 predicted proteins | sample ETNtaG_18_FD_185762 | JGI IMG/M metagenome (GOLD analysis project Ga0208764, IMG submission 185762) | Marine microbial and viral communities from oxygen minimum zone, Eastern Pacific Ocean - ETNP201302SV91 (SPAdes) (version 2) | ecosystem: Environmental > Aquatic > Marine > Oceanic ... | reverse complement strand
CGCCCTCGACAGGAATCGAACCTGTGGCCTACCGCTTAGGAGGCGGTCGCTCTATCCGACTGAGCTACGAGGGCGAGGGCGGCGCGTTATGTGGCGCGTTACTGCCGATAACGGTCTTCCTCGCTGTCAAGGTTACCGGTGGGCCCGGTTTGGCCCGTTGGGAGCTGGTCATGAGATAGGGGCGAAGCCGGGGATGGACGCTCCCGGTTCGAGCTCGAACGCGCGGAACTGCATGGGCTGGTCGCAATACAGGCAGGCCGGGTCGATGTCGGTCGGCAGGGTGGCGAGCATTCGAACCCCTTCGGTGAGCTCGACCATTAACACGGTGTAAGGAGGGGCAAGCGGGTAGCCGGCGAAGTACTCGCGGTGAAAGGTGGTCCAGGACCACAGACGGGCGGTGCCGGCCATGTCGCGCCACGTCGCCGGTTGCCCACACCGCGGGCATGGGTCGCTCTCAGGTGGGCACGCCATGGTGCCGCAGCCGTCACAGCCAGATAGCCGCAGTACGCCTTCAGCCAGCCCGGCCCAGAACGGCTCAGCGGCTGGCTCGCGGGGAGGAAGGTGACCGCTCACGTCCACAGCACGCACCCCCCGGCCATCGGAGTGACGCACATGTAGCAGGCGGTCTGGGCGCCGCTGACCTGGCGCTCGCCAGCCTCGCCCCGCAGCTGACGGACCGCTTCGGCCACCAGGTTCATGCCCTGCATGTAGGCCTCTGAAGTGTGGCCACCGCTGGTGTTGAGCGGTAGCAATCCGTCGCGGGTGATGTGGCCGGCTTCGACGAACCGGGCCGCTTCGCCACGCGGGGTGAAGCCGAAGCCGTCGAGGGCGAACAGCACCGAAGGGGTGTAGTTGTCGTAGATCTGGATGAGGTCGATGTCGCTCGGGGCAAGGCCGGCCATGGCGAACATCTCGGCTGCGGCGGCCTGCGACGGGCGGTGATAGAAGTCGGCCGCGCTGTAGTGGGCGCCCTGATCCGCTGATGCGGCCAGTCCCCCAATGGCGACTGCTCGCCCGGCCGGACCCGCCGGAGTGTTGGTGACGATGAGCGCCACCGCCCCATCGTTCACCATGCAGTAGTCGAACAGCCGCAACGGTTCGGCGATGAGCCGGGCGCCGTCGTAATCGGCGTCGGTCATCGGCTGGCGGAACACGGCCGCCGGGTTGAGAGCGGCGTTGGCCCGGTTGGAACGGGCCACCTGACGAAGGGCGGCGGAACAGTCGCCGAACTCGTGACTGTAACGGCGAGCCATCAGCGCCGAGTGTGCGGCCGGACCCCCCATGGCGTGCATGGCCTCGAACAACGTATTGGTGCCAGGCGCAGCGGAATCCTCGTAGGTGGCCAGCCGCGACAACGCCAATACCAGGAGAACCGTGTCGGCGGAGCCAGCTGCCACAGACTGCACCGCGTGCTGCAGGGCGGGCACGACCCACCGGCCACCCGAGGCGTACTCGACGGTGACCCGCAGATCGCGGAGCCCCTCGCGCACGGCGAGCTGATCCCAGGGCAGCCCCATGGTCGTGAGCGCGTCGATGTCGGCGCGGGCCAGGTCGGCATCGGCCAAGGCGGCATCGATGGCCATGGCGGCCAGATCGAGCGGCGGTACCGCCTCGGATCGGACCTTGAGGGCGGCGTAGTCGGTGGAGCCGACGCCGATGATCGATGCTGCGCCCCGTAGTGGATGGTGCCGCTCAGCCATAGGCCCCGTCCGTCGCGGCTGCCGCCAACTCCTGGCGGATCTCGTCGCCGTGTTCGCCGAGCAACGGGGCACGGGTACGGACGCCGGCCGGAGTTTCGGCGAACCGGAAAGGGCTTCCGGCGATGGCGGCGGGGCGTGCCGAGCCGGGATGTTCGACCTCAACGATCATCTCCCGCTGGCGCAGATGGGCATCGCTGAACAGGTCGCTCGCCGTCTGCACCGGGGCGGCGGGAACCCTGGTGCCGATGGCATCGAGCACCTCGGCCCTGGTGCGCGACGCGATCCAGGCGGCCACGATCTCGTTGGCTTCGTCGTCGTGGACGAGACGGGCCTCATCGGAGGCGAAGCGTTGGTCGACGGCTAGCTCGGGCCGGCCCATGACGTCGGCCAGGTTGGCCCATTCGTGAGCGAACACAGCGGAGATGCACACGAAGCCGTCCCGGGCCTCGAACGTGTTGTACAGCGACCACAGGGGATGGCGGTTGCCGGCCGGGATCGGATCCTCACCCGTATAGCCGTACTGGTAGACGATGCGTTCACACAGCGAGACCATGGCGTCGTACATGGCGATGTCGACGTACTGGCCCTCGCCGGTGCGTTGGGCCGACAGCACGGCGCTGACGACGCCGAGCGCGGTGATCGCACCCGGGAAGAGGTCGCCGATTCCGGGTCCGGCTTTGGTCGGCTCACCCGGCGGGCCGGTGACACTCATGAACCCGCTCATGGCCTGCGCGATGTAGTCCATCGCCGGGCGATCGTTGAGCTCGGTCGCGCCACTGCGGGGATCGCCGAACCCTCGAAGCGAGGCGTACACCAGGGCCGGATTGACCTCCCGCAGCGTCTCATAGCCGACCCCGAGTCTCTCCAGCACTCCCGAGCGGAAGTTCTCGACCACAGCGTCGGAGGTGCTGGCGAGCGCCAACAGCTCGGCGCGGCCATCATCGGTCTTGAGATCGACCACGATGCTGCGCTTGTTGCGGTTGATGCTTTGGAAGTAGCCGCCGAAGTGGCGCTCGGAGTCGTCGGCCATATAGGGCCCTACCGCTCGCATGGGGTCGCCGGTCGGGTTCTCGACCTTGATGACATCGGCACCCATGTCGGCCAGCAGCATCGTGCAATACGGTCCGGACAGCATCCAGGTCAGATCGAGGATGCGGATGCCGACCAACGGCCCGGCCGCCTGATGCGGTGCCGTCATCGACCGGCCAGTTTGGTCGCCACCCAATGCTGGATGTGGTGCGATCCGTGTTCGCTCAGCTCGGTGCGTTCGGCGTCGACCATCAGCCGCCCGTGACCGAAACCGCGGCTGTGCAGTCCACGCTGCACTCCTTCGCACACCGCCACGTCTTCGGGTTGGGTGTTCTCGGCCCGAAACCGGAACAGCTCTCGGTGATGCTCAGTCGGCTCGGCGTTTGGCAAGTACCAGTTCTCGACGAACTCACAATGATCGGCGTCCACGGGTCGCCACTGCGAAGTCATGATGTAGCCACCGTGCACGATCTGGATCCCCAGGTTTGGCAACACCGTCCAACTGGCCTGTTCGTCGCTGTCGATGTGGGCGTTGGCGGCCGCCGCCTGGGTCTTCTCATCCCGCAGCTTCATGCGCTGGCGCTGGTAGAGCGGGTTGAGTTCGATACGGAACGTGGTGAAGTCGATGAACTCGGCCGCCAGCGGCGGGTGCACGATCGCGCAGTGGTAGCACTCCGACCAGTTCTCCACCGGGATCTTCCAGTTGCACTTCATGATGTGGCTGTCGGTGTGGGCGAGCACGAGTGCTTCCGGCTCTGGTACGAACGCTGCTATCTCGGCTTCGAGCCCTGCCGCCTGCTCGGCAAGGGGTGCGGCGTCGAGGTCGAGGTTGACGAACACCAGTCCCGCCGTCACCTCCACTCCGACGGTGCTGAGGCCGTGCTCGGCAGCCGAAAAACCACTCACATTGTCGGAGTTACGAACTTTGACCAAAGTGCCGTCGAGGTCGAATATCCAGGCGTGATACGGACACACGATCCGGTTGACGTGACCCGAGTCGCACAGCAGATCGTGCCCTCGATGGCGACACACGTTGTAGAACGCACCGATCGACCCGTCCTCGGCTCGAATGACGATGATGTTCTGCTCGAACACCGATGTCGTGAAGTAGTCGCCCGGTTCTGCCACCTCCGAGACGTGACCCACGAAAATCCAACTGCGAAAGAAGATCTCTTCGCGCTCGAGGGCGACCACGGCCGGATCGGTGTAGAAGCGGGCCGGTAGCGAATTCGAGTTGGCCGCGTCGCCGGTGAGGCCGTGCTCGAAAGGATCGAGTCGCGTATCGGTCATGGAGCGTCCTCGCCATCGTCGCCGGCTCCGCCCGCGAAGGCTTCAGCATCGGCGTACGGGAACCACCAGAAGTCCTGTGGCTCGCAGTCGGGGTCGATCCACACCAACTTGGTCGACCGGAAGGTCTCCAGGCCTTCATTGCCGAGCTGACGCCCGAGCCCGCTGGACTTGGTGCCACCGAAGGGGCCGGCGTCGTTGTCGAGCAAAGGTGCGTTGATCCACACCATCCCGCCGTCGAGCTCCTCAGTGGCGCGCATCGCCTCTTTCATGTTGGTCGTGTACAGACAGGCGCCGAGGCCGAACATCGAATCGTTGGCGGCAGCCAGCGCCTCATCGAAGCTGTCGACCTTGCAGATGGGGGCGGCGGGGCCGAAGCTCTCGTTGCCGAAGATGTCCATGTCCGGCGTGCAGTCCGTCAGGATGGTCGGCTCGACGAACCAACCCTTGTCCTGACCGTCCGGCCTTCCGCCACCGAAGGTCAGGGTCGCGCCTTGATCCTGCGCTCTGGCTAGCACGCCCTCGTAGCGCGTGCGTTCCTTTTCGGCCACCATCGGGCCCATGTCGACGGCGTCGAGGCCGTTGCCGACACGCAAGGCTCTGGCGTGGGCGGCGAGCCGTTCGACGAACTCGTCGTGCACGTCCTCGTGGACGAAGAAGCGTTCGGCCGACACGCAGATCTGGCCGCAGTTCATGTAGGCCGCAAAGGCGGCGCCGCGGGCCACGACGTCTATCGGGGCCGACGGCATGACGATGAAGGGATCATTACCAGACGTCTCGATGAGGGTCGGTTTCATCATCTGCCCGCACGTGGCCGCGATGGCCCGGCCGGTCGGCACGCTGCCGGTGAATGCCACCATGTTCGTGCTCTCGTGCTCGACAAGGCGCCGCCCCGCTTCTCCCGCCCCTGTGACGACCTGAAAGAGCCCGGGCGGCAGATGCTTGTTGAACGCTTCGGCAAACAGCAACGTGGTGATCGACGTGTACTCCGAGGGCTTGGCGATGACCGCGTTTCCTGCGGCCAACGCGGCGGCGCCCTCCCATGCCAACAACGTCATCGGGTAGTTGAACGGCTGGATCGAGACGACCACCCCGAGGGGCAGCTTGAGGGTGTAGTTGAGATGACCGGCGACCGCGTTGCCCATGACCCGTCCCATGTCGTTGCGGCCAATCTCGGCGTAATAGCGGATGGCCGACACCGACCAGTCGACCTCGTCGGCCGATTCCTTGTACGGCTTGCCCATCTCGCGGGTGAGAGCTTCGGCCAGCGGGTGTTTCATGGCGGCGAGGTCGTTGGCGATGTCGTGCATCGCCTCGGCACGTTCAAGCCCGCTCAACGCCCACCAAGCGGCCTGAGCGGCGTGGCCCGCGGCGACCGCTTCATCGATCTCGTCGACGCTGGTCTCGGCCAGTTCGGTCAGCACCGCTTCGGTGGCGGGGTCGATGACGTCACGGCCTGCGGTGGCGTCGCTACGACGGAACTCGCCGTCGATGAGGACGGTCCGGTTGTAGTCGGTGAAGGTCTGCAGTCCACTCATGGGTTCACTTCCTGGGTTCGGGTCGAGGCGGAGCTAGCGGTGTCAAATCGTCTCTGAGGGCATTTGGCAACACTACGTGGGGCGGCAGGTTCGCGGTTGGTGACGATCACGATCAGTCAGCTGGCAGCAACGGCGTCGCTGCGCACCGAGGTGCTGGCCGGGCACGGCGGCACTGATCGGATCGTGAACTGGGCTCACGTGTGCGAGCTGCCCGAAGCGTGGCAGTGGGTCGGCGATCGCCTCGGAAAAGCAGTCAAGGAACCTTTCAGGCCCCCAACGCGACAACAGGTCAGGCGTGGTCGCTGGGCCTATCGGTTGGAGAGGCGGGCAGTGGTTCGGTGAACCGGCCTTCGGTGGCCCGGCGGAGCGTCCCCGCTTGCTCGGCGAGCCGGGCTTCTGGGTTGAGACGACGACCGAGGAGGTCGACCCGCAGTCCGGTGGTGTTGATTGTCGGGATCCCGGCTTCCGCTAGGCCAGCGAAACGCGAGGCTAGGGCCTCCTTCTTACGGACCTGGTGGGGTTGGAGCTCGTCGAACTCACGGGGGTCTATCGGCCTACCGAGCACCAGGGCGCCAGCTTCCACTGCTGACCGCACTAGGGCCTCGCCAGTAGGGGTGCGGACGATGATCCCGTTGAAACCCTCGTCATCGCCCGTTGGGGCCCCACCGGGCCAGACGTCGGCGGCTGCTATGTCGGCCGCTTCGCCAAGGGCGTCGGGGCAGAACTTGCAGCGGGTCTCAACCTTCCAGCCGGCCTCGTCTTCCCACATCTCGAGGTAGGTCCTTTCGAACGACCTGCCATCGGTGGTCTCGACCCGGGTGGGTCCGGGGTTTCCGTGGCCGCGGTAGCGGAACAGAGATACCTCATCCTCGTCTACACCTACTTCGGCGAGCACATCGGCTGATTTCTCGAGACGGGACTGGCCGCCACATACCAGGGCCAGTCGGGCCACACACAGGTCGTCGACCCGGGGGTCGGAGGCCGCGTGGGCGTGAAGGGCTCCCAGGTCACAGGGCTTGGCGATGACGGCAAACGGCTCTGCCCGGTCGAGGACAGGGCCCAGGCCGGCTAGTGGGGCAGTCGGTCCGTAACGGGATCCGGTATTGGCGAGCACCTCCTTGGCGGTTTGGCTCAGCACCCAGTGGCTGCGCATCGGGTATTTCGGGTCGGCTCCGACGTGAAGCACCGTATCGACGGTTCCGGTGTCTATGAGGTGCATGCCGAGGGCGGTCAACACGCCTCCGGTGGCCGCACGGAACCGGACCTTCGGGTCGCCGGCCCACCCGTAGCGCATTGTCGAAAAGGCCCCCCACACCGGGTCGGCTTCAAGGTCGGGCGTCTGGCGTGGGGCGGCTACCACACCCGGGCAGGCGGCCAGCAACACTGCCTCCTCTTCGGGCGAGAACCGTTCGGCCGGGGTGGGCCGCAAACTGCCCGTTGGGGTCATGACCATGGGAATGCGGCCTTGGGTCACGGTCTCGCAGAGGCCGCAGCCGACGCACAGGCCGCTGGTGACGACCTCGGCGATGCTGTTTGCGGTCCGGTGCATGTCTGGTCAGGCCATCAGACGATGCGCAAAGAGCGCCTCGTAGTGGGGGCGACACGTTGAGTAGGCGTGCCTCAGGAGGTCGTTGTGGTCGATCGATACGTAATCGCGCTGCTGGGAGGTGAGCCCGGTGGACGCACGCAGGTTGTCGTGCCATGAACCGCTGTCGTACCAACTCATGGCCTCCTCTCTGGGGGCCGCCCAGTGCAGGGCCTCGGCCAGGAACGGGATACCGACAGCGTCACACCACGCCGAGGTGATGCCATCCGGGTCGGCCATGAGGTCCTCCGCGTCGATGACGGGTGGTGGTGTACCCCGGTGTTCGGTGAGTCGGTCGAACAGGGACCGTTGCTCGGCGAAGCCTGTCTCGGCGATCTCGAAGTCCGGCCACTTGTCGTACATCGAGGGCAGGGTCTTGGCCGGATCACGGATTAGGAAGGAATGGTTGAAGTGGTCGAGGAAGTCGTCGTCGGCCATGTGGGTTACGTAGTGCGGGAACTCCTTGACGAACACGGGCCCCGTTTCGGCGGCCGCCCGGAGGTCGGACCAGACCGAGGCCGAGGTCAGCCCGGGTTTCGGTCCGCCCGCCCGTTGCGGAGGGCACCGCCGGTCCTCGCCGAGGTACCAGGCCTCGCCGAACGGTTCGTGGAGACAGTGGTGGTCCTTTCGTTCGCGCATCATCTGCTCGAAGGCCGTGGATCGTGAGCGGGGTAACGCCCACAGGGCGAGGATCGTGTGCATTCAGAGGGTCCCGAGCAGTAGGCCGTGGTCGCGGACGGGGATCCCGAGGTCGAGCTCGCGGAGCATTCCCCAGAAGAGGGCGTTGTCGGATGCCACGACCGGCTTATCGAACATGGCTTCCAGAGCCGGTACATGAGGTGCCGTCCGGAAGCCGGCGCCGGTTTGCACCACGACGTCAGCGTCCTGGGCCGCCTCGTGGGCTAGGCGGATGCTCTCCATGACGTCGCGGTCCGGGTGGTCCCACACTGTCTGGTCCTCGACCTCCAACTGCTCTTCCAGGGTGGCGTAAAGGCCCTGGTCGCGCATGTGGCCGCTGGACAGGATCTCGAATCCGGCCTGTTCCAGATAGCGGTTGATGCCGTCCCTCCAGTCGTCTCGGTAGTAGGCGTTACTGACAGCGATCCGCCTGGCCCCGAGGTGGCGTAGTGCCTCGACGATGCAGTGTCCAGCCATGAGGAAGCGGGCACCGATCCGCTCGCTGAGGTCGTCGCAGAACCTGGTGATCTGGTCTGGCGTCGTACCGGTGCAGTGCACCCAGTTGCTGCCGGCCTGGCCGATCACTTGGCAATGCGACTCGGCCAGACAGGTGGCCGCTTCGTCCAGTAGGTCGAAATTGCGAGTCCGGTCGTTGAGGTGGTACTCGTAGCCGGGGATGTGAAGCGCCCGTTGCATGGCGCCTACCCCTTCGGGGGCGACGGCCGTGAACTGCTGCACCACGTCGTCGAAATAGCGGGGTGTCGTGACGAAGCCCGAGTAGCCGATGTAGCGCTTGCGGGTGATGTCGGTGGTTAACACGTGTCCTCCTGGGGTTCGTTGGGGCTGTTGGCGAGCGCCGTCCAGAAGCTGGTCAGGTCCGGCGCATGGCGAAGGTCGCGGGCGGTGGCGATCATGACGTCGGCGTCGATTCGGTTGCCGACCAGCAGCCGGAACTTGGCCTCCAACTCGTCGGAGGTGAGGGGCTGGTGCATTGAGCCCCTCTGGCCGCATACCCGCACGTGGTGCTCCGTGCCGTTCGTGCACACCACTCGTAGGCCGCCGGCCATCTTCCAGGCGTAGCTGGCATCGCACCATTCGGCGGCGGCCATGGAGACCACCCGGGCTTGAAGGTCGGCTAGCGCCGGATCGGCGATGCGTTCGGCTGTATAGGTGGACGGGTCGGACGGGTCAGCCAGAAAGGCGGCCGCCACGTTGAACGGTCCGCTGTACTGGGACGCCATCACCGAGGTGGTTCCATCCTGGGAGTTCTGCTCGGCGGCCTTGGTCGGCACCTCGGCGTGGATCTCGGCTATGTCGTCGGCACGGACGCCCCGACCGCGGATCTCGAGGGCCGCGTCAATGAGCGGGTGGATATCGCTGCAGGCCGCATACGGCTTGACGGTGATCTCGTCGATCATCCAGCGATCACCGAGGTTGTCGGTGAGGAGGTTGACATCGGGTTCGGTTGTCGAGATCCGGCAGAACCCATATCTGCCGGCCAGCCCGTCAGCGGGCCCGTCGAAGCCGTCGGCGGCTAGTAGGGCGGCCGTTAACCCGCCCTCCGCCGCCCTGCCGGCGTGGAGTCGCTTGGTGTCTCCTCCACTCTGGTTGAACTCGGTGGTTCCCGACGAGAAGGTGGCGGCAATTCCCAGGGCGTGAGTCATCATCCCGGATCCGAAGTCCAGAAGGCGCCCAACCGCTGCGGCAGAACCAAACACCCCGGACTGGCCGGTGGGGTGGTAGCCAGCCAGCATGTGGGATGCCGGCCCAACGGCGATACCGGCTCGTCCCATCGCTTCGTACCCAACCACGATCGCTTCCAGGACGGCCAGCCCCGAGGCGCCGGTTTCGGCGGCGATGGCGAGCACTGCTGGGATGACGACCGCTCCGGGGTGCGAGATGGCCTCCTCGTGCACATCGTCCAACTCGAAGGCGTGGCCTGACGCCCCGTTGGCGAAGGCGGCCATTGGAGCCGAGGTAGCGAACCCTGAGCCGACGACCGGACATGGACCACCGTCACCACCAGTGCGACGGGCGTGGGCGGCTGCCCGCTGGCTCCACGGCTGGCCGGCTCCGAACACGATGCATCCCAGAGTGTCGACTAGGCAGTCGACGGCACGGTCGATGTGATCGTCGCTGATCCGCAGTTCAGGGTCAGTGAGGAAGCCCCCCAGTTCTCGGGTAGCGGTCATCGTCCCAGCGCAGCGCGGACCAGGTCGTGCAGGTGGGGGACTGCGTCCTCGGAGTGGACGGTGGCCACGCCGTCGGGACGTTGGATAAGCGGACCGGGGACGTAGCCCCGACTGCGCAGACCCCGTTGGACGGAATCCATGATTGAGAAGTCTTCGCTGACTGTGGTCCGCCAGTCCAGGTCGATGATCTCGTCCTGTTCAGCGGTCGGGGTATCGCCGTCGAACCACCACTCACGGATCAAGAGGGTGCGGTCTACGGCCAGGGGCACCCATCGGAAGGTGTTGAGCACCTCACCGGGATAGCACTGGATCGATGACACCGGGAACACGTAGAACGATTCGTACGCCTGGCCTCCCTCGGCCAGGGAGTACCCGGTGCTGGCCGGCGCTTCGGCGCTGTGGCGGATGGCCTGGCCGCGACCGGCGATGCGGTAGCTGCCGGGGGACACGACGCCCTTGGTGAACGATTTGTGCACGTTGGGGCAGTGGTAGCACTCGTTGTAGTTCTCGACGGCCAACTTCCAGTTGGCGCTGATTAGGTGGGTGCGCCGATGGGTGAGGGTGCGGCTGGCCGCGCTGGGTGCCACAGCCAGCAGCTCGTCCTCGATGTCGGGCACGGTGTCGGGCAGGCTGGCTGCGTCATCGTCCAGGTTGACCCACAGGAAACCACCGAGCGTGTCTAGCCGGACCGACGGCACGCAAATCTCGCCGACCGACTCGCCGCGAGCGTGCAGCAGGCGGCCGTCGAGGTCGTAGTTCCAGGCGTGGTACGGGCAGGTCAGGCTGCTGGTGTGGCCGGCATCGTCGGTCAACAGTTCATGGCCACGGTGCTGGCACACGTTGTACATGGCGTGCAGCGAGCCGTCGGCCAGCCGGGTCACCGCCACCCCCTGATCGCCGACGGTAGCGGTGAGGTAGTCGCCGGGTTCGGCGAGTTGGCCGACGTGACCGACTAGCTGCCAGGTGCGGGCGAAAATGCTGACCAGTTCGTCGGCGAACACGACCGGGTCGGTGTACCAGTCGCCGGAGAGAGCTCGGCGGTAGCTACTCAATGGGGGCTCCTCGACGGTGAAAGGGGCGACTCAGCCGGCGCAGGCTAGGGCAGGTCGGCTAGGGCGTCCACCAGGTGGTCCATTCGGTGGGGGAGGTTGATGTCGCTTCGTAGATAGCGCTTTTCGAGACCCCGGAAGGACACCGAGCCGTCCTTGACAATGACGCCTCGCTCGAGGAGGCCTTCGAACACCAGTGTGGAGTCGGTGTCGGGGTCGAGAATTTCGATGAGCATGAAGTTGGAGCGGGTGCCGGGCACCAGCCGGAAGCGGTCCAGTTCCCCGAAGCGGGCGGTGACGTGGGCTTTGCCCTCGAGAATGGCCGCAATGGTGCGGTCGACGTGCTCGTCGTCGGTCAGGGCGGCGATCCCGCCGGCGATCTGGAGTCGGCCCACGTTCCAGGTGGGCTTGACGGCCAGCAGCGGCGGGATCAGGTCGGGGTGGGCCACACCGAAGCCGAGTCGGAGCCCGGCCAGGCCGAAGGCCTTGGAGAAGGTGCGCAGAACGATGAGGTTGTCGTATTCGGCAGCCAGGTGGATGTAGCCGGGCGTGTCCGAGTAGTGCACGTATGCCTCGTCGAGGGCCACCAGAGCGTGGGGGGCGGCCTCGACGATGCGGCGCACGTCGGCCTCTTCAAGCCACGTGCCCGACGGTGAGTGGGGGTTGGTGACGAACACGATGCGGGTGTCGGGTCCGATGGCGTCGATGTAGGCGTCAACCTCGCAGGTCATGGTGGGTGTGTCGATGTACACCGGGTGGCGGCCTTCGGCTTCGGCGAACAGGTGGTACATCGGGAAGCACGGCCGGGTCATGAGCACCTGGCCGCCTGGTTCGGCGAACGCCCGGATGATGAGGGCGATGACTTCGGTTTCGCCGGAGCCGCACACGAAGTTTTCGGGGGTGTAGCCGTATTTGGCGGCTAGGGCCTCGCGCAGCGGTTCGGCCGTCCACGGCGAGTACAGGTGGACGTTGCCCAACTCGGCGGTGATCGAGGCCATGGCCTTGGGGGAGGGGCCGAACGGGTTTTCGGCTGAGCCCAGCTTGGCGACCTCGTCGGCGGGGATCCCGTAGTGGGCGGTCACCCAGTCCGCTGGCAGGCCGGGCACATAGAACTCGGGGTTTTTCAGGTTGGGGTTAGCCAGGTGGAGGTCCATAGGGTCACTCCTCGACGTACACACCGGCAGCGCGTCGGTGCCGGTGGAACTGATCGATGGCTTCGGCGGCCTCGGTGCGGCTGTCGGCCACCATGAACGCCAGCAGGGTTTCGAGCAGGGCGACGACGCCCAGCACGCTGGCAAAGAACAGCGGGGTCTCGACGGGGGTGGTGAACACGTGGTCGGCGTCGAGGGCCGGCGGTGCGGTTCGACTGTCGGTGACGGTCACCACGGTGATGTCGCGTGCACGGGCCAGGCGGGTGGCTTCGACGATCTCAGCCCTATAAGGGGCGAAAGTCATGGCGACTAGCACGTCGCCGGCGCCCATGCGGGCGATGTCGTCGATGGGCAGGCCCTCGTTGGTGGGGAGGGTCCACAGTCCGGGGACGGCCATAGAGCCGACGTAGCAGAAGTGGCGGGCTAGGGGCAGCAGGGCGCCGACGCCGAAGACTCCGGTGCGAGGGGCGGCGAGGATGGTGTCGGCCACCGTCTGGAGTTCGACGGTGTCGAGGTCTTCGAACACCTGCTCGACGATTCCAAGGTTGGATGAGGCCAGATCGGCCAGCAGGTCGCCGTGATGCTCGGCCCCGGCCAGGGTCTGGAGCCAGCGGGCCTTGTCGGGGTACGAGGTTCCGGGGGCGGTGACCTCGTGGCGGAACGGATCACGCAGATCTTCGTAGCCATCAAAGCCCACAGCCCGCGCCAGGCGGACCAGGGTGTTGGGCTTGACGCCGGCCGCTTCGGCCAGTTGGCGCATCGAGAGCACGGCGACCTGTTCGGGACGGTCGAGGATGTGGCGGGCCGCCTGGCGGACCTGGGGGGTGAGGTCGTTGTAGGCGTCGGCCAGTCGGTCCAGCAACTCGTTTGACGACAGCGACTTCTTGGATGACAGCGGTTTGGAGGCCGTAGACGTCGCGTTCATGATCGTACAAGTGTACCATTCTCGAAATCAGATCGGACAAATGTCCGTAATCTCGTTAGTCGTTTCGTGGGAGTCCCTTCATGGCCATGCCCGATCACACCCGGGTCGTCGTCGTCGGTGGTGGCATCGTCGGTGCCAGTGTCCTTTACCACCTCGCCAAGGAGGGATGGACCGACGCCCTACTCATAGAGAAGGCCGAGTTCACGTCCGGCTCCACGTGGCACGCCGCCGGCCAGGTCACCCACTCAGTGTCCAGTTACACGCTGGCCTTCATGCGCAAGTACGCCACTGAGCTCTACGCAGAGCTCGAGGCCGAGACCGGGGTGGCTACCTCGTGGCACGAAACAGGCTCCTTCCGGGTGGCCTACGAGCCCATAGAGGTCGACTGGTTGAAGGGCCAACTGGGGGTCGGCGCCTACGCCGGGCTCGAGATGGACTGGGTAGGCCCCGAAGTGGTCGCCGAGCACCACCCTCTCTACGACGTGTCGAACGTCGTGGGCGCCATCTGGACGCCACGGGACGGCCATGTCGACCCGTCAGGCGCCACCAACGCCATGCTCACCGGGGCCCGCAACCGGGGTGCCTCCACCTCTCGCCGCAACCGGGTCCTCGAGATCAACCGACGCCCGGACGGCGACTGGGACGTCGTAACCGAACAAGGCACCGTCACCTGCGAGCACGTGGTCAACGCCGCCGGCTGCTACGCCGACCGGGTGGCCCGCATGGCCGGCCTGCGGGTGCCGATGGCCAACGCCCTTCACGCCTATGTCATCACCGAGCCGGTGCCTGAGATCACCGCCCTTGACCGTGAGCTGCCGGTCATGCGCGACGACTACCTCTCGGGATACATCCGCCAGGAACAGGAGTCGGGCCTCATCGGCATCTACGAGCAGGTCGGAGCCGAGGCGGCCTGGAATGACCAGCCGGGGTGGGAACTGGAGAACCCGCTGTTCCCGATCGACTACGACATCATCGGCGACCGGCTCATGCGGGCCTTCGAGTGCATGCCGTGCCTCGAGCCCCGAGGCATCAAGCAGACCATCCGAGGGGCCATCACCCACACCCCGGACGGCGAGGCCATGCTCGGCATGTCAGGCATCCCCAACTTCTGGATGGCTTGCGGCGCCCAGGTCGGCCTGGCAGACGGCCCCGGGCTGGGCCGGGAGCTAGCCCGCTGGATGGTTCATGGCGAGACGGTTCTCAGCGTGCGGAGCTACGACCCGCGCCGGTTTGGGTTCGTGCCCGACGGCGACTACGGGCGGGAGAAGGGCGTCGAGGACTACATGTACCGGCACCAGACACCGGTGCCGGGCCTCGAACACCCTCATCTCCGCCCCCTGAAGGCCACGCCGGCCTACGAACGCCAGGCCGAGCTGGGTGCCGTGTTCACCCAGGTGTACGGCTGGGAGCGCCCTAAGTGGTATCCGGGGGCCGCCGGACTACCCGTCGAGGACGATGTCGGGTTTAGGCACGTGCGCTGGTTCGAGCCGGTACGGGAGGAGGTCCGGGCCGTGCGGGAGGGGGTCGCGCTGCTCGACATGACAGCGTTCGCCAAGTTCGACCTGATGGGTCCGGACGCCTTCAAGGTACTGGACGGGCTGTGCGCCAACCGGCTCCCGAAGGTAGGCCGCATCGGCCTCAACTACTTCCTCACCCCAACCGGACGAGTCGAGAGCGAGATGACGGTGACCCGCTTGGCCGACGACCACTTCTACCTCGTGTCGGCTGCGGTGGGGGAGCTCAAGGACCGCGAGTACATGACCACCCACTGGCCGACCGGGCTCGACGCCATCCTGACCACAGTTTCCGAGGCCTTCGGTGTGCTGTCGGTGGTCGGGCCGTCGGCTCGCGACCTGCTGGCTGGATGCACCGCTGCTGACGTGTCCAACAGGGCCTTCCCGTGGCTGACCGCTCAGCAGATCATCGTGTGCGGGGTGGAGGTGCGGGCCCTGCGGGTGGGCTTTGTCGGCGAGTTGGGCTGGGAGCTTCATGCCCCGCTGGCCGACATGGGCACCCTGTATGACGGTCTGTGGGCCGCTGGTACCGATCTCGGGGTCGTCAACGCCGGCCACCACGCTGTCAACTGCCTGCGCATGGAGAAGGGCTACCGCACCTCGCGGGACATGACCCACGACGTTGACCCTGTCGAGGCCGGCCTCGGGTTCTTTATCAAGCGTGACAAGGGAGACTTCGTCGGCCGGGACGCTCTGCTAGCCCGTGACGAGCAGTCCCGCCGCTGGGCGTCGGCATATCTGGAGGTCGAGTGCGACATCGCCGAGTGCATCGGCGGTGAAGGGGTGTTTCGTGGCGACCGGGCCGTGGGCCTCACCTCGTCAGGCGGTCACGGCTACACCACCGGCAGGGTGTACGCCTTCGCCTTCGTGTCACCCGACGACGCTGTGCCCGGCACCGACCTGGAGGTCATGATTCTTGGCGACCGGTACCCGGCCAGAGTGCTCGCCGAGGCCGTCTACGATCCCGGGAACGAACGGCTCCGGAGCTAGGGGTGGATCGGCCCGGAATCGGCCGGCTCCAGAGTTGGGGAAAGTTCAGACCGGCGTGGGACGACCAGGGGGTGTGATTTGAGGATCACCCGGATCACGATGTGGGGGCTGGACCTTCCCCTGAAGCGGCCCTACTCGCTATCGGGCGGGCGCCTCCACTTCGAGCGCCTTGACTCCACCATCTTGCGGCTCGACACCGACGAGGGGCTCGTCGGCTGGGGCGAAGGATGCCCATGGGGGTCCACCTACCTGCCGGCCTTTGCCGGCGGTATCCGAGCCGGCGTGGCTGAACTGGCTCCCACCGTTCTAGGACTAGACCCCCGTCGTACCGACGTCGTCTACAGGGCCATGGACCTGGCGCTACCCGGTCATGGCTACGTGAAGTCCGCCGTCGACATGGCCTGCTGGGACCTTGCCGCCCAGGCGGCTGGCCTCCCGCTCTGTGACCTGCTGGGCGGGAGAACAGATGGCTCAGTGCGGCTCCACTCGTCCATACCATCCGGCACCCCCGACGAACTCCTAGCCGAGATCGACTTGGCTAGGGCCGAGGGCTACACATTTCACTCGGCCAAGATCGGCGCCGATGTAGAAGTTGACGTTGAACGCATGCGGATCCTCGACGCAGCCATGGTCCCAGGCGAGGAACTCACCTTCGACGTCAACCGCTCCTGGACTCCCGCCGAGGCAATCAGCGTATTGAACGCCACCCGGGAGATTCTCCGAGTGGTGGAACAGCCCTGCGAGACCTACGGGCAACATCTTGCAGTGCGGTCCGCGGTCGGCCAGCCCCTGGCTATTGACGAGTCGCTCGTCACCGTCGATGACATGATCAGGGCGGTCGGCGACCGGGCCTGCGAGGTGGTCGGTCTGAAGATCGGCAGAGTGGGGGGGATCACCCCGGCCCGTCGCATCCGGGACGTGGCGGCGGCAGCGGGGATCCGGATGAACATCGAGGACACGGGGGGCACCGCCCTGTCGGCAAGCGCTGCGGTGCATCTGGCCCAGGCGACTCCTGAACCGTTGCGGCGCGCCACCTGGCTGTGCTTCGACCACCTGACTGACAACCCGGTGGAGGGGGGCGTGGCCAACGACGGGGGTACAGCTACCGCCCCGGACTCCCCAGGCATCGGTGCGGTTCCCGACCAGGCCGCGCTTGGCCAATCGCTGGCCATCTTTGAGGCCGACCGGTAAATAGCCCCCTCGGTGAGGGTGGCGCGTTATGTGGCGCGTTACTGCCGGTAACGGTCTTCCTCGCTGTGAAGGTTACCGGTGGGCCCGGTTTGGCCCTTTGGGGCGGATCCGGCTGGCTGGTAGGCCTAACGTCGCGACGGTGCGCCTGACGGCGGTCCTAGTAACAACCCTGTTCGCGTCCGTTTATTGGGGCGGTGGCAGCCTGGATTTCCACCATCGCAGGAGTCGATACTCCCGACCCCTCGTCTTGCCCTTATTGGCCCGATCCTGCTCGCGCTGAGCCTTACTCGCCCTAGCGTTTTCTACCGCTTCCTGGCGTTGGAGCTCAAACCATTCTGTAGTTAGAGGGAACGGTTTCTCGTCGTCGGGGTCCACTGGAGAAATGCCTTCTGTCGCCTCGTCTAGGTACCGGGGGAGAACGCAGCGAATGAGCCGTGACGCCCTTCACCATCGGCAAAGCGGGTGGCACCCTCCTGGGTCTCGCCGCTACGAATGGTCGCCATGCCCCGGCGGACCTCGTTGGCGAGCGCAGGTCCTAGATCCAGCCCCCACTGCTCGATAGCCGAGAGACGGTCGGATCGCAGGCATCGTTGCGGAAACGTCGCCAACTCCCTGGCGACCTCGACGGCCGTGTCCAGCGCAGCACCGGATTCGCACAGCCGGTTGGCCAGACCCATCTGGAGTGCCTCGTCGCCACCCACCGCTCGTCCGGTAAGGATCAGGTCCATGGCGCGGCTATGTCCGATTAGACGGGGGAGGCGAACCGTTCCACCGTCTACCAGGGGGACCCCCCAGCGTCGGCAATAGACACCGAAGACAGCGTCGGTGGCAGCGATTCGCAGGTCGCACCACAGCGCCAACTCCAGGCCGCCGGCGACGGCATGGCCCTCAATGGCGGCGATCACCGGCTTGGACAGCGCCCGGCGCGTCGGCCCCATCGGGCCCAGCGAGTCGACGATCCCGGCTACATCGGGCTCGGTCACCCGGTTACCGCGACCGTCTGAGAGGGCCTTGAGATCGGCCCCGGCGCAGAACGTGCCACTTGAACCGGTGAGCACGATGACCGAGGTGTCTTCGTCGGCATCAACTGCGTCGAATGCCGAGCCCAAGGCTTCGGCGGTGTCTCGGTCGACGGCGTTGCGAACCTCGGGGCGGTCGATGGTGATGACAGTCACCGGTCCGTCGGAGTTGGTGTGGACGGTCATGATCGGCACGGTATACGGCTCGACCTGTAGCCGACCTGATATTGGTACCCGGCTGGAATTCGTCAGTACTGGTACGGGAGTCGGAAGGGATAGGGCGGGCTATAGGTCAAGTCGCCTTGCGTGAACCCCAGGCGCCTTGACGGTGTCTTAAGGCTGCATTCCTGATCATCTCAATCGGCCCGAAGGTCGCTCTGTATCGCGTAGGTACGCTTTTCTTGGGGAGGAGAAGGATCGATGTCACAGGCACTGACCAGACTTTCGGCTGACGGCTTGCTCGCGTCGGCCCTTGAGGTCTTCGACACCGATGGCGGCATGGTCGTCGAGGGCATGGTCGGCGGGGGCGTGATAGATGAACTGCTCCGTGCAACGACGGCGTTCGCGAAGGGCGTTCAACCGGGTGCCGCTAATCAGGGCATGGGCGAAGCGGGAAAATTTTTCGTTGGCGCGAACACTGTTCGCTTCTCAAGCCTCGGCAGGATCACTCCCGCCTACTTCGATCTGCTCGACAACGAGGTCTACGCCGCCCTTGCGGACGCCGTTCTCCTGCCCAACTGCGGCTCGTACTGGGTTAACACGGCACAGGTCATGTTCATCGGACCCGGCGAGCCGGCTCAGGTGCTACACCGCGACGCCGACAATTGGTTCCAACACGTGGAACCCACCTGGCCTGACACGCCGGAGGTGACCATCAGCGCCATGATTGCCCTCGAAGAAGTGACCGAAGAGCTCGGCGCGACCCGGGCGGTCCCTGGAAGCCACCGGTGGCCCGAGTTGGAGGTGTACGACTTTGAGGCAGAGTCCGTTCCAGCCGAACTCGCCCCCGGCGATGCGTTCGTCTACTCCGGGAAGACCCTCCATGGGGGAGGGGCCAACCTCACTGTCGACCGGTGGCGACGTGCACTACACCTCAGCTTCGTGGTTGGCTGGCTCACTCCCGAGGAGGCCAACGCGCTCGACTACGCCCCCGGCGAGCTCGATGACCGGTCACCACGGGCGCAAAGACTGCTTGGACATCGCTCCTACGACCCGCGCCCCCACATCGGCGGTGGGCTGTGGCTCCGGCACGTTCGACCCATCGAGGACCAGGCTTGACCGGCTAGCCCTTTCTGGTTCCATGTCGGAGAGCGCAGCACGCACCAGCCATCTACGTCTGTCGCTCGGTGCTCGAGGAACGTGAGGGCTTGGAACCGGGTTCTGCTACTTACAGGTGCGTGTGCCAGTCGGCCAGCGCTGTTCCTATCTCATCAGCGGAGTCCTCCTGGATGAAGTGTTTTCCGGCGACTGTGAGCTCTGTCTGGTTGAGCCAGGTACGACAGAACTGGCGCTGGGCGCCGGTCAGGATGGCGCCGGGTTCTGCGTTCACGAACAACTTCGGGAACGGGGCCGACGCCATGAAGTTCGCGTATGCCGAGGCGATCGACACCACGTCGGCCGGCTCATCAGCTATTGGGATCTCACGGGGCCAGGTGAGGGTGGGGCGCCGCCCTTCACCCGGTTCGGTGAACGGTCGTCGGTACTCGTCGTGGTCCTCGGGTGCCAGGTCGCAGATCGTCGCCCCGGGGAGGACCGCCTCAACGAACAGGTTCTTCTCCAGCACCATGTCCTCGCCCGCCGCCGACCGGAAGGCCTGGAAGATGCCCCGTGCGGACTCGGGCCACTCGTCCCACGTGGCTATGGGCCGGACGATGGCCTCCATGTAGCAGACCCCGGCTACCGCCTCGGGGTGGTTGGCGGCCCAGTCGAATCCGAGAGCCGAGCCCCAGTCGTGCACGACCAGGGTCACACGCTCCGTCACGCCGATCTGTTCCAACAGTTCCCACAGGTAGGTTCGGTGTTCCACGAATCGGTACGAGCCGGGGCCGGAGTCGTCCAACTTCTCCGAATCGCCCTGGCCGATCAAGTCGGGGGCGATGCAACGCCCGAGGTCGGCCACGTACGGGATGATGTTGCGCCAGAGGTACGACGACGTGGGGTTGCCGTGCAAGAACACGATCGGGTCGCCCTCACCGACCTCCACGTAGGCCATCCGTTTGCCATTGACGGTGGCGAATCGCTTGTCGATCGGGTGCTTTCCTGTGGTCGGGGTCATACCGACGGACCGTAGTCCTACCGTCCGTATACCTTCAGGAAGTGGCTCGTCAACCAGCAGATGCAGGGAACGGCTTCGCACCGCAGCCAGCGGCTCGGACCTTGGCACCAAGACGGTCAAGATCTTGATGCTTTGCTCACTTCGAGGGCCGTGGCCCAGGGGAGGCCCAACTCTGGGTCAAGGTGCGATGCTGGCCTGATGCGGTGGGGGATTGTTGGACATGGGGGCATTGTCTCCACGTTCCTTAGCGCGGCCAGAGGAGTCGGCCATGAGGTCGTCGCTGTCGTTGGCCGTGATGCCCCCAGGGTCGCGGCTTTCGCAGACGATCACGGTATCGGCGCGTCGAGTTGCGACTTGGGCGACCTCGTAGGCGAGGTGGACGCCGTTTACGTCGCCACCCCGCACAGCAGTCATCGAGACGTTTCCGTGACTCTCCTGGACGCCGGGGTTCCCGTGTTGTGCGAGAAACCGATGGCGGTCAACGCCGCCCAGGTTCGACAAATGATCGAGATCTCTCAACTATCGGGGACCTTTCTCATGGAGGCCATGTGGACTCGGCACCTTCCTGTCATGGCGGCATGCAGGAAGTGGATCGAGGAAGGGCGTCTAGGCGAGATTCAAATGGTCGAAGCGAACTTCGGCTTCAACGCCCCCTATGACCCGAATAGTCGTCTTTGGGCGCCCGAATCGGCCGGAGGCAGCCTGCTCGACGTCGGGATCTACACCTTGACCTTGGCAGAACTGGTATTCCAGTCCCCGCCTCTTTCCTTTGACGCTGAGGCTGAACTATCTGCCGATGGTGTGGATGTCCGCCTTTCCGTGACTGCCGAATACCCCACCGGTGGGTTGGCCAAGCTCAACTCTGCGATCAATACCGACCTTGGCGTCGACGGACGCATTGTCGGGTCCAAGGGCCATGTCGACATTCCACGCTTCTGGCGTGCCGAGCAGATGACGCTTACAACTCTGGAAGGCGAAAAGGTCGACGAGGTGCATGTGGCTCATCGAGTCAACGGTTTCGAATACCAGATCACCGAAGTGGCCCGATGCCTTGAGGCCGGGATGATGGAGAGTCCAATAGTCCCCGGGTCGTGGTCATTGGCCATGGCGGTCCTGATGGACGAGATCCGGTCTCGAATCGGAGTCGTCTACCCATGCGACGCAGAGGTTCTCTCGTGAACGGTCTATTTAAATGCTGCCGACTGTGATTCAGGGGGCAACGCCCCTATTCGGAGCAACCTTGGTGCCAGACCCAGACCGACTTCTCGATGAGGTCCACGCCTCCGGGGTCGGTGCCTTCGATTCGGGTCTTGTCTACGCAGACGAAGGCGGTACGTGTGATGGACGCCTCGGCGCCTGGGTAGCCAACCGAGGTGTCCGCGAATCGATCACGCTTATCGGGAAGGGATGTCATCCCGGGCCACCCGACTGGACGGCGTCCAGAGTCTCGCCCGAGACAGTGGCCGTCGATATCGCAGCGACCCTCGACCGGATGGGTACCGACAGGCTCGACCTCTGGTTGTTCCACAGGGACGATGACACCGTGCCTGTCGGCGAGTTGGTAGATGCTGCCCAGCGCGAGGTGGCCCTGGGCACCATTGGAGCCTGGGGAGTGTCCAACTGGTCAGCCGAACGATTCTGGGAGGCTCGAAGTAGGGCAGACGTCGCTCTGCCGGTAGCCACCAGCCCGCAGTTCTCGCTGGTTGATCAACTTGCAAAGCCTTGGCCAGGGGTCACCACTATCACGGGGCCAGCCAATGCTGAAGAACGGGTTCGCCTTGCCGATTCCGAGATCTCGGTCATCACCTGGTCGCCCTTGGCTGGCGGTTTCCTTACCGCAGCACGGAGACCGGAGTCGGCCACTGATGCGGAAACGACCCGCTGCTATGACTCGGTGCAGAACCGGGATCGAAGGGACCGGACGCTGCAACTAGCGACCTCGCGGGGATGCAGTCCAGAGCAGGTCGCCATTGCTTACGTTGCGACTTCGCCTTTCCGCGCCCATGTCGTCTGCGCTGCACGCAATGGCCTGGAGGCCGCCGCGAATCTTCAGGCAGCGAAGATAGAACTCACCAGCGAAGAGCGCCAGTGGCTCGAAGATGGGGACCGGTAGCCGGGAAATCGTCCACCAGAACTACGGTCCGGGGATGCCCAAGGCCGAAGTCAACGGGATTGCTATCGAATACGACGTCCAAGGCGATGGCGAGCCATTGCTCTTGGTCATGGGACTTGGGGGCCAGTTGACGGACTGGCGAGATGAGTTCGTTGGCCTGTTCGTCGATCGGGGCTTCAAGGTCATCCGCTACGACAACCGTGATAGCGGGTTGTCTTCACAGGGGACCTGGAAGCCACCCAGCCAATCGACCATTACTCGCGCTCTCCTCACCAGGCAACCGGTGAAGGGAGTGGCCTATTCCATGGTCGACATGGCGGACGATGCCGCCGGTCTACTCGACTTCCTCGAGATCGATTCGGCTCACGTCGTCGGCCTCTCGATGGGCGGGATGATCGTCCAGGAGATTGCGCTCAACCATCCTGATCGCGTCCGGACCATGTGCTCCATCATGTCGAACACTGGTGACCGCCGAAATGGGGGTATTGCGGCCTCGCTGATTCCCAAGTTCGCGTGGCGGCAAAAACCCTCGCTGGAAAACGCCGTGGAAGACAATGTCGAGGTCTTCCGCCTGATTTCCGGGCCCCATTTCGATGCTGACGAGTACCGGGAGCATGTTCGACTCAATATGGATAGAAGTTTCCAACCGGAGGGGTTGGAGCGGCAAATGGCCGCCATCTCCAGCACCCGTGATCGAACGAAATTGCTTGAAGCAGTTACGGCCCCGACCTTGGTCATCCACGGACTGGTCGATCCACTGGTCAAGCCCAGTGGTGGTCTGACGACAGCCAAGGCGGTGCCGGGATCGCGGTTCCTAGGCATACCCGACATGGGACACGACCTACCAGAGCAGCGTTGGCCGGAGATATGCGACGCCATTATCGAGAACTGTCGACGCGCCAACTAGTGCCATTGGTTAACCGGTCCAGGCGAGATCGGTGTCTTCCCGGTCTCTCCTAGCGGCGAGGCCTTGAGTGCCCGGACTGGGCGGGGATGGAAGAAGTCGCTGCCTGCTACAGAGGTGAGCGCAGGCCCACGGGGGTGGTTTGGTCAACGCCATCTCCCAGGGAGACGATGGCCTCGCTGTCGCCCTGGTCCTAGGCGGTCATGTGCCTCCGGTGACCACCACGGAGGTCATGTCGCTGATGACCTTCCCATCAACGTGGTAGTCCCTGTGGTCGTTTGCCGAAAGCGTGACCATGACCGTGTGGTTACCGTTGCTTAGGCCCGTGACGTGGTAACTGGTATCGGCGATCATCGCCACGGACGAGCCGTCGACCATCACATGCACGTGTCCCTCTCCGGGTTGGTGGTCGACTCCTGCATCGGCTGGCACCAACTCCAGACCATGGACTTCGATGTCCAACAAGATCCCGCCTGATCCGTCGGGCTCGGCGACGAGAGATACCTCAGGTCGAACCGAGAGGTCGGTGAGGTCGATGGCCGAGCCGTGGTCATGGCTGTGGTCGCCGTGGTCGCCGTGGTCGCCCATTTCCCCATCTGCCGTGTCTCCCCCGCAGGAGGAAATACACGCCGCAAGGAGGGCTACGGCCAGTAGCAGTTTCGAGTTACCCACTTTTCACCGCCTGGACGGCGAAGAAGGAGGCCACGGTGGGCATCTCGGGTAGTGCCATTTCATAGTCCGAGGTGCGTACTCGTCCGGTGGCCACGCCAGCCACCACCTCCTGGTCAAAGCGGCTGGGCAGGTGGTTGGGGGCCAACGGGTGGGCGTCCTCGGCGTGGTACTGGACAATGAACAGCGTTCGGGGTGACGCGGACAGATTTGGGGCCGAGCCGTGCAACACCCGGGCGTCCATGAGATACGCCGAGCCGACGGCCCCATGGCAGGTAACGGCTCGCTTCCGAGCCTCGGCCTCGATGTCGGGGCACACCGCGCCGGTGAACACCCCGTCGTGCCAGTGCTCAAGCAGCGGCCCCTTGTGGCTACCCGGCACAACCTCCAGTGGGCCGTTGTCGGAGCCGACCTCGTCGAGGTGGAACAGCACGGTGATCAGGTCGTCGTTGCTGAGCGGGCCGAACGGAAAGTCCTGGTGGTACTTCAGGTGGGTGGCCGTTCCAGGCAGTTTTGAGTTGATCTTGGACTCACGGAACCGCAGATTGGCACCGACCAACTGGGTCACGGCTTCCAGGGCCCGGTTGGAGCGCATCGCGTCGAGGTAGACGTCGGACACCTCGATGGGCGAGGCGACGCGGCGAAGGCCCGGGCTTTTCGCGGTATGGCCGGGCTCGACGTCGAATCGGGGGCGCCCATCGAAGGTTTCGCCGTACGGCCCCGCATGGGAGCGGCTTTCCTCGACCCAATTGTCGAACACCGTTCGCAGGTCGGACACCTGCTGCGGGGTGAGCGCGTCCTCTAGGTACAGGTATCCGTCGGTCTCGTACTGGCTGACCTGCTCAGCGGAGAGCACCGGCGTCGAGGGTTCGGACATCAGCAGCGGAGCGTAATGGTCCGGACGAGTCCCGAGCCGAGTTTTGGTCGGACTGATCCGGTGTGAGACTGCCGGATGCGCACTCGTCTGATCCTGTTGGTCGTGGCCTGCATCGTTGCGGGAGCGTGTTCTGACGACGTCGAGCCCGAGCTGGCTGTACCGACAACCACTGCTGTGCCGACCAGCACCTACGACGTCGACGAGGCGATGGATGGTGTTCGCGAGAATGTCGTGCGTCTGGTCATGGAGCGTGATGGCCTGGATCGGGAGGCTGCTGAGATTCGTGCCGACGAACTCATGGAGCGCGGCGTGGACACCGAGGTTGTCGACCAGCAGTTCTCCCTCTTTGCCAACTGGATGGACAATCATCAGTCGCATCCCGTTCTGGGTCGACACTGGACCGAGGACGAAGCCGAGTGTGCCGTGGTCACCATGCTCCAGGTAGAGGGGATCGGCCGGACCGGTGCGCTCATGAACGGCGCCTCAGTGGGCGGCATGGCCGTCGAGGACGCTCTGTCCCTGGTACAACCCGTGGGTTATTGCACCGACCTTCTGGCATTGATGAAGGCTGACATGGCCGACCTCGGCGTCCCACAGGACCCCGATTGCTTGCTGGCCGGCTTGGTCGAGGAGGACGTCGCCAAGTGGTTCGTCGCCCTCTTCATGTACGGCCGTGAGGGGTTCAATGCTGCGATGGGCGAGGACCTCGACCTGACCTGCCCGGCGGGTTCCTGACCGCCTCGTCTCCGGGCCGACTGGCTACCACCGTCGTTACGAGGGTGGTCGTCAGGGAGTGAGCGCCATTCCGTCGCCGCCCGGATCGGCGGCTCCGGACAACCCACTGGGTCCCACGGCGATGGCGTGCACCCTGGCGAACTCGTAGCTGCCGGGCCACCGGACCACCTCGTAGCCGTCGGCCTCCAGCTCTCGGGTCACCGATCGGGGGATTCGGTTGCAGACGTCGATGGTGTCGCTCGTGGCCGAGAACCGGGGGGCCGAGATCGCCTCCAGCACCGGCATGTCGTGGTCGACGGCGTTGAGGATCACCTGCAGTACGCCCATGGCGATCTGGGTACCCCCTGGAGCGCCGACTACGAACCGCAGCGCTTCGTCGTCTGGGAGTCTTCGGTCCAGAAGGAGGGTCGGGCAGAGCGAGGTAAAGCGGCGCTTGCCGGGGGCCAGCGAACCGGGTCGTCCCGGACGGGGGTCGAACACCCCCATGCAGCCGTTGTACATGAAGCCCAGGCCCTCGGTGACGACGCCGGACGGCATACCCAGCGAGTGGGTCATCGACATGGCGTTGCCGTCGGCGTCGACCACGCAGACGTGGGTGGTGTCGGGTGGCTCACCAGCCATGCGATCCACGTGGGCACGTTCGCCGGCCATGATGCGCTGGGCCATCTCGGCGGCGTGGTCGTTCGACAAGAGCCGGTCCAGTGGCACGTCGACGAAGGCTGGGTCTCCGACGTGGGCGTCCTTGTCGGCTGTGGCCCACTTCATGGCCTCAGCCACCGTCCGGACGTATTGGACGCTGTTGTGCCCCATGGCCCCCAGGTCGAAGAGGCCGAGGATGTTGAGCATTTCGGCCACCATGACTCCACCGCCAGGCGGCTGATTCGTGGCCACCTCCAGTCCCCGGTAGGTCGTGCGCAGCGGCTCGCCCCAGACGGTCTGGTACTCGTCGAGGTCGGCGGCCGTCAGTAGACCGCCGTTGGCCGCCATGTCGGCATCGATCTCCGCTGCGATCCCACCCCGGTAGAACTCGTCCGCTCCACCTTCGGCGATGCGGGTCAGAGTCCTGGCCAGATCGGGGTTTCGGAGCGTCTCACCGATGGGTCGAAGCGACCCGTTCTCGTCGAAGTAGATGCGGCGCCCGGCCGGGGTGTGGGCCAGACGCCCGACGTTGTCGGCTCGGCCGAGCGTGGCGCCCTCCTTCCACCAGTGGAACACCGACGGCCGGATCGCAAAGCCGTCGGCTGCCCAGGCAATGGCCGGAGCTACTACGTCAGCCCAGTCGAGACGGCCGTAGCGGCTCTGTGCTTCGTAGTAGGCCAGTAGCGAGCCGGGCGTGGTGATCGACTGGTAGCCAACGTCGTTGACGTTGCCGTCGAGGATGAAGCCGAACCCGTCTCGGGTTTCGCCGACCAGCAGGTGCTCCCACATGTCGGGGCGCACGGCGGCCGGCGACGTGCCATGGAAGTCGACACAGGTGTGGATGGTCTCACCAGAATCGGCGCCTGGGCGGCCGGCGGGCAAGAACAACTGGGCGCTCCCGAATCCGGCTATGCCGCACATCTGGGGATCGACCACGCCGGCCACAAGGGCGCAGGCCACCGCGGCATCCACAGCGTTGCCACCGGCCCGTAGCGCTTCGACACCGGCCTCCACCGCCTCGGGTTGAGCGGCCACCACCATCCCGGTCGCGAATGGGCTCATCCTCATGTCCCCTCGTAGGTGGTCAAGGATGCTTGATCCTTGCATGGGCCGGTTGGGTAGAAGTGCCCAGTGGTCCACATGGCAGGCTGTGGGAGGTACCAGAGGGGCCGGATTAGGCATCGGGACAGTCGTCGGTGATGCTCGTGGGCTGCGGCCTATTCCAGGAGGGAACGCCATGACTATCGAACGTGAGATCTCAGTAGCCGCCGATGCCGAGGCGGCCGCTCGGTTCGCCTCCTACGACACCCAGGACATCTGGCAGAAGGACAAGGACCACTTCGTCCACCCGTGGACCGACTTCGCCACTTTTCACGAAAAGGGATCACTCGTTGTCGCAGAGTCCGAGGGCGCCTACATCTATGACAGCGACGGCCGCCGCTACCTCGACGGCATTGGTGGACTCTGGTGCGTGAACACCGGATACGGCCGAAGCGAGATTGCCCAGGCCATGGCCGACCAGGCCACGAAAATGACCTACTACTCGTCGTTCGGACACCACACGACCATTCCTGTGGCCGAGTTGTCGTCAGTGCTGGCCCGCCTTGCCCCGGGGCCGTTGAACCACGTGCTGTACGGCTCCGGCGGGTCGATGGCCAACGACACCGCGGTGCGACTCATCCACTACTACTTCAACATGCTCGGCAAGCCCGAGAAGAAAATGTTGATCACCCGCACCAACGGGTACCACGGGTCCACCTACATGGCCATGTCGTTGACCGGCGTGGAGTACGACCACATTGGTTTCGACGTCATCGGCGAGCCGCTCATCCAGCGGGTATCGGGGCCCGACCTGTACCGACGACCCGAGGACACCACACCGGAGGAGTACGGGGCACAACTGGTTGCCGAGTTTCGGGCCAAGGTCGAGAGTCTTGGCCCAGAGAACGTGGCCGCCTTCTTCGCCGAACCGATCATGGGTGCCGGCGGCGTGCTCATGCCGCCCCCCGGCTACCTACCGGGCATGCGCGAGGTCTGCACCGAGTACGGGATCCTCTACGTATCCGACGAGGTGGTCACCGCCTTCGGACGCCTCGGCCACATGTTCGCCAGCGAAGACGCCTTCGGGATCGTGCCCGACATCATCTCGTCGGCCAAGGGCCTGACCTCGGCGTACGCCCCGCTGTCGGCCACCATCATCTCCGACGAGATCTACGACGTGATCAGCGTTCCACAGGCCGAGGGGTCGGTCTTCGCCCACGGGTTCACCTACTCGGGTCACCCGGTGTGCTGCGCCGCTGCACTCGAGAACATCGCCATCCTCGAACGCGAGGACATTTGCGGGCACGTCCAGCGGGTCGGCCCGTACTTCGGTGAGCAACTGGCGACGCTGGCGGACCTGGGGATCGTCGGCGACGTCCGGGGCAGCCACTTCATGCAGTGCGTAGAGAACGTGGCCAACAAGGAGACAAAGGAACTCTTCGACCCGTCGGTCCACGTGGGCGACCGGGTGGCCGACGCCTGTGAGAAGCGAGGGCTAATCGTCCGACCCATTGCCCACCTGAACGTGATGTCGCCCCCGTTGGTGCTGTCCGTCGAGCAGATCGACTGGATGGTCGAAACTCTGCGCGAGGGCATCATTGAGGTCCAGGCCGACCTGATTGCCGAGGGGCTCTGGTCGCCGGAGTGACCGGGTCCGAAGTCGGCACCGCCGACGCAGGAAGCGAGGTCCCAGTAGGCCTTTACCGGGGGCGTCGGCCTCAGGGGCCATCCTGGGAGGTGCTGGACGACTTCGAACGGTTCAGCCAGGTCGATGACGTGTTCAACCGGGCTTTCTGGGACCCGGAGATCGCCACCGACGAGGCCCGTCGGTTCTTCAGTTCATATCGGGAGGACCTCCTTGAGTGGCGCAACGCTGCCGGCTTCAGGCAACGCGACTATGCGATCCGCAACGCCGCTTGGCACGTAGTCGGGGTGTTCTCCGAGATGCACGACGCCGATGACCTGCGTGACGGCTTCCTAAGTCCGTTGAGTCAACTACGCGACGGGCCTGACGAACGCTTCGATCTGGGGTCACCGGTTGAGGCGTCAGCCACCGTGAAACAGGTGGCCACCGTGTTCGGGGCCGATCTGGTTGGGATCTGTGCCAACGACGACCGGTGGCTATACAGCGAGCGGTACGCCCGCCGTGCCAACGAGGGTCGACCGTTGGGTCTGGACGAGGACCTGGACAATGTCATCGTGGTGGGTCAGGCCATGGACCACGATCTGGTCGACACCGTGCCGTCGGCCTTGTCCGGAGCGGCCACCGGACTTGGGTACTCCAAGGACGTGATGGTCCTCTTGGCAACTGCGCAGTGGCTTCGAAACCTCGGCTACCGGGCAGTGCCGAGCCTCAACGACACCGCTCTGGCCATACCGCTCGCAATCCAAGCTGGGCTTGGCGAGTACGGACGTCACGGACTGGTGATCACTCCCGAGTTCGGTCCACGGGTTCGCTTCGGAAAGATCTTCACCGATGCCCCGCTACACCACGACTCACCGTCCCGGTTTGGGGTGACGGAGTTCTGCGAATCATGTCGCCGTTGCACCGAGGCGTGTCCGCCGGGAGCAATCACCGACGGGTCGCCGACATCGGTGAAGTTGAACCGGTCGACGATCGGCGGTGTTCGAAAGTGGACGACCGACGGAGAGAAGTGCTTTTCGTACTGGGCCCAGATCGTCAGCGACTGCATGATCTGCATTCGGGTCTGCCCGTACAACAAGAACTTCTCAAAGTGGCATAACCGTCTGGGTCGGCGGTTGGCCGCCACTCGACTACGCCGGATGATGGGTTGGTTACACGATCGCCTGGGTTATGGCAGGAGACTTCGACCGCGCGACTGGTGGGAGGGGGCCACCCGACGACGGACCTGATGGTCAGTCGTCCCGTTGGTGGGGGTTACTTGCCGGGTCAGGCGCGGGTACCGCTGAATGAGGCGGTGCCGAACGCTCCTAGCTTGGCCTCCCCGGTGATCGAGTCGCCATTGACCGTGGCTGTGGACTCGACCTTGATGGGCATGGGCGACGTCATGTTCACCGTCCACGACAAGGTGTCGCCGTCGACCGTGCCGTCTTCGATCTCCATCGAACCCTGTGGCCCAGACATCGAGCCGGTGAGAGTGCCGCCATCAGTGGCGAGAGTCAGCGTTCCCGCCTGATCGCCCATAGGGGTCTTCATGGTTACGTTCCAGGTGCCGTCGGCGCCCATCGTCTTGCTCCATTTCCGGCCCGCCGCTCGGCCTGGGCCATACAGTCACCGTAGAGCCTGTGACCGTCCGTCCATGATTCGGGCGGCCCGGCCTTAAGCGGTGTGGGAGTTGGAACGAAACCCAGTTGGATAACGGTAGTTCGGACCAATTTCAGAATTAGCTCAGATGGTCTGGACCAGTTCAGCAGTTGCGCCTCGTTTGGACGGTCAGCCAAGACTGTATGAAGTGGATGCCCGTTGTTAGTTCCTGTGCCGGTAAGCCGAGGAATCTCAACTCGGAATCCCTGTGCGGAAGAGGATGAAGTGAGAGAAATATGACAGCGAAGCGCTTTGTTGTCCTGGTTGTGCTTCTGCTGGCTACCGCGTGCGGTGGCATCACGACTACGGCTCAGGCCCCGGCTACGACGGCTATCACCACGACTACGGCTCAGGCCCCGGCTACGACGGCTATCACCACGACTACGGCTCAGGCCCCGGCTACGACGGCTACCACCACGACTACGGCTCAGGCCCCGGCTACGACGGCTACCACCACGACTGCGGTTCAGGTTCAGGCTCCGGCCTTGACGACTACCACCACCGCACCTGCGGAAAAGACCATGGCTACCGGTTCCGAGTATTTGGGTTCGTACACCCTGGTTGACGAAGAGTTCGGCACGATGGTGACAGTGGTCGTCGACGGTTCGGTTCGAATCATCGACAGCAATGCGCTGCCCGATCATGCGACTGGCGACTTTCCCAATAGTGGGAATCCCAACACCATTTCTGAGCAGGACGCCAGTTACGAGTTCGCTATCGAACCGATCTACACGGGTACTGCTACCGGTGTCAGCGTCACAGGTGTTGCGGTCAATGGGGTGAAGTTTGAGCCTGGCACTGCGGAGACTGTTACGTGTGCAACCGGTGAGACCTTCCGGGTTGAGGCGTTTCAGGACATCTACAACCTCGGGTTTGATTTCAACAATGCTCACGTTCAACCGACAGGCGAGTACCACTATCACGGTGTTTCTCAGCTCCTGGTGGAGGCCTATGAGCACGGCGACGATCTCGTTCTTGTGGGTTTCGCTGCTGACGGCTTTTTGATGTACTACTCAAAAGCCGGTACTTATGAGTCCGGCTATGAGTTGACAACGGCAGATCGCACTGGCGCGGATTGCGTACTCAGCCTTCCCCCCGGGAACGCGGTCGATATCGGCGGAACAAGCCCTGACGGCACCTATACCTCTGACTGGGTCTACAACGAGGGAAGTGGTGGGCTCGATAGTTGCAACGGCATCACGATCGGTGACGAGTACTTGTACGTCATCACCGATGACTACCCGTACGTAGGTCGCTGCCTGAACGGTGAGGTGAGTGTCGGTGCAGGTAGACCGGTCGGTAATCCCGGCGCAGGTGTTCCTGGTGATGGCCCCGGTGGCCCACCCGACTTGACGGTGGCGGCAGAGGCTCTCGGCGTGACCGTTGCCGAACTCCAAGCCGCTCTAGGGCCTCCACCGCCCGATATTGCCGGAGCAGCAGCCACTTTGGGCGTAGATATCGAAGCCCTGCGGGAACTCATTGGACGTCCCTGATTCGTCAACCGGTCAGTTGGCCAGCCGGGAGCGTGCCTCGTCTTCAGTGAGTCCGGTGACGTGAAAGCGCTTTGTGCGCGAGGTGCCGCCTGATTCGAGGGCGACTGCTGGTCGACGGAGGTTTAGAGCCGCGGCTAGGGAGCGGCGGGCGGCTTCGGTTGCCTTACCGTCTTCGGGGGCTTCGGCCACCCGGACGCGGATCACGTCGTCCACCAGACGCAAGTCGGTGCGGCGGGCCTTTGGTGTCACCCGCACTTCCAGCACGCACGAGGGCTCGGATGGTTCGCCGGTTGCTGGGCTCATCGGGCATTACCCGAGGCGTTCCAGCTCACGGGAACCCGTGCCGGTTTGCGGAACACCAGGCCCCGAGCAGGCTCGAAGCCCCCGTCTGGTGACGCATGGTCGAGGTGCACGTTGGGGAGCAGGTTGAGTACGGCATCCACCGCGGCGATCGTCTGCAGGCGGGCTAGATGCAGGCCCAGGCACACGTGCGGTCCCTTCACGAAAGCCAGCTGGAGCCGGGCGTTGTCCCGGCGCACGTCATAACGGTCGGGCTCGGGGAACACTTCCGGGTCGCGGTTGGCGCCGGCCAACGAAACCGTCACTAGGTCGCCGGCCGGTATGAGTGCGTCTCCGAGAACCACCTCGACGGTGGTGTAGCGGTCCACGAGTGTCGCAGCGGGCTCCATACGCAGCGACTCCTCCACAGCACCGGCAACCAGGGACCGGTCACTGCGTACGGCATCGGTCTGGTCGGGGTCGGTCAGCAGGTGGGCCAGCGCGTTGGCTGTCATCCCCTCCGAGGTCTCGATGGCTCCGAACATGAGCACCGCAGTGTTGGAGAAGACTTCGTCGGCGGTCAGTGAACTTTCTCCGGCCACTCCGGCCAGCATCGATCCGGCGGCCTCTCGCACGGTCCGGTCCACCTCGGCCCTCAGGTCGGCCACCGCCCGCCGGGTGTCGTCTCCCACCTCAAGCCCGGCGTTCACCCCTTCAACGCCGACCACGATGGCCCGGTACCAGCCCAGCACCCGGTCGGGATCGGCGTCGACCAGTCCGAGCGCCCGGGCGATGGCAGCTACAGCCAGCGGTCCGGCCAATTCGCTCCGGAGGTCGGCCCGTGGAGCAGTTCGCTTCTCGGGCCTTGTGGCCAGTGTCTCTACCAGCTGCCGGGCTGTCGATCCGGTCCAATCCTCGAAGCCTTCTCGCACGGCGGCCTGTTGGAACGGCGGGGCGAACGGTGTCCGGTGGCGAGCGTGCTCGTCGCCGTCGGTGGAGAGCATCGACGGTCCGACCACCTGGGCCGTCGAGAACCGTGGGTCGTCGACGGTGTAGGTGGCTGCGTCTCTCAGCACCTCGAGTGCTGAGGTTCGGTCGGTGACCAGCCAACCTCCAAGGGCCGGAAGCCACGACACGGGTTCGGTGGCACGCAGTCGGGCCAGGTGGGGGTGCACGTCGCCCGCCAGGTCGTCCAGCGTGATTGATGCCCCGACCGGATACATGGTGGGCGGCGTAGTCCTGTCGGACCCCGTGGGCTGGTCAGGCTGGCTGGACCAGTTGGTTGGAGACACGTTCCGGAGCGTAGGACGGCTGCACCGGCCAAGAGAGCGGTCGTGTTGTCTGCCGCCTCGACCGGCTGGGAAGTCTGGCTGCCAGCCTTCTACTCGCGTGGGTTTTACCACTACCGTGAAGGGTTCTCATTAGCATCGGGATTAGGCAGCGGTCCGGACGAAAGGCTCACAACGATGATCCAGAAGGATGATGAGGTTGGGCATGTATTTTCGTCTGACGACGTGTGCCGGGTCGTGGGGGAGCGTGTGCGAGACGCTCGACGTGCGCTCGGCTTGACCATGGCCCAGTTCGCCGAAACGGCTGAGATCTCCCTGGGCATGGTGTCCAAGATCGAACATGGGCAGACCTCTCCCAGTTTGTCGACCCTGACGCGACTGGCCCATGCCTCCCGTGTGCCCATTACGGCCTTCTTCCGTGGACTCGACGAGGAGCATGATGTGGTGATCGTGCGGGAAGGCGAACGCATGGAGATCCTCCACGAGGGAACTCGCGAGGGCCACGTATACGAGGACCTCGGATCGCTGCGAGGCAAGACTCGAATCATCGAGCCGATGATGGTCACACTGGAGTCCAGCGACGAGGTGTTCCCACTATTTCAGCACGAAGGCGTGGAATTTCTTCACATGCTGGAGGGAGCCATGGAATACGGCTATGGGCCCAAGAATTATCGCCTTGCAGCCGGCGACACCATCCAGATCCACGGCGAGGTGGCCCACGGACCGGTGAGACTGGTGGATCTCCCGGTCCGGTTCATGTCGGTCAAGGTCTTCCCGGCGGGGGAGCAGTAGTCGTGGGAGTTCTCTGGCTCCTCGGGGCCCATCAGAGCGGCTTCCTCTTTCTGCTGCTGCTGGCTGCCATCGGGCTGACGTTCTGGGAAGCGCGTCAGCAGGGCTTTGACCGACGCTTAACCCTTTGGTGGATCTCGGTGGTCGGTATGACCCATGTTCTCGGCTACCTGGCTCTTAGGGCCTGGGTTGCAGTCAACGAACGGAGAGAACGGTGACCCCCATTAGGCAGTGGTCGATGGCGTCAAAGGTATTCATCGTCTTGTTCGTGGTCGTGGTGGGCGGCTACCTGGGCGGGTGCCTCGGTCGAACTTCCGTATCAGGGGACGAAGCGGTTCGTATCGCTCGTGCCGAGATCGACTTCGTACCCGAGGAGATCAATGCCGAACTTGGCAAAAAGGGCTTTCCGCCACGGGCCGTTTGGGGGGTCACGTTCTGGATCCCGGCTGCTGACGGCGAGGGCGGGTTCGAACGGAGGACAGCGGTCGAGGTGGACGCTGGCACCGGCGACGTCATAGCGGTCCACGTCGACTACTGACACGCCGGAACTCCTTCTACTTTCACTTTCCTCTGAGGAGAATCTTTTCCCAGCACGGATCGTTACCTACTGTTACTGTGACCCTCGTCATACCAGTGGTAGATGTGAATGACAGCTCCCGGGTGGGCGAGTTGGGACCGGCATCGACCCAATTTCAGACCCGTGCCGTAAGGCGCGCCAGTAGCTAAGGGGAGGACGAATGTCCATGTCAGTACGCAGTCCGGGTGGGGAGGTGAGGATCCAATGATGGGTGATGACCTCTTCATCGAGAACTATTACTTCGTCACCGTGGTCTTCATGTGGTTCCTGCACGTCGGCTTCATGTGTTACGAGGCCGGGGTAAGTCGCCGAAAGAACGTCATGTCGACGGCGATCAAGAACATCATGACCATCGCCGTGGTTACGCCGGCCTTCTACTACGCCGGGTGGTGGACCTACCTGTGCATGGCCGAAGGCTTCATCCCGACGGTCGGCGATGCCGTCCACGGCGCAGAGTGCACCTGGGGCAACCCGTGGGGCGAGCTAATGGGCCCGAACATCGGAGACCACGTGCTGGCCGTCTTCTGGGCGGCGTTCCTGTTGTTCTCCTGGACCACCGGCTCGATCATGTCGGGAGCGACCATCGAGCGCATTCGGGTCACCGCCTACCTGATACTCACCGTGTTCCTCGGTTCATTCGTGTGGATCATCGGCGCTGCCTGGGGCTGGAGCTGGCACGGCTGGCTGGTCATCCACTTCGGGTTCCACGACTTCGCAGCCTCGGGAGTGGTGCACGGCATTGCCGGGCTCTTCGCCCTCGGGGTGTTGTTCAATCTGGGACCGCGGATCGGTGCGTTCGATGACAACGGGGGTGCCAGGGCATTCAAGCCTCACAACCTCCACATGACCCTCATGGGCCTCATGATCATCTTCACCGCCTTCTATGCCTTCTACGCGGCTTGCCTGGCGGTGTTGCCGGGTGAGGCTCCGGGTTGGAACAACATCTATTACAACCCGACCACGCTGGGTGCCATCACGTTCACGATCACGATCGCGTTCGCTGGTGGCTTCATGAGCGGTTACATCTGCTCGAAGGGTGATCCGTTCTGGACCCTGTCCGGTGGCCTGGCTGGCGTGATCGCCGTGTCGTCCGGTGCGGACGTCTACGCGCCCTCGCTGACCTACCTGCTGGCAATGCTGGGCGCGGCGTTCGCCGTGTGGATCGGTACCTGGCAGCAGGAGAAGATGCGGGTCGACGACGCCGTCGGGGCGGTCGCCGTCCACGGTTGGACGGGCTTCCTGGGTGTCCTGCTCATGGGCGTCTTTGCCAGCGGCTACCCGGCCGCATCGGGCGCTGGGAACCAGATCACCGTGACCATCCTGGGCCAGCTGGTCGGCATAGCCGCCCTCCTTCCGCTGGCGTTCCTCTCCGGTTACATCATCTCGTGGCTGCTGAAGCAGGCGAACCTGCTTCGGGTGCCGCCCGAGGTGGAGTTGGAGGGTCTCGACGTCGCCGAGTTCGGTGGGGACTTCTACCCGGACTTCGCTGGCACCACCGAGGTCATCGTGGAAGCCGATGGCACTGAGGTACCAGCCGGACCGGTACTTGCTCATGCCGCCAGTCAGATCATCCGAGGTTGATTGATGCTGGAACTCATCGGGGCCATTGCGCTGATGTACGCCGTCGTGCTGACGGCGGGCATTTGGGCAACGCGCAAGTCGCGGGCCCTGCGTGAGGCGGCAGACAACGACATCGACAGTTCAGTTTGAAAGGAGTGTGAATCGATATGGATACCTTTCCCTACGCCGATTGGACGGAGGCGCTAGAAGCGAATGGTGCGATCTTCACCTGGGCCGACAATGAGAGTGCAATCTTTGTGCTCACTGGTCTGGGCATCGCAGCCTTCGTGTTGAGCTTCATCCACCTGATCAGGACCGAGGACAGGAACCTCAAGCATGCGGCCAGCCGACTGGCGGCCCGGGACACATCGATGGGAGGTGAGTGAGATGGCTGGAAAGCAGATTGAGTTCAAGGAGAACCACACGCACAAGAAGTCCTACGAGCGTGGGATGTTGATCCTGTCGCTCGCGTGCATCGTGTTCGTCATCATCGCTGTGAACGTCGTCAGTGGCCCCACGTGCGGTGAAGATGCATGGGCGATGTCCTGCTAGTCCCTGACGAGCAGTAGGCGAAGCAGTCGAATGACGGCGGCGGTGCGCCTCCGAGTTGCGGAGGTGGCCGCCGCCGTCGTCGTCATTTCGTCGTTCCTGCCCTGGACCGTCGAGGACGACCGCACGCTGAGGGGCGTTCAGGTCGGCGACGGTCAGGTGATCGTCCTCACCGCAGTGGTGACGATCGTGATGATCCGGCTTGGTAGCCGTTTGGCGTGGTTTGCCGCCGGATTCTCCGCCGCTGTCCTCTGGCGCCAGTGGTTTGAGGATGACGTAGGCCTCCAGAGCCTCGGCCCGCTGCTTGGCGCGTTGGCGGCCTCTGTGGCCGTCGGCCTTCTGGTCTGGAACCTGCTGGCCGACATCCGGGAGAATGCCCCGTAGATAGGTGGCTTTGTTGGCGTCGGAGGTTCTCATGAGCGACGATGGGCCGATGATGGAGAGCCGGTGACGGGGGAGCGTCGCTGTGAGGTGGCGGTGGTTGGTGCCGGCATGCTGGGTGCATCGGCGGCCAGACACCTAGCCGACGCCGGCTGCGACGTGGTGCTCGTCGGTCAGGCCGAACCGACCGATCGACAGACCCATGGGGGCGTCTTCGGCAGTCACCATGACGTCGCCCGGGTGAGTCGCATTATCGATCCGGATCCGGTCCGGGCGTGGCTGGGCTATCGGTCGGTCAGCCAGTTCACGGAAGTGGCAGCCCGTACCGGCATCGACCCCGTCAACCCTGTGGGCCACCTCTGGGTGGACTCGCCTGCCGGTATCGACCTGCTGGCCGAAGCCGACGTCCGGTATGGGCTGTGTTGCCAACGACGTGGTGCAGCCGAAGCAATTGAGAGCATGGAGTTTCTCTCGCTCCCTGATGAGTGCGAGACCCTGTGGGAGCCACCACCGGCGGGCAGTGTGGACCCCCGGGCCCACGTAGCCTCCGAGACCGCCGCCGCGGTGGCTGCCGGGGCCACCCAAGTGGTCGCCCTTGTTGACTCGGTCCTCGAGGGAGCGGTCGGCCCGGTCTCGGTGTCCACCGACATGGGCGTCATCGCCGCCGACCGCGTGCTGCTGGCTACCGGTGCATTCTCCGGGTACGGCAAGTCCCCAGCGGCCGGCTTGGACCTGGAGTACGCGTTACACACCCAGTTGCTTGTCCACCTGGATGCTGCCGAGGTCGACAGGTTGGCCGGCATGCCCAGCATCATCGGTAAGTTCCCCGACCCAGTCGACGACTTCTACCTGACGCCTCCCGTGCGTGACCATCTTGTCGGACACCCTCCTGGTTCGGAGGACCGTCACATCCTCAAGGTGGGGGTACCAGAGGACGACCATGTGCGGGCTACGGCAGCCGAGTTGGTTGCCTGGTTCCGGACCGACGGTGACCCTGTAGTGGCTTTGAGGCTTGAGCGGATCTTGGGAGGGTTGCTTCCCGGGCTCCGTGACATGGGGCGCAGGACCACGTCGTGCGTCACCACCTACACGCCTAGTGGCTTTCCGTTCATCGATCTGCTGGGCGACCAGGTCAAGGGCCGGACCTACTGCGCAATCGGCGGGAACGGGTTCGCGGCGAAGTGTGCTCCGGCGCTCGGGGAACTGGCGGCAGGGCTGATCCTTGGTCGGGACTGGCCGACCGAAGTCGACCGGGAACTGTTCCGGGTCCGATTCCTGGACTAACTCCGCACGCGTTCCTTATCGGGGTCATAGTGCGGGAAGCGCACCACGGTGGCCGGGAGGCGCTTCTGGTGGCCATCCATCTGCCCCACCTCGACCTCGGTACCAATCTCAGCGTGTTCGACGGCCATCCAGCCGAGAGCGATGTTCTTCCCCAGGATGGGTGAACGGGTTCCGCTGGTGATCGTACCCACCTGCTGGCGGGCGATCATGATCGGGTTACCGGGGCCGGCTGGCTCGTCCCCTGAGAGTTCCAATCCGACCAAGGTGCGCTGGGGGTGTTCCTTGCCGCGAACCAGCGCGTCACGACCGATGAAGTCGTCCTCTTTGGTCTTGATAGGCACGGTAAAGCCGATACCTGCCTCCAGCGGAGTGGTCTGGTCGTTGAACTCGGAGCCAGCAAAGATCAGGCCGGCCTCGATGCGGAGCATGTCGAGTGCCTCGAGGCCCAAGGGTGTGAGGCCCTTTGGGCGGCCGACGGCCCAGATCGCGTCCCACACCTCCGGAGCGTCCGATGGGTGGCAGAACACCTCGAATCCCAACTCACCGGTGTAGCCGGTACGGGAAACCACGATCGGTATGCCGTGTTCGTCGCCGATGCGGGCCACTGAGAGGCGGAACCAGCCCAACTCGTCGATCGAAGCCTGGTCCGGTCGGGTCCAGATCACCTCCGAGAGGATCTCCCGACTGAGCGGCCCCTGGACCTGCACGTTGTGCAACTGGTCGGTGGCGTCACGTACCCAGACGTGGAGGCCCATTTCCTGAGCCTGCTTCCGGAGCCACAGTCCACTGGAGTCACTGCCGCCGATCCACCGGAAGTTGTCCTGGGCGAGGCGGTAGATCGTCCCGTCGTCGATCATTCCTCCGGTGTCGTAGCACATCGCCGTGTAGACGACTTGGCCGACGGCCAGCTTGCGGACGTTGCGGGTCACGCATGTCTGGAGGAGGAGCTCGGCATCGGGGCCTACGACCTCGTACTTGCGCAGCGGCGACAGGTCGATGATCCCCGCCTTCTGGCGGGTGGCCCAGTACTCGTCGAGGGGGCCATGGTTGGTGTAACTGTTGGCCAACCAGTAGCCGGCGTATTCCGTGAAGTTGCGGGTGAGTTCCGAGGTTCGGGCGTGGAATCCCGTCTCCTTGGTCAGTTCGGGGTCGGAATCTGTTGACATGCGGAAGGCCGTGGCTTTCTTGAAGGTGTTGGTCGCCGGGTACACCCGAACGTGGATGTCGGTGGGTTGCCAGCCGTTGGCGGCGTCGATGTCGCATGGGCAGGCCGACGAGACGCAGACCAGGTCGGTCAGCGCCCGCAAGAGTACGTAGTCGCCGGGTCGGGACCACGGTTCCTCAAAGTAGAGCTGGTTCGCGTCGTCCAGGTTGGTGTTGTAGAAGAAGTTGATGGCCTCCCAGCCTCGGCGGGGAGCGATGTCGTAGGGGGCCAGAACCCGGTTGAAGTTTTCACTGCAGTTGACGTGGCCCGGGTAGCCCATGTCCTCGTAGTACTTGGGGTTACAGGCCGTGTTGAAGGTGTCGTGGCGCCCCACCGTGTCGTGGACGACCTCCACCATCGGTTGGAAGTCCAGCGAGTAGTACTTGGCGAACAGGCCGGGCATGGGGTAGCTGGCGCCCATGAGGCTGCGGGTGATAGTGGCGTCCAGCGCGGCTTCCACGCCACCGTCCAGACGGGCGGCGTCGAAGCACTGGAAGTCGGAACACTCCCGGCCCTCGACGTCGATGACCTGGATGAACTCGCCGGCCTTCACCTCGTAGACCCGGGCGGTGGCCGCGTCGATTCGGAGATCCTGATTCTGGTCGGCTAGTGGCGTGGGGAGGACCTCGAGGCCCGGTACCGGGGGGGCGGTGCGGTGAACGAAGGCGATGATGTCGGTGGGCGGGTTCTGCTCGTGGGGGAGCATCTTCCCGCCGGTCACGCCGATGACGCAGACCACGTCGGCCGTGGCGGTCAACCAGGCTTCCAGGCCGGAAGGGGAATCGGGGGCGAACAGTTGAACGGCAGTAGCCGTAGCGAGGTCGATGCCCTTGGCGGCCAGCGCGTCGGCAACCCGCTGGGCGTCATGCTGGTTGGCGGCCAGGATCGCTGTGATGCCCGTTGCCGGGGCACCCGATGCACCATGGGGCAGATCGCCCAGCAAGCCTGGGTCGGAGTTGCCGTCCCGGTCGAACGCGGCCACCTCGACGGGCTGGCAACCCTCGGGATCGATGATCTGCAACCGGTCGCCTGCGCCTAGGAGCACCGCGGTTACCGCGCCGCCGGTAACCCGGTAGCGCTCCACGCCGGGCGCTAGGCCGGCCATCCCCGGCATGAGAAGCCGAGGTCTTTCGGCCATTGTGATCGTCATTTCGTGCTCTCCGTTGTACCTAGGGCGCAGGTTCCGTTGGATCCGATCCCGATCATGACACCGAACAAAGTGTCTGGACGGCGGCTTCCGCCCCACCCCCCGTGAGCGTAGATGTCCTCCACTCACACGAAAGATTTCACTGGCAGGGACTGTAGTTGATTGGTATGGTACGCCGGTCCGGGAAGCGTGACCCCGGGCTCGGGCCCTCTTCCCGAGGGGGTCGACGTTCTAGCGAAACCGTCACTAGCGATGCGCCCTCGGGCGCCAGGGGGAGACCATGACCGACATCCAGGCCTTCATCGAGGCAGAGGGGCGTGCCGAGCAGGTCGCTGAGGTCCAAAAGCGCATCGAGGCAGAGGGCATTCAGTACCTTTACTGCCAGTTCGTGTCCGTGACCGGGCGCATCATGGGCAAGGGCATCCCGGCTAAGCACTTCGGTACCATCGCCAACAAGGGCTTCCAGTTGGTCTACGGGTCCACGGCCAACCTGTTCGTCGACCGTCATGGCCAATACATCGGTTACGGCCCGGAGTCCCGCGAGTTGGTCGGCGTAGCCGAAGTAGACACCTTTATGAAGCTCCCCTGGGACCCCAAGACGGCTCGGGTTTTCTGCACGTTGTTCCGGGGTCGTGAGGAAGAGGTCGACGGTGGGATGTTCCTCACCTCGGACTGTCGCGGCAACCTCCAGCGCATCCACAAGGAGTTCGAGGAGAAGACCGGCCTCCACCTGCGTGCCGGGACCGAGCCCGAGATGATGTGGCTCAAGGCTGATGCCGACGGAAAGCCCACCGTTGAGGGCCTGACCAAGCCGAACTGCTACCACATCGACCAGTTCGCCGAGCTCCAGCCGCTCATCCACAGGGTGGTCGAGTACAGCGAGGCCATGGGCCTCGACATGATCCAGGGTGACCACGAGGACGCTCCGGGCCAGCTCGAACTCAACTTCAACTTCGACAGGGCCGAGCTGACCGCCGACCGGCTCACCACCTACCGCCAAATCTGCAAGCAGGTCGGTAGAGAACTCGGTGCCTTCCCCTGCTTCATGCCCAAGCCCTTCGTGGGCGTGTCGGCCAACGGCTGCCACCACAACATCTCCCTGTGGACCGGCGAGCCCGACGAGGGTGGCGAGAACAAGTTCATGCCCGAGGGTGACGACCCGCAGATCCCCGGAGCGATCGGGATGAAGGCCATTGGCGGGATCATGGAGCACCTCAATGCGCTGACCTGCTTGGGTTCACCAACCGTCAACTCCTACCGACGACTCTGGGACACCGGTTTCTGGGCACCCGTCTTCGCCGACTGGGGCTTCCAGAACCGCACCACGGCCCTGCGTATCAGCGCACCGGGCCGCTTCGAGTACCGCTCGGTCGACTCGGCGGTCAACCCCTACCTGTCCTTCGCTGCCCTCATCAAGGCCATGGATGACGGGCTGGATCGCAACCTGGATCCTGGCCCGCCCGAGGAGCGCAACATCTACGAGGCCATGGAAGAAGGCAAGGAAGTCAAGAAGATCCCGATGAACCTTGGCGAGGCCTTGGATGCTCTGAGGGCCGACGAGGTCGTCAAGAGCGCTCTCCCCGGAGAGATGTTCAAGGTGTTCGAGCACTACAAGCGCGACGAGTGGGAGCGCTTCATGCACACCGTGACTGACTGGGACGTCGAGGAATACCTCGACATTCTGCCGTAGGGCCAATTCCCGGGAGTCTGTTTCGGGCCCTGACCTAAGTCATACGGAACAGACCACAGAGCGATACGAGAGATCAGGAGACCCCTATGTGTGGCATCGCCGGCATCATCCATCGCGACGGCTCGGCCGACATCGGCGCCGAGTTGACCGCGATGCTCCAGTCCATGAAGCACCGGGGTCCCGACTCCACCGGTTACGCCATGTACGGCCCGCCCGACGACCTGGTCGTCGTACGGTTCATGCTGGCTGAGCCCAACGAGGTCGGTGGCTTCGGCATGGACGAGAAGATGGAGCGCAATCGGGCCGAGGTCGAGGCCCGCCTGGCCAAGGTCGGTGCAGACCTGGCCACCATCCACACCGAGTCCGGCGGCTACGCCTTCCGGGCCACCATCCGGTACGGCGGTGACCTGAAGCCGCTGGCCGACTATCTGGAGGACATCGACGGTTGCGAGGTGCTCTCGCTGGGCAACTCGTTGGAGATCGTCAAGGACCTCGGTGACGCGGAGTCGGTCCACGAGCAGTACCAGCTGGACAACCTGAAGGGCACCCATGGCATCGGGCACGTACGCATGGCGACCGAGTCAGACGTGGACCTGGCCAGCGCTCACCCCTACTGGGCCTACCCGTTCGCCGACGTATCGGTCGTGCACAACGGACAGCTCACCAACTACCACGTATGGCGCCGTCGTCTCGAGCGCATGGGCCACCGGTTCCAGTCCGAGTGCGACTCGGAGATCATTGCCGTTTACCTGGCCCAGCAACTGGAAAACGGCATGCCGCTGGAAACGGCCATGAAGCACAGCCTTGATGACTTTGACGGCGTATTCACCTACCTGGTGGCAACCGGCAACGAGTTGGGTGTGGCCAAGGACGAGATGGCGGCCAAGCCGCTGGTGCTCATGGAGACCGACGACCTGGTCGTCATGGCCTCCGAGGAGATGGCGATCCGGGCGCTGATGGGTCGTGAGGTCGAGAGCCGCGATCCGTTCGAGCGGGAGGTCCTGACGTGGCAGGTATGAACACCAAGAGTGGGGTTATCTACGACGCCCGGGGTCTGGTCGAGCCGGATCCTGAGCCGCCGATGACCGCTGAGATCGACGGCGACAGCGCCGTCATCGACGCTACCGATCTGACCACCAGGAAGATCAACCTGGAACTCAAGCGGATCGTCTACGACGAGGGTGTCAACACCGTCACCATCGTGAACCCCGGCTCCAAGCACTCCCTCGGCGTCGGCATCCTCAAGCGTTGCAACATCACGTTCGAGGGCAGCCCCGGCTGGTACGCCTGTGGCCTGATCGACGGACCTGAGGTCCAGATCAACGGCCGGGTCGGCTGGTCGCTGGGCGAGAACATGATGTCCGGATCGGTCGTGGTCGAAGGCCCGGCGGGCTCGCTCACCGGAGCCGCCCTGCGCGGTGGAGACCTGGTCGTGAAGGGCAACGTCGGCGCCCGGACGGGCATTGACCAGAAGGGCGGGACGATCATCGCTCTGGGCAGCGCCGGCATCAACACCGGCTTCATGATGCAGCGTGGTCGCCAGATCATCTGCGGGAACGTCAACGACGGCCTGGGCGACTCGATGTACGACGGCATCATCTACGTCGGCGGGAACGTGGCCTCGCTCGGCGTGGACTGCGTGCCCGGCGAGATGAACGACGATGACGTCGAGTTCATCAACCGGAAGTTCGAGATCTACGACCTCGGTACCCCGCCGGACCTGAAGAAGTTCGAGTGCGGCAAGGTGCTCCACAACTACGACGCGCTGGAGCCTTCCGAGCGCAAACTCGTTCTCTAGGAGGGACAGGCGATGCCAGAAGCGAACGACATCAAGGGCGTGGACACGCCGGTGGTGGACACCAACGCCGCCACCGACGTCATCGGCAAGAGCAAGATCTTCACGCCGGAGGTCATCAACGACATCCACGTGAAGGCTGAACTGGGCCGCTATCGGATGCGGGGATTCTCACTATTCAAGAAGATCCCACACTGGGACGAGTTGGTGTTCCTTCCTGGAACGCTCACCCGCTTCGTGATCGAGGGCTATCGCGAGAAGTGCGAGACCAAGACGGTCATCGGCGGCCGGTTTGCCGCCAAGCCGTTGGAGTTGGACATTCCCGTCTACATCACCGGCATGAGCTTCGGTGCGTTGTCTATCGAGGCCAAATCGGCACTCGCCAAGGGCGCCTCGATGGCCGGCACGGCGACATGCTCCGGTGAGGGCGGCATGATTCCGCCCGAGCGGGACCTGTCGACGAAGTGGTTCTATCAGGTCATCCAGAGCCGTTACGGCTTCAACCCGCACCACCTGATGCTGGCCGACGCGATCGAGTTCTTCATTGGACAGGGTTGCAAGGTCGGCCTTGGTGGACACCTCATGGGCCAGAAGGTCACCGAGCAGGTGGCCGAGATGCGATCGCTGCCCGCTGGCATCGACCAGCGCTCTCCGGCTCGCCACCCCGACTGGATTGGGCCTGACGACTTGTCGCTGAAGATCCAGGAGATCCGTGAGGCCACCAACTACCAGGTACCGATCCAGTTGAAGTTGGGTTCGTCACGGGTGTACGACGACGTACGGATGGCCGCCAAGTGCGGTCCTGACTCGATCTATCTCGATGGCGCCGAAGGAGGTACCGGTGCTGGTCCACACCTCGCCACCGAGGAGACGGGCATCCCGTTGATGGCCGCCATCCCCGAGGCTCGGCGGGCGCTCGAGGACGTGGGCCTGGCCGATGAGGTCGACCTCGTGGTGGCCGGCGGCATCCGCAACGGTGGTGACGTGGCCAAGTGCCTGGCTCTGGGCGCTAAGGCAGTGGCACTCGGTACCGCTGCCCTGATGGCCCTGAACTGCAACAAGCACATCGAGGGTGTCACTGACTATGAGGGCACCATCGGAGTGCCTGCCGGCGAGTGCTACCACTGCCACACCGGTCGCTGTCCAGTGGGTGTGGCCACCCAGGACGTCGAGCTGCGGGCACGCCTTGACGTCGACGAGGCCGCCCTGCGGGTCTACAACTACCTCCATACATTGACCATGGAGGTCCAGTTGCTGGCCCGTGCCTGCGGCAAGACCGACATCCACAGCCTCGAGCCTGAGGATCTGGCTGCTCTCACCCATGAGGCGTCGGCCATGGCCAAGGTGCCGCTGGCGGGGACCACCTACATCCCGGGAGTCAGTGAGGAGCGTGCGCTTCAGGAGATGAAGGACATGATGGCCAAGCAGCTCGCAGAGAGCGGGAGGAACTGACGATGGGTGTGAAGCACACGGTCGCCATCGATGCCGAGACCCTGGCCGGGAAGCGGTTTGATTACCAGGAGGACGTCTCGCTGGTAGAGGACCTTGACCTGATGGAGTTGACGCCGGGGAAGGATCTGAACTGGTTGGAGGACATCCACCTACTGGAGGAGGACGGCACCCCCGCGGTGTTTGATCGGAACTCCAACGCCTTCCTGAAGATTTACTTCGACATCCCGGAAGGTCGGGGGGACGAGTTGGCCCGCAAGGTGCTCATGAGACACCTCATCTCGGGGAACTCCTACGGCATCCAGCTCAAGGAGAAGCACTGCAAGTTCCACCAGGTGGAGCTCGGCCCGTGGGTCGCCGACTCAAAGTCGGTGGGCGACAACTACAAGGCGCCGGTTCTCGAAGGCTGGGAGCCGCCGGCCCACTAGCTCGCCGGCGGGACGATCACCGAAGAAAATCTCTGATTCGGACCCGTCGACACCTGTCGGCGGGTCCGGTCATGTCCGACCCGTGATGGATCGGTGCCGCTGACTCGGTGGCACCCAAGCAACAGGAGTACCCCATGAGCACCACCGGCAAGCTTCCCGAGTCGGTCCGGTACTGCATTATCGGTGCCGGTATCCACGGCCTGTCCACTGCTTGGCACCTGGCCCGCGAGTTGAAGGCCCGTGGCGCCGGCAGTGGTGACGACATCCTCATCATTGAGAAGTCCGCGGCGGGTGCCGGTCCGTCGGGCATCGCCTGCGGCGTGGTTCGAAACAATTATTTCCAGCCCGCCATGCGCGAGCTGATGGCTCATTCGGTCGAGGTGTGGGACGCCAATGCTGAGGCCTTCGAGTATCACCCGGTCGGCTACCTCCAGATTTCGTATGACGAGATGAGCGAGGACGTGGCGACAATCCACGAGCAGCAGAAGGCCATTGGATACGAGTCGGAGTTCATCGACGGTGTTGATGCCACCCGCGACCACATGCTGGGCATCTTCGACGACTGGCGTGCCACCGGTGTTAGCAGCGTGTTGCACGAGAAGAAGGGCGGCTACGCCCACAACATGGCCACCGTCAACGGACTGCTGGCCAAGGTGGAGGCCGAAGGCGTCAATGTCGTGTCCGACACCGTGGTCACCGAACTAGCCGTCAACGGTGGTGCCGTGACGCACGTGGTGACCAGCCGGGGCATGGTCGCCGTCGACCATGTGGTCGCCGCCGCGGGGCCGTGGGTACCGAAGTTGTGGGAAATGCTGGACCTGCCTGACACCACCGACATCGTGTCCGGCGATTCCACCCACACCGTGCCGACCTGGAAGTTCTGGGCCCTCCAAGAGGGGACGCTGGACGTCGATCCCGGTTACCTGATGAACAACGCCGGGACTATGCCGCCGGTCGTCCATGTGGATGCCGACGCACCCCTGCATGACGAGGATGGGAACCTGTTGGTAGATGGCAAGTGGGGCGTGTACTACAAGCCCGACTTCAACTTCGGTGGGGTGCAGGGCGGCTATATGCCCTACCCGGTCGACAAGCCATGGCGTGACGTGGCCATCGATCCTTACGGCCCAGCCAGTCCGGACTTCGTGGTCGGCGAAGACTTCCGGGCTGTGTGGGCCGCTGCGTTGTCGCACTGCCAGTCACGGTTCGAGGGCAAGGCCCACCTGATGAGTCAGGTGCCATCCGGCGGGATCGGGGCGTTCACCCCGGATAGCTTTCCAGTGCTGGACACCTTCTGTGAGAACGTCTACGTGATCGCTGACTCGAACCACGGCTTCAAGATGATCGGGTTGGGCGCACTGGTGGCCAAGGAACTCTGCGGCGCCACGCAGGCCCTGTTGGAGCCGTTCCGGTACAGCCGGTACGCCTTGGGCAATCTGCATCCGGAGAGCAACTCGCCGTATCCCTGGAGTTAGGGCCAGTCGCTTCATTCTCTCTGGGGCGGTGGTCGTTTTGAGTTTTGCAGCGAGCCGGGAGCCTAAGGTCGGTCTGGGTCAAGAGGTCAACAGAAAGTTGGAGAGTCCGCTATGGCTAGTAAAGACAAGGGTGGCCGGAGCAGCAAGACTCCCGCCTCCAAGAGCGCTAAAGAAAAGCGACAGGCAAAGAAAGACAAGAAGGCAGGGAAGGGCGGCCTCTAAGCCTGATGGGGGCTGAGCGGTGAACCGATCTCGAAGGGTGTCGGCCTCTCAGCCGCCGCCGTCCGGGGCCTCGTCTAGCAGGTAGGTGGCCATCGAGTCGTCTAGCGCATCCAGCCACGGCGTGTGGTGGGGCGGCGCCACGGTCCCGGTCAGTGTCGACGGGAATCCGAGGTTCCGGTAGCCCATGATGTCGGCCTTCTTGTGGCCCTTCCAGTCCTTAAACATCTGGTTCACTGCCGGGATATTGAAGTCCGGGTAGTCGGTTTCGTCGACCAGAACCTGGGTGTAGTCGCCCTGGAAGTCAATTTCTTCGTAGGCCGTCTCGAGTGCCTCTTCGCGGGCCAGCCAGGCAGCACCGTCGGCAGCCATCTCCTCGGCAGACGGCAGATCGATGCGTCCCATCATGACGTCGCGGGCGTACCAGGCCTGCGCATCGAACATGTTGAATGTGTAGTACTGGTCCTGCATCCCGAGGTAGAAGAGTTTCGGGTTCCGCTCCCACACCACGCCCTTGTAGAGGCCGGAGACCCACAGCCGGTTGGCCGTCTCGAGCCGAAGGTCGTCAGGGAGGTAGGGGAAGTGATGCTGGTATCCAGTGCACAGGATGATGGCATCCACGTCACGGGTCTGGCCGTCGGAGAAGTGGACGGTGTTGCCGTCCACGTGGGTGAGGATCGGAAGTTCCTCCCAGTTGTCGGGCCAGTCGTAGCCCATGGTGCCGGCCCGTGACGTGCAGTAGATGCGGTTGGCGCCGTACTTGTGGCACTGCGAGCCGATGTCCTCGGCCGAGTAGCTGGCCCCCACGATGAGGATGTCCCGGCCGGTGAACTCGACGGCGTCACGGAAGTCGTGGGCGTGAAGGATACGGCCCAGGAACCTTTCGAAGCCCGGGTAGTGGGGCACGTTGGGCACCGAGAAGTGGCCTGAGGCGACCACGACGTGGTCGAACTTCTCGGACGACGTGTGGCCGCCATCCAGATCGTGGGACGTAACGGTAAACATCCCGGCCCCGTCGCCAGCGGCCCCGTCATAGGTCACCTCGCGCACGGTGGTCCGGAACCGGATCTGGTCACGTACGCCGCTCTTTTCGACGCGGCCTTTGATGTAGTCCCACAGGACCTCACGGGGCGGGTAGGAGGCGATGGGCTTCCCGAAGTGCTCCTCGAATCCGTAGTCGGCGAACTCCAGGCACTCCTTGGGTCCGTTGGACCACAGGTAGCGGTACATCGACCCGTGTACCGATTCGCCGTACTCGTCGACACCGGTGCGCCACGTGTAGTTCCATAGGCCACCCCAGTCGTCCTGCTTCTCGTAGCAGACGACCTCGGGGACCTCGGCACCCTGTTTGGCGGCGGATGCGAAGGCTCGCAACTGGGCCAGACCGCTGGGGCCCGCGCCGACCACGGCAACTCTGGTCATGTCGTTTCCTTTCGGCCTCAAATTAGGAAATGAGACCGAGTTGGCGCTTGCGCTTATCGGCCCATTCGGAGATGAGTACGTCGGAAGCCATGCCTATGCAGGCCACGGCAATTCCGGCGACGATAGCCCGGCCACTGTCGATGTTGGGCTGAGCCTCGATGAGCTCTCGAGCCAGCCCCGTGGTCTTGATGAGTCCGGCGATCATCACCATGAAGAGGCCGAACATGATTGTCTGGTTGATGCCGAGCATGATCTCCGGCACGGCCATGGGCAACTTCACCTTCCAGAGGGTCTGTCGTCGTGTGCAGCCTGTCATCGTCGATGCCTCGACCAACGACTCCGGTACGTTTTGGATGCCGAATATCGTGTACCGGATGGCTGGTACGGATGCGGACAGGACCACGGCGACGATGATCGCTGTTTCGGAGACGTCGAAGAACATGATTGCTGGGAACAGGTAGACGAACGACGGGAAGGTCTGGAAGAAGTCGAGGACCACTTGTACTGCCGTGTTACGCCTCGCCGTGGTCGCTGCCCAGATCCCGAACGGAACACCGAAGATGATCGCCAGCAACACGGCAAAGGTCAGCTGGTAGAAGTTCCACATGGCCTGCCACCAGAACCCGGCGAGGGAGATGAAGGCGATCATGCCTGCGGCCATGAGGGCGGGCCGGCGACCGTTGATGAAGTATCCGATCACACCGAAGAGCAGGACGAGGCCCACCCATGGAATGGTGAGGTAGGCATCGCGCAGGGGTAGCAGGATCCAGGACTCGAGCACATCTCGAAAGGCGATGGTTTGGTCGCGGAGGTTCACAGTGAAGGACTCGTCAGTGGTTCGGAGGGTTACCCAGCCGAGCGTTACGAGCACTGTCATGGCCGTCGTCCAGGTGAAGCGAAGCGACTCTCGGGCCCGGGCGGCCGCCTCGAGTTGGGAGTAGCCCTTCTCGGAAATCTGGGCCATCAACTTGGTCCGTACCGATAAGCCGTACACCACGGCGGCGACGCCGGCCGCCACGAAGACGTAGATCCACGGCTCGGTGGACAGGTGCAGGAAGTCGAACAGGCCTACGGACCACCCAACCCAGCTCACGGCTACTGCGCCGACCAGCCAGCGATAGCGCCGAGTGCTCCAGGCCAGCCATCCGGCACCTGCGATGGCGGCCAGGAAGGCCACCAACCACCATCCGCCGGACAACTCCCACCACGCTATGTCGGTCTTGGCGTGGTCCACGAGCCATTCCCAGAAGGCCTCGTGGCCCCACATCCACGAGTTGGGTACGCGGAAGGCGGCATCCCAGACCTGGGCCAGGAGGAGGCCACCAGCCAGCACCCCTCCCGAAGCCAGGAGGTATGGGTGACGCTTCCAGAAAGGCACGCCCTCTTCGTGGTGGGTCGGCTGAAGTCGACCTAGCGCCTGGCTGAGGCGGTCCAGGGTGATGGCCATGACGACGATGGCGATTCCGATTTCGGTTCCGGCCCCGATATGGAGTCCCGTGAGGCGGAACAGGAGGTCCTGCCCCAGGCCGGCGGTGCCGACGAAGGATGCGATGACCACCATGGCCAGGCACTCCATCACCACCTGGTTGATGCCGACTAGGAGAGATTGGCGGGCGGCGGGAAGCTCTACTTTCCACAGCATCTGACGTCGCGTGCAGCCACCCATGATCCCTGCCTCGATGACCTCTTTCGAGATCCCCTGGACACCGAGGATCGTCACCCTGGCCATTGGTGGGATGGCGTAGGCGATTGTGGCGATGACACCGGCCTTGTGCGAGAGGCCGATGAAAACGCCGATCGGGATGAGGAAGGTGAAGTGAGGGAAGGCCTGGGTCAGGTTCATGATCGGGATCAGGAACTGTTCGACCCGACGTCGCTTAGCTGCCACCAGGCCGATAAGGCCTCCAAGGAAGGCGGCGATCGGAACTGCCACAAGAACAGCGGACAGCGTGATCATTGTCTTGTCCCAGCGAGTTTCCGCTCCGGCCTTCTCCGCAGGTTCGCCGATGAAGGCGGCGTAGAGGATGAACCCGACCGACAGGAGGGCGAGGCGCCAACCCCCCAGCTTCCATCCGACGACACCGAAGAGGCCGGCGATCACTATCCATGGCAGGGCGGGGATATGCCACGGTTCGTAGAGGCTCACAGCGGCCATCCACCCGATGAGGGCGGTAGTCATCGCCCACGCGGTGCTCCGGCGTTGCCAGGCCAGCCAGCCTGTTCCGCCGACGAGGAGGACGAAGATGAACAGCCACGGCATGTCGGGAAGATGCCAAGGTCCGTAGCCGCTGATAAGGAGTCCTTCGGCGACATCCAGGGGGAACTCCAGCCATCGTGCGACCTGGCGGAAGAGAGCCTTGACGTTGAAAGATTCCTCGTTTGTTTGCAGGGTCACCCAACCGATAGTGGCGATGGCCGTGGTAGCGGCCGTCCACTCGAACGCCCGATCCCGCATGGCTTGGGCCGCAGAGGCGATGCCTATGACCACGAAGACGAAGATCCACGGCGTGGTCGGGAGGCGCAGGAAGTCGAATAGGTCGACAGACCAACCCGTCCAGGCCACCGCCACAGTGGCAATCAGCCAGCGGTTGGTTCGGGTACGCCATGCCATCCAGCCTGTGGCCCCGAGGCATACCAGAAGAGCCAACAGCCACGGTCCACTGGAAAGGTGCCACGCCACGGTGAACTGGAAGAACTCCTCGTAGCGGAGGTGGTCGAACCAGGTGTTAACCCATCCTGTGGCTTTGTAGCTGACGCTGGCAAAGCCGTCCCGGCCCGCAAAGTTGAACCAGTCGACGGTCCAGGTCCGCGGAACCCGGTAGAGCCATTCGAGCGCTGCTGACTCACCTTCGTATTTGCCGGTTCGGGTGATGTGGTGCGACCCAAGCCGCCACCAGGTGAACCACAGGATCAGGAACGGTCCGAAGGCGATTGCCGCCTTTTGTCGGCCGGATAGTTGTTTTGCTGGTCCGTCGGCCGACGCCGCGTCGGAGGTGTCGAGGGGCTCGGATGTGGTCTGATCGGTCATGGCCTGGTGATCACTCGGCCTCAAAGAGCGCTTCGGTCACCTGCGCTGCGGTGATCGAGCCGACAACCTCCCCGTCTTCGACCACCCTCACCGGGACCGTGGAACTGAGGATCTGGTTGGCTGCTGATGAGACAAACACGCGTCCGTCGACCTCGCCGTCAGCGCTATCCGATGGGGGACCCATCAGGGTGTGGACACGAAGCAACTTGGCTCGGGAGACGTTCTTCGTGAACGCTGCGACGTAGTCCGAGCCCGGGTTGGTGATCAACTCCTCTGCAGTGCCCAGCTGGTCAATTACCCCGTCACGCATGATGGCGATCCTGTCGGCAAGACGGATGGCCTCGTCGAAGTCGTGCGTGATGAAGATGATCGTTTTTTGCAAAGTTGACTGGAGACGAAGAAACTCATCCTGCATGTCGCGCCGAATGAGGGCGTCCAAGGCGGAGAACGGCTCGTCGAGGAACCAGACGTCGGGCTCCACGGCCAGAGAGCGGCCGATGCCTACGCGCTGCTGCTGTCCACCGGAGAGCTCTCTCGGGTAGTAGTTGCCACGTCCGTGCAATCCGACGAGGTCGATGATCTCGAGGGCCCGAGCGTTTCGGATGGCGAGGTCCACTCCCTGCACCTCGAGCGGGAAGGCAACATTTTCCAGCACCGTGCGGTGCGGGAAAAGTGCGAAGTGCTGGAACACCATGCCCATCTTGTGTCGGCGAAGTTCGACCAACTCCCGTTCAGAGGCGGCACGCAGGTCCTCGCCGTCGAAGTCGATCTCACCGGCGGTCGGCTCGATGAGGCGAGACATGCAGCGGACGAGGGTGGATTTGCCAGAGCCGCTAAGGCCCATCAGGACGACGAGTTCGCCCTCGTTGATTTCTAGTGAAGCGTTCCGAACGGCTGGGATGTAGCCGCTTTCCTTGATCGTCGCGAGATCTGGCTCGCCATCGTGGGAGGCCAGGAACTTCTCAGGTTCGGGCCCGTAGAGCTTCCAGACGTTACGGCAAACGATCTTGGGTTTGGTCATCGTGTCGGGCCTCGCCGAGACCTTAGTCCCGTTGTCAGGGTGGGTATGCGGGTTAGGACTTCAGTCATGACGACGTCGGGCCGGTTGCCGAGGGGGTGGGCCCCGGCAACCGGCCCGACATTACGACACCATTAGGCATCGCGTCTCATGGCGACTAGCCAACCCAGGCGTTCACCCGGTCAACGTTGTCGGCGAGCCACAAGGAAGCGGCATCTTCAGGCTCCATTTCGTCGATGTCGACGTACATGGCCAACTGGGCAATGTCCAAGTTGGTGAAGTTCATCCTCTGTACGACCTCGTAGGCGTTCGGCCACTTGTCCGGGAATCCGGACCACACGCCGAGCTTGAGATAGCCGTCCTTCGGGTTGCCACAGTCGTGCGTCGTCTCCGGGTTGAGGCCCCAAGAGGCATCGGTCCGGCACTCGTCAGCAAA